>Ga0066851_10001662_pt1 | contig 10586 bp, 11 predicted proteins | sample ETNtaG_7_FD_65493 | JGI IMG/M metagenome (GOLD analysis project Ga0066851, IMG submission 65493) | Marine microbial and viral communities from oxygen minimum zone, Eastern Pacific Ocean - ETNP201406SV65 | ecosystem: Environmental > Aquatic > Marine > Oceanic | place: Pacific Ocean: Eastern... | reverse complement strand
AGTTTAGTAGCAGTACTAGAATTAGAACCAATAGCAACCGAAGAATGACTTCCGTCAATCGTCATGACTCTAGAATCTGTGCCACCATCATTTACTTGGAAGATAATATCTTTATTGTTACCGTTAGAGCCAGTAGTTGCCAATACAAGATTTTCACTAGAGTTAAATGATATTCTAGCACCCGGGGTTGCTCCACCCTTACTAAATGCTAACGAACCAGAGCTAGCAGCCCCGGCATCAATATGAATAGAGTGAGCTGTTGTACCACCGCCGACTACTAAATCAGCCACGGGATAAGCATTCTTTATACCAACGTGACCACCATCAGCAACGGTGAACACTTGGGTTGCACCATCTTTAAGCTCTATAATATTTCCAGTTCCATCCTGAGTTACTCTTAGAACCGCTTGTTCACCAGCGGTGTTATCTTCTTGGAAATTAACCAGCGGTAAAGAACCAGCTTCTGCAATATTTCTAATTACACCTAAACCATAACCACTTGAAATATCTTGAATAAAATGTGCGGGAAATTTTCCTGTTGATTTAATGGCGTACATACCAGCTTCAGAATCTACTTCAAGAGCAATCTTCGCCCCGGTTTCCTTGAAGTCAATTTTTAAACCGCCTTTATCTTCAGCGTCATTGACTAGAATCTCTACCTTGGATCCGGTTGCTTGGAGCACTCCACCTATTCCAATAGAGTTTGCAGAAGCATCGAACCTCATTATTTCTGTGTCTGTTCCAGTTCCTTCAGCTTGACTAGAGTTAACCTTGAATAAGAAATCCTTATCTAACGAATCTGATCCGGTTAATGCTAGCAGCCCCATTTCTGCAGCGGTGTATGAAAGCAGCATACCAACAGTGTTGACACCCGCTCCTTTATTCCTAAAGTATAAACTACCAGACGTTGCTCCAACTTTAGAAAGTGAAAGTTCTGGCCCTAGTACATCGTATATCTGAGCGGTTCCTGGCTTGCTTCCAGGCTTGTTGCCAGTTTGACCGACACCTACAAATAATTTATTATTAGCGTATATGCTTCCAGATGAAACTAAGTCGCCACCAAATAAAGCTGTTCCCTTAGTGGTAGAATCTTTAGTTCCACGAGTTCCAGAAACGAAGAATGCTACATCTGCATAATTTGCCTCGTTTGGAGAGCCACTATCAGCAGCCGAGCCTGAGAGAAAGAAAATACGGCTATTACCAGAGTCTAAGAAAATGGATCCTGATCGATTAGAAGATCTAACTGTAAAATCTAAATCAACCATATCTTCATTAAACACTGCGCCAGCAATACCAGAGTTTACTCCCTGCATCCTTAGCATTGTGCTGGGATGGGTACTATTAGAACCAGCCTTAAATGTTAGCGATCCACCGCCGCCGCTGTTATACATAGTAAACTTAGGTGTACCAGATGCAGCTCCCTCTCTACCGTGGACGAACCCAGCACTGGAGTTAACCCCAACACTATAGTCCTTAAACACTATAGAGCCGGAAGAAGTATTATTGTTTTCTTGGCTTTCAATAAATAAACTTGTATCTTTTTGAGAATCTGTATTGTTCAACCACCTGAGATGCAGTGTTCCACCCGATGGCTTATAAGATCCGGAAGATCCGTAGCTATGTCCAAAGAATACCGGCCGTCTATCAATACCCTGAGCATTTGTGTCTACCTCAAAGAATCCAGTCGGGTCATTGCTTCCAATTCCAACCCTGTCTTTAGTGCCATCGACATAAAGCAGGTGAGTTAGTGTATCTCCCTCTACTCTAAAATCTTGTGCTCCGCCCTGTTGATTAAATATTGCGCTGCCATTATAACCAAGCCAGATATCTGCGGTGCTCGGCAATGCGCCCGCGGCAGACTTTCCAATAGCGACACTATCCCCAGTAGTCAACGGATATACATGAGCACCACCGGCGGATTTCCTTCCCCATTGTCCAAAATTAGTTAGATCACTGGAGATATTTCCACTTACATGCATATCTCCCATGAAGACGGCTGTACCCCTTGTACTACCAGTTCTACTATTAACTGAACCAGATACTACGAAGTTTGCATCAGCATAGTTTGCTGGGTTATTGCCTGCTGCAGAGTTATTACCAGCACCAGATAATATTAATACTTGTGCCGCATCATCTATAGGCTCTCTAAATCTGGCAAACAGAGTATCATTATGATTTTTAAATAGGAACTCTTTGTTGCTAGCAGAACTAACCATGACAAAGTTGCTGTCGTTATCATATACTAGTGCTGCCCCAACCTCACTGATATGTTTTCTAAAAGATACCGATGCTGATGCTTGGTCGCGTGAGCCTACTTGAATTGTTGTCGAACCACCTGTTCTAACATCTAAACTGGCGCCTGCACTACCAGCCGCAGTTCCAAGACCAACGTTACCACCATCTTCAACAATGAATACATCGGTTCCGTCATCGCTAAGCTTCAGAATATTGCCAGTTCCATCCTGGCGAATGGAAACAGTGTCTTGAGTATTAGAAGCGTTATCATCGTGGAAGATGGATAGCGCATACGTCCCAGCCTCTGCTATATTTCTATAAACATAGAGTCCATAACCGTTAGTAATATTTTGATTGAACGCCGCCACAAGCTTCCCAGTACCGTAGTACCCATATCCACCAGCGCTGTCCACTAATACCGCAGCGCTGCCGATGCTAGTCTCGTCGTCCACGACGACCACACCATGTCTATTCCAGCCATCTTTAATATCGACCTGTAGCACAGAGGCAGTCAGGGCCGTTGCACCACCGATTCCTACAGCAACTTCTCCAGCAGTATCACCGTGCCAGACCCTCATCCGTTCATGTATTCCGAAGGGCGGGTCAGAGTCCTTCGTTCTAAAAATAATTGCTTCACCTTTAGCAAGGTTATCTATGTATAGATCTTCACTCCCGCCACTACCAGACTGTACTATTCTAGCGCCGCCTCCGCCGGCTTCGTCTCCGATCCCGCCGTGCCAGAATTCTATACTTGAACTCTTTGCATTCGAAGAGTGTATAACAAGATTGGAATTACCAGTACTACCTGAACCAAGCTCTAATGTCCCGCGTGGGGTCAGTTCATTATGTGTGGATCCGCCAATGGAGACTTTACCACTTCCCGCGTCTCCAAATATGATGGTTCCATACTCTGGATGTGGTCCAGGACCCATTACCTTGAAGTCGTGCGATGAATCTCCACCAACCCACGTGTTGATTGTGGCGCCTTTCCCTACGTACAGCGCGCCCGATAAATAAAGGCTGCCGGTAGCTGTTGGGTCTAGCTCACCGACTATATGTTCTGCACGGATAGTACCAGATACGTGAAAGTCGCCGCCAACTAGCATCACTCCTGGTTGATATGAATATCCGGTTTTACCTCTTCCAAGCGGCTCCCAGCCGGCTGCGGTTATTTGCCCTTTGCTTCCAGATACAAATATACCAACATCGCAACCAACATTTTCTAGCATGTTGCTGTCAGATAGGCCGCCATCGTAATTTTGAGCAAAGTTTCCGCTATAAATTAAGACACCTGGACGGCCATTTGAAGCGCTACCAATTAGAACTCCTGTTCTTATCCTGTCTGCTCTAAAATCTTTAGCCATGTTTTAAAATCTCTCTACCATGTTTTATCAACTGCTTGGAGGTGAATACTTCCGCTGAAATGTCCACTAGTTCCTATAGACACTGCAGTCTTAGTTACCTGCGAAATATAAGTATTCACGTTAGCTGGAGGAATAGGATGCGGCGCATCACTAGCAGAGTAAATCTGCGCCATAACACAAACAACTGGTACACCTTCAAAAACCGTGTTAAAGCTTACTGATTTTTCGTCATCGTCCCAATCCCAACTTATTATACGGGACTCTATTCTAACAGAAGCCATTATAACTACCCTGATTGAGCCATTACTTGAATGTGCAGCTCTCCATTAAATATGGCGCTTGTATTCAGTCTTACATATTTTGTGTCTACATAACTAATGTAAACGTTAACATCTTCCGTACCAGCAGCAGCGCCGGTCCCCGTGGGTGCGGCGGTGGCTGTTATTGTTGGTATGATGTTATAAACTTCTTTGTAATAATAATCGTAGGAATCTTGGTTTGAAAAGTTGACTCTTGCAACCTCCATTTGAATATCGATAACTGTCTGAAGTATCGATCTTTTTCGGATTCCCGGGTATACTTTTCTGTAAGCATTTGCATTTCTGGTAATTCGACCCATTTTAATTTATCTCCAAATATTATTTATTCACTTCAGAGGATTCTTGAAGCTTCAGATGCTAAATCTGACCTCTGGCCTCTATTTAAATGAATGTGAGCGTGAAGTGGACTTTTCTTAAATTTTTCTACTACATTGCTTAACCCATTAGATTTCTTATCAATGTATGGAGTATCTATCTGATCAGTATCTCCAAGAAGAACAACTTTGGAATTTTCTCCGATTCGTGTTATAATAGTTTTAAGCTCATGAATACTTGCATTTTGTGCCTCGTCAACTATCACAAAACAATCATTAAAAGTTCTTCCTCTAATATAGCTTAAAGGAGCAACTTCTATTTTGTTTTTATCAGTCATCATCTGAAAATATGTGGTGTCTTTAAAAACGTGGCGCAAATTATCTAAAAATGGTGCTAACCAAGGATTCATTTTTTCTTCTACTGATCCAGGCAAGTAACCAATATCTCTCCCAACAGGCTGTATAGATCTAGTAAAAACTATCCTAGAATATCTCTCTTCGGCCTGCATTCCCTCTAGCGCGCACATCAGCGCTAAAAAGGTTTTTCCCGATCCTGCCAATCCAGTAAGAGTTACTAAAGGAATATCAGGATGGCATAAAGCTTCTATAGCAAATTTTTGCTCTTTGTTTCTTGGCTCTAAATTTATAATTTTAGAAACTTTAGAATTTATTTTTTGTATTTCTCCATCGCGATGCATTCCTATAAAGTGCTTAGTACCGCCCTTCCCAACAACAAATTGATTTTCAAATAATTCCATTTCATCTACAGCGCTTAAGCCGTCAGCAAAGAAATTATCTACATCATCATCAGACACATAAACTTCTTTCCACCCAACATATTCTGATTCATCTAGAACTATGTGGTCATTAAAATAATCTTCAGCATCTAACCCAATTGAGTCACACTTGACTCTTAAGTTTATATCTTTTGTAATTACTTTTACTTTTTTATCTGGATTTTCTTTCTTTAAGAGTAAAGCAGTTGCAATAATTCTATTATCTCCACGAGATAAATCTAAATCTAAATCTTTAGCAGCTACTTCTATACTTTTCCGTAGTTCAACTCTGATAGTCTGCTCTGTCTCAGATATGGTAACCTTTTCATTTAGTTTTCCGTGATCTCTGAGAAGGTCTAGATAACGATTAACGTACCTTGCTGACTCTCCCAATAGACCCGGCCTATCTTTAAATCTATCTAATTCATCTAAAACTATAAGCGGGATTACTACATCATTTCCTGGAAAAGAATGAATAGAGTTCATGTCATACAATAACACGCTAGTGTCCACTACCAAGATTTTTCTATTGCCCATAAAAATTTTCCTCTGTACATATTGTTAATTCAATAATAATATTAACAAAAATAAATAGGAGCTCAAGTGGCAAAACGTTCAGATAAAATAAGATTAAACACGACGTGTTTCTCTGAGCACGAGAGATGTAGTGTCTCTTGTAGCAATAATGAGTGTCGATTATGGATAGATAGTGAAAAAAATTATAATTGCACAATTCTAGCAGCAAAAGACGGTCCAAAAACGCTCCAGGAAATAGGAGACATTTTTAATGTTACTCGCATGCGAATATGTCAGATAGAGAAAACTATATTCGGCAAACTTCTATATGACAAGAACATAAACCAAAAATAAATTATGCTTTCTCTATTTTATTGCATTCCACCAAACAAAGATATTCCAATCAGTCCAGGAATTCTATCATTGATATAGACGCCTGAGAATAGCGTCTTTGTTCTGCCACCGACATATGAAAATGCAGACTCTAATCTCTTACTAACATCCGGATTAGAAGCCATTGTGGATGTTACTAGTAAAAGCAACACGCCTGTCTCTGGATTTCTATCTGGTGGCGGACAAGGAGAACCTCTCAAGCATCCTTGAAATACCGTAGCTCCAAGATTCATATCATTTGCGTCTCTAACTACTGTACTACCAATAAACATTCTACCATCAGTTCTCAAGCATCTTTCTAAATCTTTAGTGTCGAATGTTTGGATTGGTGAACTCTCATCTGCTAATTTTAGAACCTGATGGAAAAGTTTAGCAAAAGTAGAGTTTGCAGCAGGATACATGTTTAACATACCCACCTTGCCGCGCAACAGCTGTAGCTGTTTTTCATTATCAACAACTAGATGAGGATGGTTAGATACATCTTCTAGCAAAGTAGTGTAGTTTGTTTTGATGGTTGGGTTTAATAGTTCTTGAGCTGTTGGTCTACTTACAACATAAACTACCTTGCCAGCTGATTCGCTAGATGTTAGATAACGAGTTAGAGCATTATGAAGAACATGACAAGCACTACCAGTGCCGCCGCCTCCACCCGCAAGAACAAATAACCAGTCGACCTTTCCTATTCGTGTACGCAGGGTGTCTTCCACCAGTGCGCTGCTATCTTCTAGAACTTTCTTCCCGAGATCTACATCTTTTCCGACACCATCAGCACCTGGAATTAGTAGAAAATGAGCTGGATCTACACCGCCCGGCTGATCCTTTACTGTAGTGTTAACTAATATAGTTTTATTAAAGCCTAAATCTAGAAATGCTTTGGCTAACTTTCCACCACCGCCACCGACGCCAATAAACCCGCAGCTGATTGCTGATTGAGCGGTGTTTTCCGGGAGCATACGCTCATCTTGTAGTACTGGGTCGTCGTCATAATTTCCTAAAAATCCAAAATCATCGTCTACTGGATTAATATACGTATCATCTTGCTGGTTAGGATCGTTTGGGTCGTTTACACTCATTTTAAAGTCCTCTCATAACTTGTTACTAAGTATAACAAGGTTTAATATTTTAATAAAATATGGCGCAAGTTAAAATGGTGGACCCGGCGAGAGTCGAACTCGCGTCCAAAGCAGTTCAGGGATCAAGTCATTCACAGGTTTGGTCCAGTTTTTCTAAACGGACAAAAATTTCCGCTATTTAAACCATCTTATTCACGGCAATAAGAATCAAGCATTTTTTTATTTCAGTGATGCTAGTGCACTTAGCCTAAATTGGATAGATGGCCTTAGGCAGCCACCCGACTAAGCCGCTAAAGCGACGTCTTCGAAGTAATAATTGTTATTGGCAATTATAGTTTTTTGAAACCGCTCTTTAGACCAGCTGTTTCCTGAGGTCACCTGCACTCTTATACTCCTTCGCTACCCTGTCGAAACCGTGTCGGGCCCGTGAATGTAAGTATAACCTGCATAGATCACTTACTAGCTTTTCTTTCTTTATCCGTTTCAATACTCAATTTAATCAATGTCGCTACATTATTTTTAAGCTCTCTTAATCCTCTTCTGGCTCTTACACCAGCAGAGGCATTCCCCCCGGCATGCTTGTGAACATCTAAGTCTAGACTCTCAAGCAGCACTTTCATTTCATCCCATTTAGTAATAATTGGATTAGCCATTTTTTTTCCTCTCAAGTTAAAATGATATTTGAATTGTTTCTATTATTGCGCTCTAGTAAAGGATTAATTGCTTTAGAAACGTCAGTAGATACATTTCTGTCTTCTAGCTCTAAGGATAATAAAAAAATTATCTTAGCTATTTGATATTGAGAAACTCCAAAATTCATAATTTCTTGAGTTATTTCTCTAGATCTGATAGCCTCCTCTAAGGATTCTTCACCCTCTACCTTACCATAGTTTTTAGTTTCTGACATTTACTCTAAACTCTCTAAGAATGTTTCTATTTTAAATCTATCACCAGACACTATGGTTAGAAATTTTCCTTGAACCTCTGAGTCTAGTTCTTCTCTTACTAAAATAATGCTCTCACCCCATCTAGCATTTTCATATATAAATTTTGCGTGCTGCCAGTTGGGGGTATCGCAAGAATAATTTTCTAAAACAGTACTTAAATCTTCTGGAAGAGACATTTTAATATCTTCTATTGTTTCTAAAGAAGAAAGACGCTCTTTGCCATTTAAGATTTCTGATTTACATAAATCTGTTATTTTATGAACTATTCCGCAGTTGTTGCATTGAGCAAAGCTAATTCTAGCTTTATCTTTTTCTAGAATAGAAAACACTACAAATTTATGATAAACTGGATTAGAAGTTTTTTTATACTGGGGAAGGATGCACCTACACTCTACTACGTGTTTAACCCCAGCTAACATACTAGTAATATCTCAAAAGTTGACTCATTGCTCTATCTTCTGAAGTGGTGCCGACTGCATTAATTAAATTTTGTATTTCTTTAAGCTGGTTGTCAGTAAATCCTAGAGAATCTTCAGTGTTTTTAGACACTAGGGTTCTCATAATATCTTCATTGTTAATTCTTAGACTATCTAGTACGAGTTGTCCAAGATCTTTTTGAGCAGGTCCTGTAGCCTTATTTTTAGTTACCATTTCAATAACCCTCCGAAAAAAAATTTTAATCTCTTTCATTTTCTGGTAAAACATATGATTTAGCATGTTTGTCAGCCAAAGAACTAGCCGCCCAACTATCTGGTTTTATTTTTACAGGATATCCCATTCCTGTTGCATAGCTTGTAAGTTTTTTAGCATATTTTCCACTAGCGTGATTTAGCTTAGTATTACAATCTACGTGAATAATAATTTTAATATCTGTCTCAAGCAGATTTCTCAAACGTTCGGCAACTATAATAGAATCAGTCACTTCTCTTTCAAGCCTAAACCCTAAATTTATAGCACTCTTTGGGTTTAAATAATCTCTAGACCAAAAATAACAAGCGCCACGCCCGGGAATTCTTAATGCTATTCCTGTGGCAATAGCATATTTTTTTCCATTTGGGTCTGAATCAGTTCCAACATGTATCTCTAGAGATTCATTGTCTTTTTTAGTTTTAGTTATTTTTTCTGTGACTTCAACAAAAGTGTAAGGACTCCCAGAGCCAGAATACCAAACTACACTGCTCGGATCAATCATGATCTGCCACCACAAAACCCGCGGTTTTTCTAAGATTTTGTGATGTTAAAAATCCTGTTTTAACTCCTTCACAAAAAGAAGAAGCCGGAACTGATTTAAAATCAGATAATTTTAAAAGTTGTATAATTTGCAAAATTGGATTAATTGAATTCTCCAAAAGATCTATTTTAATTATTCCATCTAGACATATAGCGTTAGAAATTCCTAAAAGCTGATTAACTCTATCTTTATACAATCCTCGCATCTCTCCAAGGTGAGACCCTAAATAAATAGAAAAAACATGTGGACTTAAAGACATAATTCTTTTTTCTAGTAAATCGCAAGTATCTTGCTCTTTCTCTTTTTCTAATTTGTCTTTTAGAAAATTAATGTGAGAATTAATTCTTTCGGTGTTGTTGTTGTTGAAGATTGCCGTTTCTCCGTTTCTAATAAAAATAGAGTCCGACTCAGTTATGGTTTCTTCGTCTATAGAAGATATTAGATCTCCCTTCATAGAAGAAATCATATTAAACCCAGTTACAATAGAAATATCTTTAAGAGTGTTAATGGTATCTAAATCAATATCGATTTTTACTGGAATACATTTAAGAGTTTTTCTATTGTAGTTTTTAGCAAGGGTAGCTATAACTTCTTCGCCGTATCCTCTAGCAAAAATGCATAAACTTTTGTTATTAGAGCTAAAAATTTCTAATACATGATGGATCTCAGAAACCCTCTCTATAACTCCATCAATAACAATGCATGAAACATCATATCCATTCCACTGATTCATTCTAGTGGCAATCATGAAATTTTCTGACACCCTAGCTTTAAACCTGCTACCAAAAGACTGTTCAATTTTTGTTTCTTGACCACTCCATTCTTTAATGGATATTGATGCATTGAATGAGTTATTTTGAATTAGCTTTAAGAAAATTTCTGATGCATAATTGCTTTTACTAAATTCAGATATTTGATTTTTCAAACCATCAAAATTTGTTCTTCTAGAATTACTAGAAATATTCCGAATTTCTTGATGAATTTCTTCTTCGTCAAAGTTTCCACGACTCAAAAAGAAATTACAAAAACTCAAAAGCGCGAAAGCTCCAGCACTAGCTCTGACGTTCTCAGCGCTGATGGTCATTTCTAATAGAGCGTTTTTGACCACCCTCTCAAGCGGATCATCGGTTGCTATTTCTGTCAGAACACGCACACAATCTAAGATACAAAGTCTTTCTATATTTTTTCCAAAAGACAAAAGAGTTTCGCCGCGCACGGATTCTATTATTTGAAGATTTATATTCTCTACAAACTCTCTAATTTTTACTTTATCATAATTGGAAAATCTAGATTGTGTCCACATTTAAAACTCAATTTATATTTCTAGAGCCAGCTTTATAATTGCTTCCAACAGCGGTGATCACTGTATTAGCCATTTCTTGTAGTAGCTGTTTTGAATCATCTGATTTCTTTTGTT
>Ga0066851_10001659_pt1 | contig 10591 bp, 9 predicted proteins | sample ETNtaG_7_FD_65493 | JGI IMG/M metagenome (GOLD analysis project Ga0066851, IMG submission 65493) | Marine microbial and viral communities from oxygen minimum zone, Eastern Pacific Ocean - ETNP201406SV65 | ecosystem: Environmental > Aquatic > Marine > Oceanic | place: Pacific Ocean: Eastern... | reverse complement strand
TGTTTCTGCACATGATGGTGGACCTACTCCTGTCCTTTAATAGGGTAGGGACATGGAGTCTGATGTGACCTACCTCATGGGCTGCAGTAAAATTCATGCGACCCTCTTGGTCACTTAGTCTCTCGTTTATGACAACCAAATTTTCATCAATGTGCAGTCCTCCAAGGTTGTTCGGATCCTGGTAGAACCCATCGCTCCTGAAGTCTAGGTCATAGCCAAGGAACTCAATAATCTCAAAAACAGGAACAGGCGGTCTTATGGGACCGCCTGATTCTTTCTCAAAGGATCGAATGAGATCTATCGCATGCTTCTCAATATCCTTTGTTGGTATGTAGGAGGGGGTGGTCATTTTTTTTCTTTCATGGTTTTTACTATCTCTGTCAGTTGCTGCCAATCGGCATCGGTCAGATTCTTGGCCGTGCGTAGGAACTGGGGTAGGGTCTCAGGTTTTTTCCTTATGATCCTTTCGATATCATCATCAACCTTATGGCCCACAGCAAGTAACTTGTCGAGATTGTAGTTAAGGGCACGAGCGATCTGCCTGAGGACCTTTTTACTGGTGACCACACGTCCATTCTCTATGTGAGCGATGTTCACAAAGGACACGTCGACCTGCCTCGCAAGTTTGCGTAGGCTCAGGCCTTTTGCCTTGCGGAGTCTTCTTATCAATAGTCCCAGCGACCTTTTGTTCATTGTAACCTCAAACTTTATGTTAAATGTTAATTAACGCTATACAATATATAAACGTTAATTGCTACTTAACAAACATTTTTTAAAAAAAATATCAATCCTCGCGCGCGCGACAATTGTAATTGGGACAATAATGCTTCATATCTGATCCGTGGAAATCTAATTTATAAGTATATGACATACCTATCAGGCATCATTATATATCTTTGTGCATTGGTGGCAGTGGGCATCTACAAGATCAGATCGGTCAAGGACAGCGAGGATTTCATGGTCGCAGGCAGGACCCTGCCCTGGTATGTGCTCGTTGGGACCTTACTGGCGACTTGGATGGGAAGTGGGTCTCTATTCAGTGGTGCGGGTCTAGGATATAGGAATGGGCTTGCAGGTCTCTGGTCCAGTGCTGGCGCATGGCTGGGCATTGCGCTCATCTATTTCATCACAAAGAGAATAAGAAATTTTGGGAAGGTCACCGTGCCTGACATATTCGAGGCCAGATATGGAAAGGTCGCCGCGATCTTGGCCACCATCACGACGGTCGTAGCCTACACGACAATTGTTTCGTATCAATTTCGTGGAGGGGGCAAGGTGCTGTCCATGGTCTCTGATGGTCTGGTCTCACTTGAGGCTGGAATAATCATCACCGCAGTGTTTGCCATTACCTACACGGTCCTGGCTGGAATGTTCTCTGTGGTCTATACGGATGTGGTCAATGGTGTCCTAATGACCATCGGCACCATAGGCGCCCTCATCTTTTTATATATTGAGGTTGGTGGAATGAGCGAGATCATTATGGTCGCGGAATCTGCGGGTAAGTGGCAGTGGTTCGGTAACTGGGCATCTGAAAGGACAGGCGACATCTCAGGACCGATCATAGCGATCAGCTTCTTTGTTCCTACGATGCTACTTCTGATGGGCGATGCTAACATGTACCAACGGATCTTCAGCGCCGATAGTGGCGGGTCGGCAAAGAAAGCGGTCTTTTTCTGGATCATTGGTGTGATCATCCTGGAGTCAGTGATCTCAATGCTTGGCCTCACCGGTGCTGTGGCAGCGGCAAAGGGGATCATCCCTGATCTGGTGGCAGAGGCACAGACAGGGCTAACAGACCCGAATGCCTTGCTGGAGGCCAGACAGTCTGGAAGTGAGTCGGTCATACCGGCGATCGCGCGCTATGGTGGACTGCCTATGGCACTAGGCCTTTTGCTTGTCTCGACCATGATGGCGATCATCGTTTCCACTGCAGATTCGTTCCTCTTGATCCCGGCTACAAACCTGACAAGGGATGTCTATTTACGATATGTAAACCCAACCGCAACTGAAAGACAGATACTGCTTATCAGTCGCGGACTTGTATTGATCCTTGGACTTATTGCTTTTCTTCTGGTGAGTCAGTTCAAAACGGTCTTGAACGCTGCATTCACAGCATACAACATCTATGGAACGTCCATTACGCCTGCCTTACTCGCGGCCTTTCTTTGGAAGAGAGCCACGAAAGAGGGCGCTGTTGCGTCCATTATTACAGGTGCATCCGTTACTATTATCTGGACCTATTTCTTACCTTCCTGGTCAGGATTTGGTGACCTTAATCCTTTTCTACAAGAGCTTACATATCCGGCTGCTGCTTTGTCTATTCTGGCACTTATCTTGGTCAGCCTTTTGACTCCACCACCGGCAAAGGAAGACCTAGGTCAATTCTTCAATGATATGGACTAGTGTGTATGGAGCGCTTGTATCTGACCGGTCTTAGCTTGAGGTCTCTGGATGCAACTCTCTACGATAGTATTCAAACACCTTTCCCGTTCCCTGCCAATTGTCAACCCTGTCAATTATGCTGACCCTGCCAGTGAACTTTGATGCGATACCCTCTCTCACGTGACCGGTGACATATAGTATGTCATCCTGTTTCTTGGTCTGATTTAGATAGATCCGTTTCAATATCTTTGCTCGTCCAGTGCCTTTGTGCTCCTGCTCAATGACAAATGCATAGGTGTATATCGTGTTGTGCTTATTGAAGTTCATATCTAGGCGTGCCCAGGGTTCTCTGCTGAGCATTTCAAGTGGTACTCCGATCATATAGCCCACGATCTCACCCTGATCTCGTGCGATGAATGGCAATGATCCTGGTCGATTAAAATAGGTGTGGATGGTGTTATCTGTTAGTCGGGCAGCGGGTCCATATTCCTTGACCAATGATTCTGAGATCTCGATCAGTCTGTCATTGTCATTGGAGCCAGCGTGATCGACAAGTTCGATCTGGAATGGTCCACTCGATGCAATGACCTGAGTTCTTGAATCGGGTTCTTGTTGAGATCTTTCATCATTCATAGCACGAGTTTAGGGGTGTGAGGCCGGAAAACACATCAATGAAAATTCTATGAAATGGAATTGTAGACAGGTTGATGAACTTGGTAGATTACGGGTCTATGTCATCCTTCAATTCACGTTTAAAGAAACTTGTGGAACAAAGGCGCTCCTGGCTCTGTGTGGGCCTAGATATGAACCCCGAGTCCCTTGGTAATGATGATCTCTCAAGTCTCAAGGACCACACATTCAAAGTGATAGATGCGACAAGGGAGTACGCTGTAGCATATAAGCCCAACTTTGCGTTCTTTGAGCGATGGGGTGCTGTTGGGTTTGCCTGGCTGGAGGAGACGGTCAGTTACATCGGGAAGGAACACGTGAAGATAGCTGATGCAAAGAGAGGTGACATTGGCAATACGGCAGCCCAGTATGCGAAAAGCATATTTGACCACTTTGGATTTGATAGTGTGACCCTCAATCCCTATATGGGCAGTGACAGTGTCCTACCTTTTTTGGACAGAGAGGAAAAGGGGGCCTTCATATTATGTAGGACCTCCAATGATTCTGCGAGTGAATTGCAGGACAATCTGATCGATGATGACCCGCTCTACTTGCACGTTGCCCAACTGATCAATGGACTCAATGACAATGATAATGTGGGAATGGTCGTTGGTGCCACAGCCCCGGATGAGTTGGCCAAGATACGTGATGCTGCGCCTGGCATTCCCATGCTGATCCCTGGAGTCGGAGCGCAGGGCGGAGATCTATCCCAAAGTCTGAGGGAGGGAAACCGCTCAGGGACTGGGATCATCAATGTCTCTAGAGGGATAAGTTTTGTTGGAGACATGAGTGAAAGATCCATACATTCTGCCGCAGCCAATTATGTTGAACAAATGAGGGAAATATTAGATTAGATGACTGAGCAGGAGCATATGATATCCATCTTCAGATCGACAGAGGCACTCTTGGACGGACACTTTGTGTTGACCTCTGGCAGGCACAGTTCGACCTACTTCCAGTGCGCGAAGGTCCTCCAGCATCCGGAGTATCTTACGGCCTTCTCTATCATGATAGCAGATGAATTTGAGCACAAGGAACCAGATGTTGTGATCTCTCCAGCCATTGGAGGTATCGTACTAGGGACCGAGGTCGGTACACAGCTTGGCTGTAGGACCATTTTTGCTGAGAGAGAGAATGGTGAGATGGTCATTCGAAGAGGATTTGAGATCTTAAAGGGAGAGCGTGTCCTTGTGGTAGAGGACGTGATCACAACTGGCGGATCTGTCAAGGAGGTGATGGACCTGATATCGGATCTGGATGCAGAGGCCATTGGTGTGGGCGTCCTGGTCGACAGAAGCAATGGGACAGCGTCATTGCATGAGAACCAATTTTCAATCGTTGAATTAGATGCAGTTAGTTATGGGGATGACGATGTCCCAGATGATCTGGCTGCAATTCCAATACAAAAACCTGGGAGTAGATACTTATCATGAAACACGTAATACCATTCATACTTGTATTAGGCCTTTCTAATATGAGTTGTGGAAAATCAAAAAAGGAAGAACCTGTGAATATTGAACAAGAAAATCAAAATTTGGGACAGGAACAGTCTCAGTCCAGTCAGCCAGATGGGGTCAAGATAGAGGTGGCGGTCATCACGACGGAGTATGGGGACATGGTGGTGGAATTCTTTGAAGAGGCAGCGCCGAAGCATGTGGAGAGTTTTAAACTTCATACCAAAAATGGATACTATGATGGCACGATATTCCATCGAGTGATCCCAGGATTTATGATCCAAGGTGGAGACCCTAATACAAAGGGTGACAACAAGGCCAGTTATGGGACGGGTGGTCATGCCGCAAAATACTATGGCATAGGTGACGAGGAGAATAACCTGTCCTGGAACTTACCTGCTGAGTTCAGTGACATCAGTCACAATCGTGGCATCCTGTCGATGGCACGCTCTACCGATCCAAATAGTGGAGGAAGTCAGTTCTTCATATGTGCAGCAAATGCACCTCATTTAAATGGACAATACACCGTCTTTGGCCAAGTGGTCCAAGGAGAGCAGGTCATAGATCAGATCGTAAGTTTGCCAAGAGATGCTAGAGACAATCCAAATCGCAGGGTCGCGATGAAGGTCCGATTAGAAAAAAGAGATAAGTGAAAAGACCTTCTTTGGGCATCGCCTTGGGAGGAGGAGGAGTCCGAGGTGCTGCACATGTAGGAGTTCTGCAAGAGTTGGATAGCGCCGGAGTAGAGATCGATATGATCGCAGGTGTAAGTGCAGGCGCCGTGATCGGTGCCATGTATGCATATAGCCTTGATGGTAAATGGGTCGAGGAACATTTTCGTAATATCTGGTCCTCCGCAACATTTGATGGTACAACATCCAAAAGATTTATCGATAATGGTTCTCCCGGTTCCTTTGCCCATGGGATAAAAAAGACCCTTACTGAACACGTCCTGGCCATCATGAGCCTCCACAAGAGTTCCATCATAAAGAACGATCAACTCAGAGAGGTCTTGGAACTTCTCATGCCAGTCCGAACATTTGAAGAGATGAAGATCCCTCTTAAGATCGTATCTACAGACATAGAGACTGGTGATGATCTCATATCAGACAAGGGTGACCTCATAGATGCATTGGTAATGAGTTGTGCAATACCTGGGGTCATGGAGCCGATCGAGGAAGGTGGCAGAATGATCGTTGATGGTGGTGTCGGCATGCCAATACCCGTTCCCGTGTTGAAAGATCTCTGTGACCTTACGCTGGCGGTGGACATTGGGCTCTATGAATTTGAAAGATTGAATAGGCCAAATGCACGATCGATAAAGATCAGATCTGATATCATCACCTCGAACAGATTGAAAGCGAGACTCGCTTCTGATGCAGATCTTGTTATTAGACCTGATACAATGGGCCTGCATTGGTCAAGGTTTGACTCTGGCGAGATTCTCTTTGAAAATGGAAAGAAAGCAGCCAGGGCCAAACTCTCAAAATTGAATGCCATGATCAATGATAAAAAAGAAAATGAAATTAGTAAAGAATGGTTGAGTTAAAATAATAAACCCATTATTTTTCGCGTCGAAAAACACCCGTATTTAAATTGAAGAACTTTATATTATTCACCCTCTTATCAGCGCTGCTGAGCTCACAGTCTGCTGAAAACCCTGTCTCAATATCAGCAAGGGTTGACTCTCCAGCGAGAGCAGGAGAGGTCATAGAGGTCAAGATACGTGCGGAGATGGATCAAGAGTGGCACATATATTCCATCTACGACGTGAGCGATGGTCCTCTTCCAACGGAGATCAGTATCAGTGGTTCTGCCGTAGGTACCGTTGCGCCCGTCAGAGAGCCAGAGCCACTATATGTATTTGATCCTGGATTCGAGACTGATACCTACTATCATGAGGGTGATACAGAATTCATTTTCCCTTTAAGATTAAAAAGAAGTGTCCAGCCGGGAACGCACTCCATAGTCGTTGAGGTGTTCTATATGGTCTGCAATGCTAGACTATGTTATCCACCATTGACCCAAACAGAGACGGTTCAGGTGGTCGTAGAGGAGGGCGAGCCAAGGTCAAATAGGGCAACCTTCAATATCGCAAGTACCAAAAATGATGATGGCAATACTGAGGATGGTGACAGAACACTTTTAAGCATATTACTTCTTGCTATTGGTGGTGCAATGCTTAGTTGGGTGATGCCCTGCGTCTATCCGATGCTTCCGATCATCATTTCCTTCTTTGGAAAAATGTCTGAGGATAAGAACATTGGTCGAAATACCATCGCAACCTTCTACGGTCTTGGAATAGCAGGCACATTTGTTCTGATCGGTCTGGTGGTAGGATTCCTATCCTGGGGTGTGAACGATGTGGCCACTCAGTCAAAGTATGCTAACATAGGGAACCTGATAGCAACAGATCCATGGATAAATCTTGGTCTTGGTGTCTTATTTATTTTCTTTGCATTGTGGATGTTTGGCATTGTAAATGTGAACATCGCTGGGGGTCTGGTCAACACTACGGACAAGGCCGGGCAATCTGCAAACAGTGCCTACATAGGATCATTTTTATTGGGTGTTGCCTTTGCCATTACAAGTTTTAGTTGTACCGTTCCTGTAGTTGGAACTCTTCTGGTCGTTGCCGCTGCTGGTACGGCTGGTAGTGTCCTTACCAGTATCTATGGTATGGCCATCTATGGAGTGGTCTTTGCGGTTCCCTTTGTTGCCTTGTCACTTTTTCCCAAGGCCCTAGATAAGTTGCCCAATTCCGGTGCATGGATGGAGACGCTAAAGATAGGATTTGGTTTCATTGAGATAGCAGCAGCAATAAAATTTTTATGGGTCCCAGATCTTGAATGGGGTCTAGGTCTGTTGCCAAGGAACATTGTCTTGGTACTTTTTATCTTGATCGGTCTATTACTGATTGGTTATCTACTTGGGCTCTTTAGAGTCGGTACCTCAGAGAATATAAAACCTTTTCAATTGGGCAAGGGTCGCGCTCTTTCAATACTGGTCACAGTTTTTATGCTATACCCCGTTGTGATGTCATTCGCTTCAGCACCTACATATCATTATTCGAAGATGCCTAGACTCATGGATGAGATTCTGGAGGCACTGGTTCCACCACCACCCACTGAAGATGAGATCGCAATAGATGAGGGTTGGTTCGTTGACCAATATGATGAGGCCTTGAAAGCCGCCAAAGAGCAGAAAAAGCCATTGTTCATTGATTTTACGGGTGTCTATTGTGCAAATTGTCGGGTCATGGAGCGAAGAGTATTTCCAAAAAGACCGGTCAAGGAGCAGCTTGACAAGATGGTGCTCACGAGGCTATATGTTGATAAGAGAGATTCCATGAGTCAGGTCTTTGCTCAATTACAGTTTGAACGATACAAACAAGCGACGCAGCCATACTATGTCATACTGGACCCTGAGGATGAATCAACCATTGCCGATACGGGTGGCTATGTTCCTAATGGATTCGCAGAATTTTTAAGTGATGGCGTATCATCCTATTACGAGAGGAAGAGAGATGAATAGGCCATTCAAAATATTTCATACTTCTATCGTTGCATTATTCCAAAGAGTATTATTCGTGATCTTATTTTGTTTTGCTGGTTGTGATAATGGTTCAGCGCAGCGTAAGGACTCAAGGCAGAACAGTACCGTTACCAAGACCAACGAGACCAAGAAAAAGAAGAAGAAGGAGAATGAAATAATCGCTCCAGATTTTACCTTGGCAGACCTAGATGGAGAGTGGGTCAGTATGAATCAGTTCAGGGGCAAGGTTGTGCTACTTAATTTTTGGGGAACATGGTGTGGACCATGTCGCAAAGAAATTCCAGATTTTGTAAAACTATCTGAAAAATATCAGAAGGATGGACTTGAGATAGTTGGCGTTACACTTACATCAGGCTCCGCAAAGAAGATCAACGCCTTTGCCGATAGATGGGGAATTAACTATACGTTGCTCACAGACATTGATGGCAATGAGACACAATCGGTCACGGCTTTATATGGGCAAGCTACCGGAAGAAGCATAACGGGTGTCCCGACTACTTTCCTGATCGACAGGGATGGATATATTCGTCAAAAATATGTAGGTCCAAGGTCGGAGGCGATATTTTATAAGGACCTAAAACCATACCTATAGAGCCAACCAACTACTTGTATAATCCCAAAATAAACTCTGGCACCTCCTTCCCTTACTTTCCCCTTTTCTTTCTTTTAGTCGATATCATTCTATTTGCTGACCCACTGGATCACTATTGGCAGCAAAAGGTTGATTACGATATGAATATCACCCTACATGATTCCATTCACCAGGTAACGGGTAACTCAATTATAAAATACACAAATCAATCGCCGGACTCTCTTGATCGCATATACCTGCATCTCTATCCGAACGCATTTCAAGTAGGCTCAGTGAAATATCGCGAATACCTTGGTAAGGCAGGCGGTGGTTATAGAGCAAAATATTTCACTGATCAGTTGGAGGGATTCACAAGCAATATAGATGTCCACGACCTGTCCATTGCGCTGCCCAAAGAAGGGGCCTCATGGATACATAAGACACCAATACTCGATCAATACAAGATAGAAGATACCATCCTAGAGGCACGACTAAATCGTAAGGTTGGCCCTGGCCAGACCATTCGCATCGATCTGAATTGGACACATCGCATCGGTGAGATGGTTGAGCGGGCAGGACACTACGCGGGTCAATACAATATGGCACAGTGGTACCCTAAGATGGTTGTCTATGATGAAAAAGGTTGGCACGCGGATGTATTCCATGCCGAGGGTGAGTTTTACGGCGAATTTGGTGATTTCAATGTCAAATTCGATCTGCCAAAAGCTTTTGTGATTGCCGCCAGTGGGGTCGTCACAGATGGCGATCCTGGGTGGGAGGATGTCACGGTGGACACTTCCATTGACTACAACGTCTGGCTAGACATATATGATTCCAATCTCATCGAGGTGGATGAGGATGAGCGAAGAGTAGTAACCTTTTTTGCAGAGAATGTTCATGACTTTGCCTGGGTCGCATCAAAGGACTTTTTATATGAGGGTGGTATCAGCAGAGATGGGCAGACCAAGGTACACGTTCTATATGACAAGCATCGTGGTGAAGAGTGGACGAAGGTTGTGCTTGAGCGCTCCATCAGTGCCCTTGATTGGCTTGAGCAAAGATTTGGAGGTTACCCCTATCCTCAGATCACCACAACCGATAGGATCAAGAGTGGGGGAATGGAGTACCCGATGCTGGTCATGAATGGACGCGATGGTGAGGGCCTGATCATGCATGAGTATGGGCACGTGTACTTTTATGGTATCTTGGCAAATAATGAAGTAGATGAGGCCTGGCTAGATGAAGGATTCACTACAAATCAGACAATGAATTACTTGATGACCCGTTACGGCTCGCACGGATTTGATACTGGTCTGTATGAGGACTATGAAAAGTTTCCAAAAAAGTATTACCCCTTGGACAATGAACTGCACTCTGACCAGTGGCGGGCGATACGTTTTATGAGAAGTGGCTTTGATGAGAACATTAGTAGACCATCTTACTTGTTCAATAGTAGTACTGCCTATAGAAGGAATGCATATACAAAACCATCTCTGATGCTAGTTGAATTAAAATATCTTCTTGGTGACTCGCTATTCTATGGTTCAATGCAACATTACTATGATAAGTGGAAGCTCAAGCATGTCAATGAGGAACGGTTCATTGATGCGATCGAGGAATTCTCTGGTGAGAGCCTGGACTGGTTCTTTCAGCCATGGTTACATACTACTAGAAAACTTGATTATGCCATTTCCTTTTTCAATAGTTCAAAGAATGATCAAGGGACATGGGACATTGAACTTGGTATAAAGAGTCTTGGTACTAGATTCATGCCGATTCAGATAGAGACAACCCTTGATGGTGGTTCGGTCGACAGAAGATGGTGGGATGGGCATTTGTGGCGATTTCAAGATACACTCAGATATGTGACTGATAAAAGGCCAATTCACGTCTCATTGGACCCAGACGTTCAAACACTTGACATGGACCATAGGAACAATACGACTAAGATGAAAAGAAC
>Ga0066851_10001647_pt1 | contig 10618 bp, 8 predicted proteins | sample ETNtaG_7_FD_65493 | JGI IMG/M metagenome (GOLD analysis project Ga0066851, IMG submission 65493) | Marine microbial and viral communities from oxygen minimum zone, Eastern Pacific Ocean - ETNP201406SV65 | ecosystem: Environmental > Aquatic > Marine > Oceanic | place: Pacific Ocean: Eastern... | reverse complement strand
CAGATTCACTTACAGGTCGATCCGTCTACGGCCATTCGTTATTATAATGTGGCGCAGGTTTTATCGGCACCGATGGTAGCGGTCGCGGCAAACTCGCCTTATTTGTTTGGCAAGGATTTGTGGGATGAAACACGTATTCCGACTTTTGAGCAGTCGGTCGCCGTAAAAAGTTTTCGTGATTATCACGGGCAGGGAGTCGAGCGGGTGACTTTCGGTACGGGCTATGCCCGTAACTCGATGATGGAACCTTTTCTGGAAAATCTGGATGGATTTCCTGTTATTTTACCGTTGGTTTTCGATGAAGACCCTTCATGGCTGAGTCACCTGCGTTTGCACAATGGAACGATTTGGCGATGGAACAGACCGCTTATTGGCCTGGATTCTGATGCGACACCGCACATAAGAATTGAACATCGGGTTGCGGCAGCGGGGCCGAGTAGCGTAGACACAGTTGCAAACACTGCTTTCTTTCTTGGCATGGCGACATATTTTATTCGTCAGGAAATCCCGCTTGAAGATCAGATTTTCTTTGATGATTCGAAAGATAATTTTTACAGCGCCGCAAAGTCTGGAATGGAATCGCAGATGAAATGGATCGATGGAAAAGTTCACAATCTACGCGGCCTGATATTGGACCTGTTTTTACCAGCGGCACGAGACGGGCTCCTGAATGCAGGGGTTGACGAGGCCCAGGTAACCTATTACATAGATGAAGTACTGGCACGGCGGGTGCAGACTGGAATGACCGGGGCCGCCTGGCAACGTGCGTTTATCGGTAAATATGGTCCGCAGTTTCAGGACATGACCCGCGTGTACCATGCATACCAGATGGAAAATACTCCCATTCATGAATGGACGGTTTAATATGATTTTACATATCATGGACCAACTTCCAAACGCTTTCTTTAATGTTGAAGTGCATGAATTAGAGGAAGTGTTTTCCGGTCCTTCGCTTGTTCGCCTCAAGGGAAAGGTCAACCCGCCTCTATTTGTAGCCACCCTGTTGCACGGTAATGAAACAACCGGAATCCTCGCACTGCAAAAATTGCTGAAACAATATGTGGATAAAGAGTTGCCCCGAAGCCTGACCTTGTTCATCGGCAATGTGGAGGCGGCTAAATTTCATCAGAGAAAAATGCCGGATCAGCCAGATTACAATCGTATCTGGAGTGGCCCCGATTCATCGCATGAAACTTTGCAGGAACATGTGCTGGCGGAAAAGGTGATGACTACTGTTTCCAGAGAAGGGATATTTGCTACGATAGATATTCACAACACTTCCGGCTGGAATCCCCACCATGCCTGCGTGAATGTTTTAAATAAGGGGAACATTAATCTAGGCGGATTGTTTGCCCAGAATCTGGTTTACTTCACTCGCCCACGTGGGGTTTTGGCTAAAGCATTTGCTGAAATTGGCCCGGCGGTAACCATCGAGGCTGGACTACCGGGGGATCTGTTCGGTGTCGAGCATGTGGTAAGTTTTATCTCTCGTTGTCTTGATTTATCATCCATTCCCGAATCAGTCGATAACATCTGCGAATTGAACTTATATCACAGCGTTGCCCGGTTGAAAGTTCCCAGCAACAGCCGGGTTGGATTTGATCGTGAATGCAATTCCACCGATTTCTGTTTTATGTCCGACTTGGATGCTTTGAATTTTTCTGAATTGCCAGAAAATGCTGTGATAGGCTGGAGGGGTAATCCGAATTTAAAACTTTCGGTAAAGGACGAATCGGGTCGCGAGGTCGGCGAAAGTTTTATTTATTACGAAAAGGAAGAGATCAGGTTGAAACGACCCGTGGTTCCATCCATGTTCACCACAGATGTCCAGATAGTGCATCAGGACTGCCTGGGTTATTTCATGGAGCGGTACGCGTTAACGGGAAACTGAAAGGATAATGATGAAATATTTTTTATGCCTACTCACAACTCTGATCATCGGAACAATGCCGTCGCTGGCTTTTGCAGACTATGAGAAAGGAACTGCCGCTTTTGAGCAGAGTGACTACGAAACGGCTTTAAGGGAATTCAAAATCCTGGCAAAACAAAAGGACCCACGAGGGCAGTATGGGCTAGGTTTGCTGTATGACCTGGGAGCCGGAGTTCCAGAAGATTACAAAGAAGCCTTCAAGTGGTATCGACTGGCGGCGCAACAAGGTCATGCCGATGCGCAAAATAATCTTGCCACCTTGTACGAAGAAGGTGAAGGGGTCGAGAGAGATTCCAGGGAAGCGATTAAGTGGTACGAGTTGGCGGCACAACAGGGAAACTTCGATGCTCCCAACAACCTTGGGACAATGTACTTGAAAGGAATAGGGGCCGTCCGTAATTATGTTACTGCATACATGTGGTTCCATCTGGGAGAAATGAAAGGAGACAAGGGAGCTAAAAGTAACAGGAAGTTTGTGGAAGCCAGAATGAATCCCGCAGAAATTGCTGAAGCCAATAAAAGGGTAAGCGAGTGGATGCAGAAGTATGTTAAGTAATTAAATATGAGTTATATATCTGGAAAAAGGTATGGTCAGGGTTTGTCTCAAGTGCAACTACGAAAGAACGCCCAATGAACTGGCGCCGGAAACGGAGTGCCCTCAATGCGGGGCCATCTACGCAAAGATTGAAAAAGCATTAAGGCCGCCTGAGGCAGTCCCCCCCCTGGGGCGGCTTCACAAACACCGGAATCATCTGAACAAAAAATGGTCGAGTTGACGGCGAACAATCATTTAAATGTTTTCAGCCTTTTCATAGCCTGCTTTTAAAATTACTGTTTCTTTTTCAAAGGCTTTCAGACATTAAAGGTATCGGCAATTCACAGGAGCGTTCGCCTCCCTCAGGCTGAGTTTGAGAAACGCTTTGGCCTGCGCAAAAGCTTTCTTACCCGCTTGTGGAATTGCGTTGAAAAAGGTCGGAGAGAACAGCGATGAGGATCAATCAGTTAAGGTTTACAGACACCGCTTTTGACACGCCACGTTCTTCCATGGTGATGCCATAAAGCACATCGGCAAAGGACATGGTCTTCTGGTTGTGAGTGATGAGAATGAACTGGGTGTTTCCGGACATTTGTTTGAGCATCTCCTGGAAACGGATTACATTGGCCTCATCAAGCGGAGCGTCTACTTCGTCCAAAAGACAAAACGGGCTGGGCCGCACTTTGAAAACGGCAAACATGAGAGCGATGGCGGTCATCGATTTTTCTCCGCCGGATAAGAGAGTCAGGTTCTGCATGTGCTTGCCGAGAGGGTTGGCGCTGATTTCAACTCCCGACTCGAGTGGATTGGATTCATCGGTCAAGGAAAGCTCTGCCTTCCCACCACGAAACAGGTGAGCGAAAATTTCTTTGAAGTTCTCGTTAACTTTCTCGAAGGTATCAACGAATCTTTGCCTGGTCGTACGGCTGATTCTTTCTATGGTCTGATGAAGAAGGTGAATGGAATCTGACAAATCTTCCTGCTGTGTTTTCAAAAATTGGTAACGTTCGTTGGTTTTTTGAAAATCTGATAGCGCGGCCAGATTCACTTCTCCCATGCGCCCTATTTTCTGTCTCAATTCACGAACCGCCTGATCCACTTCCTGAACATCAAATTCCTCCGGTTCACGATTCATTAATTCAGGAAGCGTCACATTGAAGTCTTCGAAGGTACGTTCTTCAATGTGAGCGAGCTGAATTTTAATTTCTGATCGCTTTAGTTCTACTTTTGAAATCGCTTCGGTGAGTTCCTGAATTGTTCTTGAGAGCTCTTTGGATTCCTGCTCCATTTGTTTAACCGACCCCTCTTTTTCTCTCAGGGCTTCTTCTTCATGGATGGCCTCTTCCTCCAATCCGTCTTTTTCTCGCACGTCCTCAAGAATTTCTTTTTCGGTAAACTCAATGGCTAACTGGGTTTCATCTATTCTCTTCTGGCTGTCTGCCGTATCATTCTCCCGTTTTTGGATCCGGTGGCGATGGTTTTCCTGCTGGAGATCAAGCCGATTGATTTCGGTCAGGGTGTTTTCCCGTTTCCCTTTCAATGAAGCTATACGGACTTTAATACCGCCTATTTCGTTGGATTTCTCTTCCAGTATCGTTCTGAAGGAGTCCAGTTCGTGACGGAGGCCACTCAGTGCTTCTTCTTGTCTTGTTTTTTCTGCATTTGAGTTTTCCATTTCCGCAACCAATGTTTCTTTGCGGGATTTCAACTCGGCGAGTTCCTGCCGTCCAACATTTTGCTCCTGTTCCAGTGATGAGAGTTTAAGCCCAAGCCGCTCTAATTCTTTCTGGTTCTTCTCCCGCTCGTTGCGACTATTGTTTAAAGCTATATCTACTTCGTGAACTGCTCGACCCGCTTCTTCAAGTTGCCGCTCCATATCGACCAGAAAGTTCTTACTTTCTTCTACAGTACTAAGGGCTGACCCTACATTTTCATTGAGCTGACCCGTTTTAGCTTCAAGTTCCTCCACCTCACGATTCTGCGAAAGCAGGCTGGAAGAGTCCTTCTGGACTGATCCGCCGAATACCATTCCCTGAGAATCGATCATTTCTCCATTGCGAGTAACAACACTTCCATTAAACTCCGGATTCTGAAAAACCTGGACAGCGGTCGCCAGATCGGTAACGAGCACCACATGACCGAGTAACATCTCGATGACCTGCCGATATTCCTCTTCGCACTCTACAAAATTGAGGGCTTTCCCGAGTATGCCGGGGTTTCCATTAAGGTATACCGGTGGAGTATCGGGCGCTTTCATGTTCAAGGGAATAAATGAACTTCGGCCCGAGGAATGCTCTTTTAAATAGGTGATGGCTTCGACAGAATCGTCATAGGAATTGACGATCACGCTTTGAAGTTTTTCTCCCAGTGCGGTTGCGATGGCCATTTCATATTCCGCAGGCGTTTTAAGAATATCGGCCAGTACTTCGCGAAGCCCTGTCAGGCGTCCGCCGTTTTCGTTGTAATTCATGAGAGACTGGACACCATCCTCAAATCCCTCAAACTTACTCCGCAACTCTTTGAGTGAAGTTAGAAGAGAAGACTGGGACAGGTATTCTTCCTTAAGTGTGTCCAGACGGTCTGTTTCGGATGACAATTGTTGACGCTGTTGCTCCGTTTTTTGGTGCAGAGTTTCGCGATTGCTTTTCAGTTGCGCCAGTTGTTCAGATTTCTCCTGAAATAGGGCATTCGACTGGTCCAAAGAAGCTGAAACTTTTTCCTTAAGAGTGTTTATTTCTTCAAATTCTGTTTTCAGAGTTTGCTTTCGATGCTCCAGCGATTCCCCACGAGTTTCCAATGCGGTCAGATCGCTTTTGTTTTGAGAAATATTATGGAACAGCTTCAGCACCTGCATGTCCCCTTCCTTGACCTGAGTTTCAATATCGTTCAAACAACTTCTCTTTTCATCAAGCATCTTGTTTTCTTCCGCCAGTTTACTTTCTTCAGTGTTGATTTCGTCGGAAAGAGTTCCTAACTGAGTGCGCTGGTCTTCGGCCTGATCAGCCTGATCGGTTATCTCCCCTTGCAGACGGGCGATATCATCTGTGGCGGAGCAGATGTCTGTTTCTGACTGATCGATCTGTGATTTTTTCAGTTCGATAGTGTGCTCGCTTTTGCTCATCTTGTTGGCCAGTTGGTACACTCGCTCCCTTTTTTCTGTGAGGAGACGGAAGGCTTCTTCAATTTCAAGGTTTAATTGAGTGATTTGGTTGTCGAGGAAAGAAGCTCGTGTGTTTTTTTCGGCTTTGCTCTCGGCCTGCTCGGCAAACTCTTCTTCAATAGCTTCCAGGTCGATTTTATATTGGCGGATTTTCTTGGCGAATAGTTTTAAGGAAAGCTCTTTAACCTCTCCCTGATATTGTTTGTAGCGTTCGGCCTTGGCCGCCTGACGTTTCAAGGACTCGGCCTGACGACCTAGTTCCTGCACTATGTCGGTAATACGTTCCAGATTCTGTGTAGAGGCGTCCAGTTTGCGCAGGGCCTCATTTTTCCGGTGCTTGAATTTCAAAATGCCCGCCGCTTCTTCTATCAGGATACGACGGTTTTCCGGTTTTGAAACTATGATGTCCTGAATATGTCCCTGCTCAATTACGGAGAGCACTTTGGGGCTGATACCAACATCCAATAAAAAGTCTGTAATATCTTTCAATCGACATGGCACTTGATTGATGTAAAATTCGCTTTCGCCGGAACGGTGATAACAACGGGTGACTTTAACTTCATCGGAAACGTTGGGTACGTTGGCAATGCGGATTCCCGCCGGAACCTGACCCAGGGTCAATGATATTTCGGCCCGGTTAACTGCCTTCCGGGTGGAACTGCCATTAAAAATCAGGTCTGTCGATTTTGTGCCACGAAGGGATTTTGAACTCTGCTCTCCAATGACCCATCGGATGGCATCTGAAACGTTGCTTTTTCCGCATCCATTTGGCCCCACAATGGCTGTGAACCCAGAGGTGAAATCAATGTGAGTTTCATCGACAAACGATTTGAACCCGTCTAGTTCCAAGCTTTTCAAACGCATGTTTACACCAATATTCTCAATAGTTTCAAGTATCTTCTTATCCACCACTTGCTAGGAGATTAGCCCATTCAAAAGGGTTTGTAAAGGGAAAACTATACCACTTCTAGCGGTATAACTTCAGGCACCCACAACACCTAGTGGTAATTCTGATAAGCTTAACTGGTTTGTTGGCATTAAATATCGCATTTTGGCCAATGATTCCTGGCGAGTGAGATACAGTAGATTGAAATATTGAACTCATTCTACCGATAGGTATTCAGGGAGGCGTACGAGATGAAGCTCTATTCTTACAACAAATGCGGGACTTGCCGCAAAGCCAAAAAGTTTCTTGATGCAAAAAATGTGTCCTATGATGAAATAAACATCACCGAAACACCGCCAACAAAGTCGGTTCTTAAAAAAGCCATTAAGGCTAAGGGGATGAAAAAACTGTTTAACACCAGTGGCGAACAGTATAAAAAGCTGAAAATTAAAGACCAGATAGGGACTATGACCGAAGCTCAGGCTATCGATCTACTTGCTGGCAATGGCAGGCTGGTCAAACGGCCCATCGCAGTTGCAGGCGATAGGATTACTGTCGGCTTTGATGAAAGTGAGTATAAAGAGGTTTGGTCTTAAAATTATTTATTTAAAAGAACCGTCTGGTTAATTATTCGTTATGAATTTGTTTTTGTTCAAAACTAAATTGGAGAACCATCACTCCATCATTCGAGATTCGGTGGATGAAAAACGTAACTGGTTCGATAAAGGTGATTTATCGCTCTACCCCGCAAACGCTTCAACAATCCAGACATGTACTGACAAGATAGTACTGTAAAGTTATTGACGGCACATTAAAATCATTTTCCCGCCGCTGGACAAATCTTCATAAACACTCTACTATTTGACTGACTGTAGAAATGGCGCAAGTGTCGCCATGGTTCCTCTGCTTAATACGTTTTCATGAAACTGGAACCCAAGTGAATCAATTGATATCGGCAAAGGATAGGTTAATTTTCGCGCTCGACGTTCCAGATCGCAATGAGGCCGAAAGATATGTTCATCTACTCGGCGATGTGGTGGGTTGTTTTAAAATAGGGTTGGAATTATTTATCAAAGAAGGCCCAGATATCCTCAAGATGGTGAAGGAAAATAGCTCGGCATCTATTTTTCTTGATCTTAAACTGCACGATATCCCCGCGACGGTTCGTTCCGCATTACGTTCAGCCGCGACACATGGTGTTCGATTCATCACCATTCATGGGTCGGATGGTGAATCGATTTTACAAACCGCCTCTGAAGTTAAGGGTTCAGGTTTGGAAGTGTTGGCGGTTACGGTTCTCACAAGTGTCTCAGAGTCACAGCTTAGTGGGCTGGGGTATAAGGAAAACCTCAGCTTGAACCAACTGGTGCTTGAACGGGCATTGTGTGCAGAGAAATCCGGATGCGCTGGAGTTATTTGTTCAGGCGCAGAAGTTGCGGCCATCAAGAATACCTGCGGCGCCGGTTTCAAAGCGGTGGTTCCGGGAATCCGCCCTGCATGGGGCGAAGTGAAGGCTGATGACCAGAGCCGTATTGTTACTCCAAAAGACGCGATCACCAACGGTGCCGATCTCATTGTTGTCGGTCGGCCCATCCGTGATGCCAGCGAACCTGCTGTAGCCGCAGGGAAAATCGTTGATGAAATCCAATCCGCCATTGTCTCTTAGAGTGGAACTTTCAGTATGCTGGTACATCTGATTCATTTTATTTATATTCTCGGCCTGGTATGTTGGGTCGGTGGTATTGTGTTTTTTTCTTTTTTCGCGGCTCCCGTCATTTTCAGCTCACTGGACCGGGAAAAAGCCGGAGAAGTGGTCGGTGTTATTTTCCCAAGATATTATTTTCTTGGATATGTGTGCGCCGCTTTGACTTTACCAGCCTTGTTAATCAACGCCGAAAATTTCTTGGGAGCCAAACAAATTTTCTTGTTAATTATGATTGCCGGATGGCTTTCTGCCGGATTATATGTCAGCCCCAAAGCAAGGGATCTGAAAACCAGAGTGAAGTCTGCCAGCTCTACGGAAGAACAGGAACCTCTAGAAGCACAATTCAAATCACTGCATTCTCTTGCAGTCAAATTAAACGGGACCGTGCTACTGGCTGGGATGGCGCTCTTGTGGTTAAGTGCCGCTGGATTACAATTATGACCCTATTGGAGTTTTCTAAATCCTCATGAATATTTTAGGTATCTCAGCGTTTTATCATGACTCTGCCGCCTGTCTTCTACGGGAAGGAGAAATCGTTGCCGCCGCTCAGGAAGAGAGGTTCACTCGGAAAAAACACGATGATTCTTTCCCTAAAGAAGCTGTTGAATTCTGTCTTCAGGAAGCGGGCATCAGTGTCGCCGACCTTGATTACGTTGGATTTTATGACAAGCCTTTTGTGAAGTTTGAACGCATTCTTGAAACCTACCTGAGTATCGCTCCTAAGGGATTGCGTCAGTTTTTATCGGCGATGCCGGTTTGGCTGAAGGAAAAAATATGGACCCGTAGCAACATCCGCGTGAACCTGCAATACTCTGGACCTGTTCTATTTTCTGAGCACCACGAATCCCATGCCGCAAGCGCGTTTTATCCTTCGCCTTTTGAAGAAGCCGCCATACTCACCATGGACGGGGTCGGCGAATGGGCCACCAGCAGTATCGCTGTGGGACGCGGCAATAAAATTGAATTGATCAAGGAGTTGCGCTTTCCTCACTCGCTCGGCTTACTCTATTCTGCTTTCACTTATTATCTGGGATTCAAAGTCAATAGTGGCGAATATAAGGTAATGGGGCTGGCTCCCTACGGAAAACCCGAATATACGAAAACGATACTGGAACATGTGATTGATCTCAAGGAAGACGGGTCGTTCAGGATGAATCAGGATTATTTCGACTATCTGGGCGGCCTCACCATGACCAATAAAAAGTTTGGCGATTTGTTTGGTGGCCCGGCGAGGACTGCTGAATCCAACCTGACACAAAAAGAAATGGATCTGGCCGCATCGCTCCAGGAAGTTACCGAAGAAATCATGTTGCGAATGTCCCGGCATGTTCGCAAACTGACGGGAATGAAAAATCTTTGTCTTGCTGGCGGTGTGGCACTTAATTGTGTCGGCAACGGGAAAGTTCTGAGAGAAAAAATTTTCGAAAAACTGTGGATTCAACCTGCGGCTGGCGATGCTGGCGGCGCGCTCGGCGTAGCAATGTGCATATGGCATCAGATGCTGGACAACAAGAGGCAGGTGAAAAAAGGAGACTCAATGAAAGGGTCTTATCTGGGCCCTCGTTACAAAGCAGAAAGCTTGCACAAGTTTTTAGACAGCCGTGAAATTCCATATAAGCAACTGGATGACACTGAATTAACTCGTACAGTGGCAAACCATTTAAAAACCGGGAAGGTTGTGGGCTGGTTCCAAGGGCGCATGGAGTTTGGCCCGCGTGCGTTGGGGGGTAGAAGCATCATAGGTGACCCGCGCAGTCCAAAAATGCAATCGGTTATGAATTTGAAAATTAAATATCGCGAGTCGTTCCGCCCCTTTGCCCCATCCGTCCTGCAAGAAAAGGTTTCCGAATGGTTTGATATGAACGCGGAAAGCCCTTACATGCTTTTAGTGGCTCCGGTGAAAGAGGATAAGCGCATTGATATCCCCGATGAGAAAAAAGACCTTTTTGGAATAGATTTGTTGAATGTTCCCCGCTCTCAGATTCCAGCGATCACGCATGTTGATTATTCCGCACGAATACAAACGGTGCGTAAAGAAACAAATCCAAAATATTATGATTTGATCCAGGAGTTTGACAAGATCACCGGATGCCCGGTTATCATAAACACTTCTTTTAACGTGCGGGGCGAACCCATTGTCTGCCGACCTGAAGAAGCCTATCTCTGTTTCATGAGAACTGAAATGGACACGCTGGTTTTAGAGAACTTCGTTCTCGACAAGGTCGACCAGACACCGCTTGATGAAGACACTGACTGGCGCAATGAGTTTGAGTTAGATTGAAGTATACCTCTGATTTTTTCTTTCACGGTTTCTCATGGCAGGTTTCACTCCATCTTCCAATGTTTCTTATAAACGTCCTTTCTACGCTCAAACCCGGTTTTTATTTATCGCGCTGTTGCTA
>Ga0066851_10001646_pt1 | contig 10618 bp, 9 predicted proteins | sample ETNtaG_7_FD_65493 | JGI IMG/M metagenome (GOLD analysis project Ga0066851, IMG submission 65493) | Marine microbial and viral communities from oxygen minimum zone, Eastern Pacific Ocean - ETNP201406SV65 | ecosystem: Environmental > Aquatic > Marine > Oceanic | place: Pacific Ocean: Eastern... | reverse complement strand
AGAAGTTGCAAAGGATCCGACATCGACGACAGCCCGGGTTAAACTGATCAGGACTCTGATGCAGGATCAAAGGCAGTATCATCTTCAATATTATAAAGACCTGATGATTCAGGCTTCTCTGCCAGTCTATTTAGGTAATATCACGCCTGCTTCACTGCAGGTAGCCAGTCAGACATACCGGATCTACCTACGTCAGTTGATTGCAGAACATAAGAAAAAATTGCTCATTGTTCGTTCCTCCCAGTTGAAAAATGTCAACATTGATATGATTCCAGTTGAAAGTCTGATTCAGGTTGACCCGGATCAACCCATTGGAGAGGAGGAAGCAAAGATCATTCTGGAAACAAAATTGGCTCTGAAACTTCTAGATTTCTCACGCTCCCTTGATTCTGAGATCCGTGCCAACATCACCATGCCGCTCAGTATGGACGAAATCGATCACCTTTCTCCACGCCATGGAGCGGTGATGGAATTTCTAGGAAATAAGGAACTTGGGTCCACCTACAACAAGCACCAGTTGATCATCCGTAAAGCAATCGCCGTAATGGATATTGTCAAGCACATCCCTTTCCTGCATTCGCTGGGTCTGAAAATGGCGGATAAACTCGAGGAAGTCGAACGAAAGACGCCCGGACCGTTTTTGATGGAAGGTCGGATCCATATGCAAGCAATGAAATTGTTGACTTTAAGAATGATGATGGATGAATACACTGCCAAAAATGCACTGACTCCAACATTTAAAAAAGTGGTAGTGGCATATCGGAAGGCTCTAAAAAGAACTTCACTGAGTGATCCTCACCGCACGGACATCCCAGTTTTGGGAGAATTTGCTCTTGTTTCGTATTATTCCTTCCAGCATCGAAAAGTAATGAGACTGACTAATCAGGGAGTGCTTGAGATGCTTAAACTTGGAAAGAAAGCTGTTGATGCGGCAACGCTGGTTAATCGTCAGTACAGCAAGCTTCAGATGCAGATTTTGACAGCTATCAGTTCTCTGGAACATGTTCAGAAACCCCCTTCAAGTTCCAACTAGATTTTCTGATTTGTCAGACCTCTCTTTTTCAGGGATCCTAAAATCATTCCATCCTTGAGACTAATGAAGAGATTGAATTCTTTGCAATTCTTCAGTTTATTGTTTGTTGTTCAACGATTATTTAACTTCCTTTGAAGGAGAACCAGGAACATGTCTGTGATGAAACTCCGTCCTGAAAAAGAATGCCGTTATGATGCCGTTTCACTCGGAGAAGTGATGCTGCGTCTGGATCCGGTTGATGTCCCATTCGAAAAAGCAAGAAACTCCAGGATTTGGCATGGAGGTGGGGAAACCAATGTTTCCGAAGGCTTATCCTATTGTTTCGGGAAAAAAACCACCATCCTGACTGGACTGGTGGATGATGGAATTGGCAGAAATATCGAAAACCAGTTGCGTGAAGCAGGAGTCGACACGAGCCACATTATCTGGTTCAACACCCAGGGGAACGGTCCTTTTTCAACGGATGCCAAAGGGACACTCATGAATGGGATCAACGTGACCTTCAGGGGAAAAGGAGTGATCCCATCCAAAACCGAATATTACCGGGCGCATACGGCGGTTCGTGAACTGGGTCCAGGGGATCTGGATTTTGAAAAGCTTTTCGCTACAGAAGGGGTTCGCTGGGCTCACACAGGAGGAATCTTTACCCTGCTTTCACCAAAAACCGCGAAACTGGCAGTGGAATTCATGCAGAAAGCTGGTGAGCATGGAACTATACGAAGCTTCGATCTGAACTACCGTTCGAAAGTTGAACCGGATAAGAAGAAGGCACATGAGATCAACCGTCAGATTGTGGCTGAGACCGATTTCCTGGTGGGAAATCAGGGAGATTTTTCTGATGCATTGGGATATGAAACCGCTGCTGAAAAAGGAGTTCCCTTTGAGGAATGGCTGGAAGCCTATGCGGATATGCTCCGTGCTGTCGCCAAAGACTATCAGAATCTGAAATTGATCGGCACCCAACTTCGTGCGCCTCTTTCGGCAGACAGGATCAGTTGGACCGCGGTGCTTTATGATACCCGTTCCGACCAAATCCATCGTGCAACGCTTCGTGAAAATATTGAAATCACTGACCGAACAGGAGGTGGTGACTCCTTTGCTTCAGCGGTAATTGCCGCCATCATGGAGGGAAAGGGGTATGATGAGGCTGTTGAATGGGGTGCAGCCCATGGCATCCTCGTCCAGGAGACTCCTGGTGATACGACCATGGTTTCGAAAAGCATGGTCCTTAGTGAAGTGACCCGAGCCCAAAAAGGTGGTGGTGTCAGTGCTTTACGTTAACCCATCTTTAAACCCAAAGGGATACGAATGGAATCAAGTTACAATAAAGACCCTAAACGGGTTGAAAAAGTTCTGCGAAGCAAAGGCATTGTGGTCGTGATGGGTCGTGGTCATGTCAAGGGTCCCGGAGACGTGATCAACACCGTCACTGCCGTGGTCGATGCCGGCTACATTGCGGAAGTCACCTTCCGCATTCCAGAGGAGATCCTCAAGGAAGCAATGTCCGATCTGCTGAAAATGCGAGATACCCGTTTCAGGGAAAATCCCGAGGATCCCATGGTCCTTGGAATTGGAAGCATCATCAACCCAAAGGAAATGGAAACCGCCATCGATATGGGATTTGATATGATCGTCAGTCCGGATTCTGGAATGGGAGGTTACCGTGAAAAAATCGATTCTGTGAAAATGACCCGGAAAGCTGGAGTCTTCCACATTCCGGGAGCTTTTTCACCTTCCGAATTTTCCTATTTTCTGGAACGCGAAGACGGTCTGGAACCGGACGGGATCAAAATCTTCAACTCAAGCGTCTACGGTCCATCAGGGGTAGGAGGTTTACTGGCTCCATACCAACGGGAGCGGCATCAGAATAAACTCATCAATGTTACAGGTGGGGTCAACGCAAAGACAGGTCCGGGCTTTAAGCAACAGATTCTCAAATACGGATTTTCTCCGGTGCTGGGTATGTCAGCTCCACTTTCCCTCGTCTCCGAAACAGGCAAGGTCGGAGATCTTGAAACCATCAGGGCCTCCCTCAAACAATTCGAAAAGGATTTTGTTGCCAACCGGAGTGAAGCTTGAATTCTCTTTTATGCCGGTAGATATTCAAAGATTGGACTCAACTTGAATCTCCTCCTTCTGAGGCTTTGACATTCAGGCGTTGAAGTGCATTGCGTGAAGGGTTTTCGGGATGTTTGTATACTTTGAGTGAACTTCTGAATTGTTTGATAGCCTGTTCCCGGTTTCCTATCCGATATGCCAGAAATCCTCTTAGGTAGTGATGACGCCCCAGTCTTTCTTTGCTCAACGTCTCATCCATCAGTGAGTCGGCTTTGGCCAGCCATTCATGAGCCGTTTTCAGGTGATTTGAATTTCCGTGCTGGATCAGGATTTCGGCCATTCCGGTCAGGCCATAGTACTGGTTTTCCATGGCCTTCACCAATCCACCAGCCCTGTTATTCAATTTTGGATCTTCTGAAAGCAGTGTGTATCCCAGAAAATCTCCGAACTGGTGCATCAGTTTATTGTGCCGATGGCGATTCCAGCGGTCCTTTGGTTTTGGTCCCTCAACGAGGGTCTTGAAATAGTTTTCGACCCCCTTGTCAAATCTTAATTGTATGGAAGAGGAATTTCCTCTTCGATTCATTTTTTTGTAAAACCCGAAGTGGATGTTGCCGAAGGTATTAGGAAAATCATTTTCGCTTGTCATGAAATAGACAGGCTTTTGAGTATCTCGAAGGAATGATTCGATCACGGCTTTTTTCCTTCCTTCGCTGATCAGGGGTGAAAGGATTCGGTTCGGATAAACCAGTCCCTGCATGCTCAGCAGTTTGATGTCCGGACGGACCCCCTCGGCGAAGTGGAAATAGCCAAGTGGTCCGGTTTCCGAATCTCCGTAGACGAAAAGCACTGCATCAGGTTCCAAACCCCCTAGGATCATTCGTGCATTGTTTTCTGCAAAATGGTCGTGCCTTCTGTCGTTGGCATTCAGATTTTTCTGTAAAAGAAAAATTGGAATCAGCAGGCCGAAAAGTGGAATCAATTTGAAAACAGGTTTCCCATCCTTGACCCATGGCCGGATTTTATCCCAGGCCAGGCAGAAACCGCAGCCCATCCAAAAGGCCAGCATCCCGTAGGATACGAGCGGATAAGGTCGAAAGACAGCGAGGTTCAGAAATTCATAGTCGAAGCCGAGCAAAAAGATAAGACCAATGCTATGGGCCAGGAATATCCATACCGTTGCAGCCAAAATTCCATAGGTTTGCTTTCGGATGAGCCAAAATATTCCAAACACCGCAAACACTGCTCCCGCAGGACTGATTTGCATCAGCGCTTCCCCAGCAAAATGCTGGATGAATCCAAAACGGTCACTCATATCAGCGCTCGGACTAACGTCAACTCCTGCGTAACCTTGACGGCTGATGTAAAACCAGAACTCCTTAAGGCTGTTGATTGGTCCGTAGAATCCAGTCAGACCAGGTTGCAAACTCCTCCAGACCATCCAGAGGTAAAGCAATCCTGCTGACCCGAGGGCGATTGCAAATAGAATGGGGATCCATTTCAATATGAAACGCCATTTCGGGAGGAGAAGTAGGGCAAATGCAGGAAAAACAAGGACCACCAGTGGCCAGTGATTTGCCAGTCCCAGTCCAAAACAAAGGGCTGCAACCCCCAATTCCCGTATAGGATTTCCTGGTATTTTTAAAAACCTAAGGCAGAAGAGAAGTACGCTGAAGCATAGTAGAGCATTCAGTCCATAGACTTCAGCAATGATCGACTGAGACCAGAAATGTTCTGAAACTCCATAAGCCAAAGCGGAAATGAACGAAAACCAGCTGGGCACTCCTGCGAGGTTAAGGTTCAGATAAAGGACCGCACAGGCTGCAGCTCCCAGCAGTCCGCTCAGCAGATGGATCCGGAAAGCTGGAGAATCCAGGGGAAGATAGGAAAAGAGATGACCTAACAGAGTAAAAAGCGGGTAGCCGGGAGGATGTGCCACACCAGCATCGAGACTGGCCATGATGAAAAGTCCATCATCCTCAAGGGTGACCGTCCTTGGAGTCGTGAATCCATAGATGGAAAAGAGGATGAGGACAATCGACAGTACAAAAGCCCATTGCCTTGGGCTTGCCTCAGCTTTCATGTTAATTATCGGATTCCAGTATCGGAAGCAAGTGTTCCATCACGTTTCTGGTCAAAATTCGATGACCTTCCTGGTTGGGATGGATGCCATCTTCGAGATTATGCTCTGGTACTGCCCCGACATCCTTGAGCAAAAAGGGGATGATTCCTGTGTTGTATTGCTCGGCCAGTTCAAAGTAGGCATTTTTGAAAGAATCCGTGTAAGACTTGCCGTAATTCAATGGCATCTGCATGCCTGCAAGCAGGATCCGGATGTTTTTGCTTTGAGCCAATTCAATCACACTGCCCAGATTTTTCTTCATGTTTTCCACACTCAATCCCCTCAGCCCGTCGTTTGCCCCAAGCGCGAGGATCATGATTTTGGGTTTTGCCCGTAAGTACCATTTCAAACGGGAAACAGCACTGGCACTGGTGGAACCACTGATGCCAGCATTGATCACGCGGATTTGAGTATAGCCTTTTTCCATCAACGTCTGTTCCAACAGGTAGGGATATGCCTCTTCTTTTTCCACGCCGAAACCTTCGGTCAGAGAATCACCGAGGGCCAAAATTTTCAACTCCTGGGCCGGGAGTTGATCGCAGAAGAGGAATGTCCCGAATAGAAGGGGTGCAAAAAGGAACATTAATTTTGAGATTTTGAAATAGCTCATGTTTCACCATTGAAAGTTTTCAGGTTCTGAAAAAAATCAGATCGGGAACGTTTCTGCATTTTGCCTTTTTGTTCTAGGGAAGCATCCCCGAGGATTGGATTGGAAAAGAGTTTTTCATCCAGTTCCAATAAAAAACGTGAGGGTTCCTGGAACACTGTGTCCTGATAACGTCTACGGGTTTTTGCCATTGAAAACACCAGTTCACGTTGAGCACGGGTGATGCCGACATAACAAAGCCTGCGTTCCTCCTCTTCGGCATCATCGCCCAAGGCCCTTGGATTGGGGAAAAGCCCTTCGGCCATGCCGACCATATAGACGTAGGGAAATTCAAGACCTTTTGCTGAATGCAAAGTCATCAAGGTTAGTACCTGTGCGGGAGGGCCATCCTGTTCATCATTTTCTGAAAAAAGCATCATTCTTTCCAGATAATCTCCTAGATCCCGGTCAGGATGATCTTCTGCATATCTTTGGGCACCTCGTAAAAGTTCCTGGACGACGTTGATTCGCTTTTCTCGGGTTTTGACATCACCTGACTGTTTTTCCAAGAAACGGAGGTAGCCGATTTCCTCCAGCAGTTCCCGGAAGACCTGTCCCAAATTCCCCTTTTCAAAACGATTTCCAAAGTCTGATAAAAGAGCCGCAAAAACTTCCATCGATGCTGCGGCTTCAGCAGGGATGGTCGAATAGTGACGCGCACGGGACATGATCCCAAGAGCAGGCAGAGATGTTTCTGCAGCACAAGCATTCAACTGCATCAGTGAAGTCTTGCCGATTCCTCTGCGCGGAGTATTGATTACACGTTGGAGGCTCACCAGGTCATTAGGATTCTGAATCAATTTAAGGTAGGCCAGAGCATCACGCACTTCCCGTCGTTCGAAAAAACTCTTTCCTCCCACCACCCGATAGGGAACCTTGGCCTCTCTGAGGGCTTCTTCAAGGACTCGTGACTGGAAATTGGATCGATAGAGGATGCAGTATTCCTCGAGCTTTCTGTTATGGCGCATGATGTCCAGCCGGATTCGTCTGACCACGGTCTCAGTCTCCTGGATTTCGTCTTTGGCTTCGATCCAGCCAAGGAGTTCTCCTCCAGGTTTTTCAGACCACAGGGTTTTGGGCATTCTTTGAGAATTGTTTTCGATCAGACCATTTGCTGCCTTCAGGATCACTTCGGAGGAACGGTAATTCTGTTCTAAGCGGACCAGGCAAACATCCGGGAAATCTTTTTCGAATCGGAAGAGGTTTCCCGGTTCTGCCCCCCTCCATCCATAAATCGACTGGTCATCATCTCCCACAACACAGAGGTTCCGATGATCTTGGACGAGGTGTTTGAGCAGCCGATACTGCACGGAATTGGTGTCCTGATATTCATCCACCATGACATAGCGAAAACGGTCACGGGTATCCTGCATCGCCTCAGAATTGGTTTCAAAAAGTTTCAGACATAAATTAAGGATGTCTTCAAAATCGAGAGCATTGCAACCCTTCAATGTTTCCTGATATTGCCGATAGAGCTGACCTGCCAGGCGTGTTCTTGGCAGGGCGTTTGGAACGAGCATTTCCTCAGGAGAAATGCCCTGAGTTTTTGCCTGGTGGATCATATGATGAGTGGATTTGGGATCGATCAGAGGAGATTCGGAAAGCCCTTCCTCTTCCATCAGGTTCCGGATCAGCGCGAGTTGATCCTGGCTGTCGTAAATCACAAAATTTTTTTGATAGCCAAGGAGGTGAATGGTTTCCCTAAGGATCCTGACTCCTAGGGAATGAAAAGTGCTGAGATGTGCACCTTTCCCAGATTCTCCAAGCATCTGAGAAAGGCGTTCTTTCATTTCATTGGCGGCTTTATTCGTAAATGTAACCGCCAGGATTCGGGAGGGAGGAACTTGTTCACGAATCAAGTGAGCGATTCGGTGAACAATCACCCGTGTCTTTCCACTCCCCGCCCCAGCCAGGATCAGCATGGGCCCTCGTGTCGTCTCGACGGCCTCGCGCTGCTGCGGATTGAGCGTTGATGAAGGATTCATGAATCAGTGGAAGCTGAAATTCCGTCTTTTCGTGGTTAATACAAAGCATTAAGATTTGCTTTTGAAGCCTATTTCGGCAAGCCAATTTCACTCAAGCAGAGGATCATCATGAGCTTAATGACAGTGGACGAGTTGAATGATTTGATGCGCAGGGAATTTCCCCAAAGTCAAACCATTCTTGAAGCGATTTCGTCCAAAAGCTCCCGTGTCAGAATTCCAGTCAATCTTTCCCATTTGCGTCCTGGAGGAACAGTTTCCGGACCGACCATGATGAGCTTGGCAGACACTGCCATGTACCTTGCGCTGCTTGGGGAAATCGGTCCCGTCTTGCTCGCTGTGACTACCAACCTCAATATCCATTTTGTCCGTAAACCAGAACCCGAGCGGGATCTGATTGGAGAATGCAGCATCTTCAAGCTAGGCAAAAAACTGGCGGTGGGTGAGGTTAAGATTTTTTCAGAAGGAATCGATGGTGTGGTCGCACATGCCACCTGTACCTATTCGATTCCGGAGAGATAATTTTTTTATCCACCTTTGAGTGGATCCTATTGAATCAATGAATTAGGAGAAAATTGAGAACTCCAACAGATGAAAGGATGAGGGTTCTGGAGGCGGACATTACGACTCTGGAACTGGACGCGATTGTGAATGCTGCCAATGAAACCCTGCTGGGAGGAGGAGGAGTGGATGGGGCGATTCACCGTGCTGCGGGGGCAGGACTGCTGGAGGCATGTACATTCATTGGAGGCTGTCCCACTGGAGAAGCGCGTATCACTAAAGGATTCCTGCTTCCTTCCCGTTTTGTCATCCACACCGTCGGTCCGATCTGGCATGGAGGAAACGAAAATGAACCCGAAATGTTGGCCTCATGCTACCGTAATAGCCTTGAAGTGGCGCAGAAGCATGAACTTAGGAGTATCGGGTTTCCCTCGATCAGTACTGGGGTCTACGGTTATCCCAAAAAGGAAGCAGCACTGATTGCCATTCGAGAGGTCAGGTCTTTTCTGGAGCAGGATTCCCTGCTGAAAATGGTCCAGTTCGTGTGTTTTTCAAAAGCCGATATGGATCTTTATAGGAACCTTCTATAAGAGAAGGGATAAACTCCTCATTTTGAATGATCATGTCCTATTTGCTGGCCAGTTTGATCCTCTTCATTCCATTGGTTGAAATCTGGATTCTGATCCAGATTGGAATTGCAGCCAACCTGAATGCAGTCTTCATCCTTTGTGTTATCACTGCTGGAGCAGGATGGTGGTTGATGCGCGGAGAAGATTTTTCGATATGGACCCTCATTGAAACCGAATTACAAAATCAGCGTCTGCCTACAGAAGAATTACTCAATGATTTTATGACCTGGAGTTGCGGACTGGCCCTGTTGATTCCAGGATTTCTCAGTGACCTTCTGGCACTGGCACTTCTGATTCCTCCACTTAAGGAAGAATTGGTACGCTTTCTGAGAGAATGGATGCAGCAGAAAATCAGTCGGTAAAACCTCCTCAAAAACTGACAGTCGCAGAAATCTCAGTCCAGTGACTTGAAAGTTGGAATGAAAAACTTCCTGTCCTTTTTCAATCCATTTGCGAAAGCCTGTTGATTGGTTCAAAATCCAAGTCTGTTCATTTCCTAATAAAACCACTCTTAACAATAAAATCATGTTTTCCATCACCCCTTCTGCACGCTTGAAACCCTCGCCCTTTTACCAGTCGACTCTCAAGGAAGGAGTCCAGGAATTCACCACGTACAACAACATGTTGATGCCCACAGGCTATGGAGATCCTGAAGCTGAATACTGGCGGCTTATCCGTGGAGTTTCCCAGTGGGATGTCGCGGTAGAACGTCAGGTCCAACTAGAGGGGCCTGATGCAGGAAGGCTAGCTCAAATTCTGGCTCCTCGCGACCTTTCCAAATGCAAGACGGGGCAGGGAAAATACGTTGCGATTTGTAATCATGACGGGATCTTGATCAATGATCCCATCCTGCTTAAAGTGAATGAACAGTGCTACTGGCTTTCGATTGCCGACTCCAACATCTGGTTTTGGGCAAAAGCAATTGCCTCTGAACGGAAACTTCGGGTGGAAGTCAGTGAACCTGATGTTTCACCGATGGCCATCCAGGGGCCGAAAAGTGATGATGTCGTTGCTTCAGTGTGCGGTGACTGGGTCCGGGAACTGAAATATTTCTGGTTTCGAGAAACCAGCATAGAAGGAATTCCGGTGGCTGTTGCACGATCGGGTTGGTCCAAACAGAGAGGATTTGAGATCTACCTGATGGACGGTTCTCAAGGGGACCGTCTTTGGAATATTTTCAGGGAAGCAGGAAAACCCTGGGACATTGGTCCGGGGAATCCGAATCTCATGGAAAGGATCGAGAGTGGATTGCTCTCCTGGGGCGGAGATACGGACGAGGAAACCAATCCCTATGAAGTCCGCATGGGAAAATATGTCGATCTGGATGTTTCCGATGAGGTGATTGGGATTGAGGCATTGAGGACCATAAAGACCGAAGGCCCTAGACGACATCAACTGGGGCTGGTAATGGATGAAGTTAAGCCCCTTGATCTAGGTTTTGTGTGGAACGATATTCTGGTGGATGGAGCCAAAGTAGGGCACCTGACCAACAACGTCTGGTCCAGGCGTCTCGAAAAGAACATCGGATTTGCACTGGTCTCAAGAGACTGTCAAGCAGGAGATGAGGCGGTGGTGGTGCAGGAAGAAAAACAGATCAAGTGTCAACTGGTTGAAATGCCTTTCATTTGAGACTTGTCTAGGGGCACC
>Ga0066851_10001637_pt1 | contig 10655 bp, 8 predicted proteins | sample ETNtaG_7_FD_65493 | JGI IMG/M metagenome (GOLD analysis project Ga0066851, IMG submission 65493) | Marine microbial and viral communities from oxygen minimum zone, Eastern Pacific Ocean - ETNP201406SV65 | ecosystem: Environmental > Aquatic > Marine > Oceanic | place: Pacific Ocean: Eastern... | reverse complement strand
AATGTCGATACTTCGGTAGGGAGTTCCAAGCAGCGTGATACCAGCCTCAGTAAGTTGTTTTGCGAGTTTTAGGGGAGTCTGCCCCCCAAGCTGGACGATCACTCCGATGGGTCTTTCCAGTTCGATGACGTGCATGACATCTTCAAAGGTCACCGGCTCAAAATAGAGGCGATCGGAAATATCGTAATCCGTACTGACGGTTTCTGGATTACAGTTTAGCATGATGGCTTCATAACCAGTTTCTTTCGCAGCCATCACGGCATGGACACAGCAATAATCGAATTCGATTCCCTGACCGATTCGGTTGGGTCCTGAACCGATGATCAGGACTTTTGGATGTTCGGTGGTAAGGGATTCGTTCTCTTCAGCGTAAGTTGAATAATAATAGGGAGTTTCCGAAGGAAATTCTGCGGCGCAGGTATCGATCTGTTTAAATACCGGGAGAATGCTCCACTCTCTGCGTATTCGGGCAATTTGTTTTTCGGAACAATCCAGAAGTTCAGAAAGCTTTTGATCGGAAAAGCCCATTTGCTTCCAGTTTTTGAGAACTGGTGGAGTGAGGGAATCCAAATCAGAGATCCGGATTTTTTCTTCCTCCTCCACAAGGCCTTTGATTTGGTCCAGGAACCAGGAGTCGATTTTAGTGATCTGCTGCAATGCATCATTCGGCCAACCCCTCCGCATCGCTTCTGCCAGGTACCAAATCCTTTGACTGTTCGGTTCCTCAAGTTTCTGGTGAAGAGTTTCATCCGAGAAAGAAGGTGTAGAAAATCCAATATCCACTTTCTCCAAAGATGGGTCTGATGTTGGTTGTTGATCAAGAGTTATTGAATTGTCTTTGGGCACCCCATTTTCTTCTTGGATTAGAGGAAGATCCAGTCCGCAGAAACCCAGTTCCAAAGAACGGATAGCTTTTTGAAGGGATTCACAAAAGGTCCTGCCGATGGCCATGGCTTCTCCAACCGACTGCATTTGTGTTCCTAGCTTGTCTTTGGAAAGTGGGAATTTCTCGAAAGTGAAGCGCGGAATTTTTGTAACAATGTAATCAATTGAGGGTTCAAAGCAGGAAGGGGTTTTTTGAGTAATATCATTGGGGATTTCATCCAGAGAGTAACCAACAGCCAGTTTTGCTGCGATCTTGGCAATTGGAAATCCAGTGGCTTTCGAAGCCAAAGCAGAGCTTCTTGAAACCCGGGGATTCATTTCAATGACCAGGATCTCGCCGTCTTTGGGATTGAGGGCAAATTGAACATTCGAGCCTCCGGAATTGACTCCGATTTCACGCATGACCTGTAGTGATTTGTCTCTTAGTTCCTGATATTCTATGTCCGTTAAAGTCAATGCAGGTGCAATGGTAATGCTGTCTCCTGTATGGACACCCATCGGATCCAGATTCTCAATGGAGCAGACAATCACTGTGTTGTCTTTGGAATCACGCATGACCTCCATTTCAAATTCCTTCCAGCCCAGTACGGACTGTTCCAGGAGTACCTCACGAAATGGAGAAGCTTCCAGACCTTTCTCAATCATGCTTCCGAGTTCTTCAGGTTTTCTTGCAATTCCTCCCCCTGCGCCACCAAGCGTGAAAGAAGGTCTAATGATCAGCGGGAAGGATCTTGATCTGGACCAAGTCATCCCTTCTTCTACCGAATGAACGATGAAACTTTCGGGCATCGAAATCCCGATTCGCTTCATCGCTTTTCTGAAAGATTCACGGTTTTCGGCCATTTGGATGGAATCCAGAGAAGCCCCGATCAATTCCACACTATGATCCTCAAGCACCCCTTCTTCAGAAAGATTCACGGCAAGATTTAGTGCCGTTTGCCCTCCCATGGTTGGCAAGAGAGCATCAGGTTTTTCCTGAGCAATGATACGACTTAAGGTGTTGAGGGTGATAGGTTCAATGTAAGTCGCATCTACAAGACCAGGATCGGTCATGATCGTGGCAGGGTTGCTGTTGACCAGGATGACCCGGTATCCCTCTTCCTTGAGGGCTTTGCAGGCTTGGGTTCCACTGTAGTCGAATTCACAGGCCTGGCCGATCACGATCGGACCTGAACCGATCAAAAGTATCGATTCAATGTCGGTACGTTTGGGCATGAAAGCTTTCTATTCCAGATTAAATTTTTCCACTCAATTTATAATTGATCAACCCTATGTATTCGTGCGCGATCGTTCGCAAACGATTGAAATTTTCCCAGTCAAAAATTTTCCACCATGGGGTTGATGATTCCAACTCCCTTCTATTTGCATAATAGGGAAAAACATGTATCCCAAGTTTTTGAAAGACCGATGTTAGGCGGAACAAATGGTAGTCATGTGATACCAGTAAAATACTCTCCAAGCCTTTCTGATCCAGAATTTTTTTGGTTTCAATGCCGTTTTGAAAGGTGTCCGAAGACCGATTTTCAATGATGATTTTTTCATGCGGTACTCCCATTCCCTGAAGAATGATTGGGATCCCTTTGATACTGGAAGGAGGAAGATAAGGATCAGTGATCCCTCCGGTAACGATTACCAACGGCGCCCACTTCTCCAAAAAAAGTTCTGCTGCAGCATGAGCTCTTCTGGTTGAAGCATCTGTAGGTGCACCCGATTCAAGAACACCTGCGCTGGCAACAACGATTGCGTCAGCATTCTGTTTGATGCTTTTTGGTGTCAGAAGTTTCAGAGGTAAATCGACAGCATGGAAAAACAAAACATTACTTGTAATGAGGAGTAGAATCCAAAGCCCCGTAAGGCTTTTTAAGAGGAATAAAGATTTTTTCGGTTTTTTGAATTTGTTTGAATTATTTCTCAATGAATACAGACCAAACAAAAACAACAACAACAAAAAGAAAAAAGGGCTAAAAAAAACAAACTCAATCACCAGCTTTAAAGGGACGGGCATTTTGGCAGAATTGAGAAGAGATTTTTCAAAAGCAGTAGACCTGAGAAAAACATTTCACAGAGATAAACATAGATCAAAATACGATTCTTTCGGGTGGTTTAATCAAGTCTTGATTTGATTCTCTCAGCCAACTGTTTCGATTCTGAAAAACTCTTGGGACCGCTTAATTCAGGATTATTCTCGATCAAGGAAGTTGCTGAAACTTTTTTTCCGGTTGAGGGATTTCGTGTTTGAATTTTCTGGGTCAATTCAACCGAACCGGGATAGATACCGGTTTTCCCTTTTTTATTGTTTCCAAGACCAGACGAATATAGTTTTTTCATTCCAGCTCCTGGAAAACTACTTTGGATTTGGTTCGATAGGGCAACGGATCCGGGATATTTTCCAGATTGTTTCATGGGAGTGGTTTTTTTGATCCCAGATGCTGAGCTGGACGAGTTGATCTGGCCCGACAGTTGCTCGGAACTGGTAAATTTGTTTTGGATTTTGAGGAGATCCTTCTGAGAATTTCTTTCCTGGTTGATTTTACGGATGCAGGTGAGGAGTTCATTAACCTCATTTTGATTTTTTGGACTGGTTAGATCTCTGCAACTTGTTGGAGTTTCTTTCTCCTGAGCTGTTACGGAGAGAGAGAAACCAAAAATCAAAATAAACAAGAACTGATTGTGGAAAAAGCTCGAAAGTTTCATCATGTTCCCCCGAATAGACTCGAAAAGAGTCCTGTGACAATTCATTTTAATTTGAAATATCAGCCTCTTGTGATGTTTTTTATAAACCCACCAAGTTGTACAGACCATTGGTTTCTGATCTATCCTGAATCACTATCACCCATTGAAAATTGATGTTAAAGCTTTTCATTGCATTGTTTGGACTGATCCTTGTTTACTGGATTTATAAAAAAAAGAAACAGCTTTTTGTGAGGCATCCGAATGTCGAACCGGTGATTACAACCCTTGAGGCTTTTGAGGTTCAGACTTTTCTCGATTCAGAGACACCGTTAGTCTGTCTCAAAGAGGACGGGCAAAAATTCGGTCAACAATTCAAGGAAAAAACTCCTCCAGAACTACCTCATACAGTTGGATGCCGATGCCAAGTGGTTCAAATATACTATACGTCTTCTGATGTTTTTCAAGGTGAGAACCAAGGGGATCATACAAAACCTTCGTCTCTTGGAGATCTCAAAGCAGAAGATGCAAGAATCTTGAAACAACTGCTGGTTCAAACCTATCAGACCTCACTTTTTAGCACTTACGAAGAAATGCTTTCTGATTTTGACACAAATCTCATTTCAGAAGATATCCGTGATGAAGTATTGGCATTAACCAAGAATGCCTTCCAATTGCATCGTAGTTCTACTGAAGGGGAAATAACATAAATTTTTCAGGTTCAGGGATATTCAGGAATAGCACATCAATCATGAGATTTCATAAGCATACTGTAGAGATAGGAAAAAAAGCATGAAAACAATGCTTTTAATGTTTCGCTGGTTGTTTTGGATGTTCTTTTCCCTTTTCTTTTTTTCAGCAGCCGGGCTGGGAATTTTCCTCTACGAATTGAGCAAATCACTGCCGAAGAATATCGAAGCAGAACTGCACAAACGCAATGAAATCCTCCCGACAGTGCTATACGATCGTGAAGGCAATCAGATTGAAGAATTCTACATACAACGCAGAATTCCAGTTGCCTATGAGCGTTTTCCTACTCACCTCATCCAGGCATTGATTGCCAGTGAAGACACACGGTTTTTTTCCCATATCGGCATTGACCCTTTCAGAATGTTAAAGGCATTTTTGGTTAATGTTGAGGCAGGAGGATTTGTTCAAGGTGCTAGTACTTTGACTCAACAGACTGCCAGAGAGTTTTTATTGACCAAAGAAAAACAGTTGATTCGAAAATTGAGGGAAATCCTTCTTGCGTTTCGGATGGAACTTCAATTCAGCAAGACCGAAATTTTAGAACTTTACCTAAATAAAGTATTTCTTGGAAATGCTGAGGGTGTGGAGGCATCCGCGCAGGGTTATTTCGGCAAGCACTCGAATGAACTGACCTTGGGGCAGAGTGCGATGTTGATCGGACTTCTTCCTGCTCCATCACGTTATGCACCCAACACCAATCCAGATCTAGCCCTAATTCAACGAGACAGAGTTTTGAAACGAATGCGTGATGAGCATTTCATTACTATTGAAGAATACGATGCCGCAAAAAAAGAAGAAATTAAACTGATCAATATCGATGATTTTGCCTCTGAAGGAACTGCTCATTATGTGGAACACGTCCGTCGTGATTTGCTGAAAAGCTACGGAATGGACACCCTCTACCGGGGAGGACTCAGAGTTAAAATGGCAATGGATCTTGATTACCAGATGTTTGCCCATGAGGCTCTGAAAAAGGGGATATTGGAACTGACGAAGCGCCAGGGCTTTCGTGGGCCCCTTGAAGAATTGGAATTGTCAGAAACAGGTGCTCCGTTAACAGAAGAGGTCAAAAAAATAACCTCTATGAATCGTCTCGTGTTGGGCAACAACGTTAAAGGAGTGATTCAATCCATCAAAGGTGAGGTTGTATCAATTGAACTTGGTGGGGCCTCAGGAACTCTCAACTGGAATCGGCTAAAGACATGGCAGAACGCTATGAGTGGTAAAGAATACCCGATTCCCTTCAAGGCGCTTGAAGAAGCTTTAAAACCTGGAGATGTCATTCCAGTGCAACTTTTGGATTTCAACCCTAAAAGTCAAAAATTCAGGCTGAACCTTTATCAGGAACCGTTGGTCAATGGAGCTGTGTTAAGCATGCAGCCCAATACCGGACAGGTGCTTACCATGATAGGAGGCTACGAATATAAGGACAGTGAATTCAACCGCGCCATCCAGGCAAAAAGACAGCCTGGTTCTGCGTTTAAACCGATAGTTTATGCCTCGGCATTGGATGCAGGTTATACCCTGAGCAGCATCCTTGTTGATAGCCCAAGAGCTTTCAGAACCGGACAGATCAAACTTGGTGAGGATGAAATCTGGCTCCCAAAAAATTACGGAGACAAATTGATGGGTAACGTCAGCCTCAGGACTGCCCTAGTCAAAAGCCTCAATCTAGCCACCATTGGCCTTATTGAAGACCTGGGGCCGAAACGTGTTATTGAATACAGCAGAAAACTGGGTGTTTCCTCACAAATGCGACAAAACCTGACCATCGCCTTGGGATCTTTTTCAGCAACTCTTCAGGAAATGGTGAATGTCTTTGCTATTTTTGCCAACCAAGGGAATAGAACAGAACCCATCTATGTACTTGAAGTATCAGACCAGTCTGGAAATTCTCTGAAATCCAGTCAGACTCAAGCTACTAACATCATCTCACCGGAAACTGCTTTTCTGATCAGCGACGTGCTTCAGGATGTTGTCAGACGAGGAACCGGTTGGCGTGCCAGAGTTCTTGGCAGGCCTTCAGCAGGAAAAACAGGAACGACGAATGACAACCTTGATGCTTGGTATATCGGTTTCATTCCACAACTACTGACAGGAGTCTATGTTGGATTTGACCAGCCAAGAAGTATGGGTCTTCATGAATCCGGTTCCAGGGCTGCGGCACCAATCTGGGTCGAGTTCATGAAAAATGCAGAGGCAAATTTACCAACGCAACAATTTCCTCAACCTCCTGGAATAGTCTCGGTCAAAATTCATCAAAGTGGAAGGAGAGCTGGACCCTGTGACCTACAGGAAGAAATCCGTGAGGAACATTACAAAACCGGGACTGAGCCTCAACTTGACGTAATGTTGAACCAAAATTGCCCAGATCAGATAATGGAATCTGATGTTACACAGGATAAAGAACCTGAATTATGAAAATACGAATGCTTGAGTAGAATGAACTGGCTACAAGAGCTGAATGCCCTTGTTTTCTATGATTGTTGGGATCAGACGGGATCAGGCATGATTGAAGTGAAATAAAGCGGCACCTAAGTGCCGCTAAAGAATCAGATCAATTGACAGCTTGCTTTAGCTTGCTGCCTGCTTTGAACTTGACCGCTTTGGAAGCAGGAATCTGAAGTATTTTACCAGGTTCCCTTGGGTTTCTTCCTGTACGTGCTGCACGTTGCACAACTGAAAATGTACCAAAACCAATAAGAGATACTGCGTCCCCTTTTTTGAGAGCACCTTCAATAGCTCCAGTACACGCTTTTAGGGCACGTTCTGAATCTGCTTTAGTCAGTCCAGCTCCGTCAGCAATTGCATCAACAAGTTCCGATTTGGTCATAGCTTATCCAAAATCAGGTTAAATTATATAGGAGAGGTTGTCATATTGATCAAACCTTCCCTGGTTTAAGACAAACCTCGGATCGCATTCCAGCGACACCGGGTGAAGTAGTCAAGCATAGCGTATACCTCGCGAGACCCTGGTACCACTATAATTATTCACCTTAGAAGTCAAGGCTAGATCCAAGAAAAGTACTCTTTTTTTGCAAAAATGAGGAATATACCATCATTTTCTCTTCAGTCATGCTATTTTTCTAACATGCTAAAAGAAGCGGAAAAGATGATATTCACCCGTGAAAACCATGCGATTTGAATGGGTTCTAGGCTTATCTATAGCCGTACATTTGGTACTAATGATAGTTATCAGCAGCAGCATGGATATGCTGGATAATGAAGATGTGCCAATTAAGGCCAGAGTCAATATTCGTTATGAATTTACGAAGAAAAAACCGGAACCCATAAAAAAACCGGAACCCATAAAAAAACCGGTCTTGAAGAATAAACCTTCAAAAAAAAACCTTACCCTAAAACCGATCGAGCCTGTTCCTGAAACTAAAAAACCGGTGCTGAAATCTACAAAAGAGAGTGCACAGCCAAAATTGAAGAAACCTTCGATTTCTAAAAACAAACCTCCAAAACTGAAAAAAAAGCTTCCGAAAATCCAGTCAGGTGCTATAGCCTCGCCAAAACCAATCGTGGTTCCCAAAAAGGAATTGAAACTGGAACCTTTGGCCAAGAAGCCGGAAAAGCAGAAACTGAGGTTGCCATCTCCGAAAAAACCTGATTTAGAAGTCCTAAAAGGGCCTGGAAATAAGGCCTTGGTTTCACCAGTCGAGCTTCCGAAAAAAATCCCTTTTATAAAAAAAAAGCCTATACCGCCCTCAGAGATCACTTCCAAAAAATCTATGCTGAAGCCCAGTCAAAAAGAGCTGGAATTAAAACAAATGAGTATGCCGGAGGTTGGAAAGTTGGCGGTTCCAAAACTGAAACTGTCAAAGCCGGTTTTGAAGAAAATCGAAATTCCATCCCAGGTGATGAAGGCGCAACCCAAAATACCGAAAAAGCCTGAAATATCAATAACTCGTCCACGTTTGCAAAGTCCTTCCCTGAAAAAGGACATGCCTCAACAAGCTCTGATTCCTCTTCCTGAACCTGAGCTGAAGACATCTCAACTGCCACAAATTGAACTGAAATCTCCTACAGGTGAGGCTCCAATTCTTCCTGAAGCTCCTCTTCTGGAACCTGATTCTTTGCCCACAAGCTTAACCCAGCCCATTCTGAAGACCCCTTTGCCTGAACCGGAAGCAAAGATTCCAATGCTAGAGCAAAAAATACAGGCAACTCCGATACTCAAGCCCGAACCGTTGGAAAACCCTCAAATTAGGACCAGTGAACCGATGCTAGTTCCGGAAGCTGAATCCAAACCATTTGTCCCGATGCTGGAATTAAAAGAAGTATCAGAACCCGAAGTTCCTTCAGAAATCGAATTCAACCGTAAACTGCAACTCAGCAAAAAAATTCGTCAGGCAGAACAAGAATACAACCAGCACATTCGGACAATGGTCCAACCCAAGCTTGCGATGTATGATCCTGGGCTTTATGTGCGGATTGAGTTGGAGATTGGGGTTTCTGGAAAAATCATTCGTTACAAGATCCTGGAAGCCAGTCCTTCTAATGCATTCAACCAGGCGGCTCAACTGGCAGTCCGAAACGTCAATTTGAATCCTCTGCCAGAAGCATTGGCGGAAAACCCTCCCTATATAGTCCCTATCAAAATCATCCCGCAACTTCAATAAATGCTGATACAAAAAATAATTTCAACGATCCTGGGACTAGGCCGGCTTTTCCTTATGGGCTGCTTCTCATTGATGTTTGCGGTAGTTCCTGAAGGAAAGCTTTTGGCGCAAACTTATTCTAGTGAGGAGATCGTCATCAGTGGTTTGGGATTCACTCGATTTTCGGTTGCACTTGAAGCACAACCAGCTTTTGCAGAACATCCTGAAGCACCACGTTGGGAAAGAATCATTGACCGGAACTTATGCTGGAGCGGCTCTTTTAAAGTCCTGGGTTCTCGTTATGCTTCATGCCGTCTGGGGGAGGAAAGCCGGCTTGACATGAAAATTCTGCTTGGTGTCCAGAACCAACAGTTGATTCTTACGGTTGCAGATGTCGAGGGGATACCACTGTTTCCTCTTGCGCTCCAGCTCAAGAGGAACAATTTTCGGGAAGGTAAGTTGATGGTGATGATCAATGAGCTGACAGAGCAACTGACAGGCATTCCAGGGATTCTGGGGAGCAGTATCGCATTTACCTTGAAACAGCCAAAACGCAGAAAAATCATTGCCAGGGTCAACACCCATGGCAACAGGCTTGGAGCGATTTCGAGGAATCCTTCCATAAGCCTCCTTCCACGCTGGAGCCCTGACGGTAAATCCATCCTCTACACACGTCTGAGCCGCAGGGGGACGGCAATCATTCTTAACAAACTTAAAGGTAAGCCCATCATCCTGATTACCTCGGATAATCGTGTGAACGCATCCAATATGAATTTCCTTAATGTGAGTGGAGGAACATGGTTTTCAGATGGCACCCGCCTGATCGTTACACTCAGTCGTAGGGGCAACAATGACCTTTATGAATTCGACATGAACCGACGGAAAGAAAGAAGGCTGACGGAACACCCGGCGATTGACACCGCACCCTCATTGTCTCCGGATGATCAGCAACTTGTTTTTGTCTCAGATCGGACTGGTAAGGAGCAAATTTTTTATCGGCAACTGGGAACCCGGGTTGAATTCCAATTGACTCGATCTGGCGCTAGTAGTGACCCAGTCTGGTCCCCTGACGGGACCATGATTGCGTTCACACGTCTTGTGAGGGGCAACGCTCAGATCCATATTCTGGATCCCTTTACCGGCGAGGAAAGAGGTTTGACCCGAGGCCGTTATAATTCTGAGCAGCCCAGTTGGTCTCCGGATGGGAAACAGATCGTTTTTGCCGCGAATTCCACTGGCGTCAGCAAACTCTATGTGATCTTCATTGATGGAACTGGAAGAAGGCGGCTGACAAGAACTCCAAGGGATTTTGAGGAAAGTGCGCCAAACTGGAGGCCCAAGGAAAATAAAAATTGAAAGAAAGTGAGTGGTTTTTTTCAGATCCGAAGCATCTGCGTCGAGAAAAAGAGAAAGCAAGACAGATCCGTCAGAGCCAGTGGTGGAAAAACCTTAGGGCAAGAAATCGCTGTCATTACTGTGGAAATACTGTTCCTGCTCGTCAGTTGAGTATGGATCACCGAATTCCAATTTCACGAGGAGGTAAGAGTGAAAGAAAGAATCTGGTGCCCTCTTGCAAACCTTGCAACAACTTGAAGAAAAATATGATGCTGGACGAGTGGGAAGCCTATCTTGCAAGTCAGGATAACCTCCACGACTGAAAAGCATGATTTTTTCTGGTGGCTAACCCCCAGCCATCATCCGGATCATTTCCTGTGCTTTTAATTTCCAAGAACTTCCATCAAA
>Ga0066851_10001631_pt1 | contig 10673 bp, 10 predicted proteins | sample ETNtaG_7_FD_65493 | JGI IMG/M metagenome (GOLD analysis project Ga0066851, IMG submission 65493) | Marine microbial and viral communities from oxygen minimum zone, Eastern Pacific Ocean - ETNP201406SV65 | ecosystem: Environmental > Aquatic > Marine > Oceanic | place: Pacific Ocean: Eastern... | reverse complement strand
TAACAAGCCCCAACACTCAACTCTTTTATTACTTATCATTAAGCAAATTTAACCAAAGAATCTCCATCCAACAATCTTAAACAAAACACCGATGGCTGTGCGATATGAACCCGTCCCATTTTCAATAGTATCTTTATTGTAAATAATCTTAACTGGAACTTCATTATATCGAAGTCCGTTTCGAGAAATCTCCTTTATTATTTCAGATGCATGAGCCATTCTATCTTCATTAATTCTAATCTTTTTAGCAGCACTTCGAGACATTGCTCTAAAGCCATTATGCGCATCACTCAATTTTATTCCAAAGAATATTCGTTCAACCCACACCGAACCCCCTAACAAAATTTTACGAGACAAAGGCATGTCAGTTTTCTTACCAAGAAATCGAGAACCTAATGAAATATCTGAAACGCCAGCCTCAATTGGCGCAATCAACTCATTTATTTCTTTAGCTTGATGTTGACCATCTCCATCAAACGTCACAATAATATCTGCGCCCTCTTTTAGAGCACGCTTTATTCCAACTCTAAGCGCAGCACCTTGCCCCTGATTAACTTTCTGTTCAACAAGGACAATATTTCTAAATTTCTTAACAACTTTAACAGTATTATCAACTGAAGCGTCATCCACAACAACAACATTATACTTATATTTCTTCAAATCTTTAATGGCCTTAGAAATCCGACTTTCTTCATTATATGCCGGCACAACTGCAAAAACTTTTGCTCTCTTGGACATCAAAAAACTACACACAATCTATTTATAAGTTTTATATAACAATCTTATACATGAAAAGCCACCGGAGACTCATAAGATTCTTGTTAGTTGGCGGAACAGCGACATTCATAACTTGGTCATTAATTTACATTCTAAATAATGTAATGGCATTATTTTATATTCCTGTAGTAATTTTTGCTGAAGCGATTGGATACACATACAATTTTTTCATGAACAAATTCTTCACGTTCAAACAATACAGTAACAACTATAAGAGACAAGCATCAATTTTTACAGGAGTAAGCATCGGTGGAATTTTACTAAACACAGCAATTATAATTTTCATAGTGGAAAACTTCGGGATTCAAGCACACCTCGCAAAACTAATCTCTGCAATATTTGTAGCATTCTATAGTTATGGTTTACACTCAAAATTTACGTTCAAAAAATAATTAACGCAACAAACCTAATTTTTTTCTAGCAAAGAACTTCAAAGTTCTAACACCATCTTTCCAAGGTTCTAACTTTGCTTCACCAATTCGAATATTAGTAAAATTAATTGGAATTTCTTTAGCACGGACACCCAACTTAGTGAATGCTTCAATTTTAATTTCTTGAGATAAAGGCATACCATCACTTGTAATATTCAAATGTTTCAAAGCTTTAGTTCTAAAAATCCACATTCCTGACCAAGAATCATCAAGTCTCAACCCAAATAATAAATTCGTAGCAGTTCTAAATACATAATTACCGAATTTATTTCTGAAAGTCATAGATTCTTTACCCATATTTGCAAAACGATTAGTAGTAATAAATTCCAGATCTTCCTTCTCAAGTATTCTTACAAACTTAAGCGCGTCTCTAAACGGATAAGTATTATCTGCATCTCCAGTGATTACAATATCGCCTTTAACTGATCTGAAACCCTTCTTATATGCGGAACCATAGCCACGTTTCCGCTCCATTACAACTCGTGCACCAAGTTTTTTAGCAACCTTTGAGGTGTTATCTGTGCTTGCATTATCTACAACTACAATCTCAACATTGTAACCGGCCTTCTTCAATTTAGCAGAAGGTATAGATTTGATAACAACAGGTAATGCGTCCTCTTCATTAAGAGCAGGCATCAGAAAACTAATCATTTCTCTGGCTTTTCTTGGCATCGAAGTACTCTACTTAACAACCTTTATTAAATTTACTCAAAAGGAAGCAATATGAAGATTCTAATAACTGGCGGAGCCGGTTTTATAGGCAAATATCTCGCAAATAGGCTTTGTTCCGAACATGAAGTCACAATAATTGATAATTTTTACAGAAAAAATAACATAAAGCTCAATAATCAAGTAAATATAATTGAACAAGACATCACCAACGACTTTGAAGAATTAATCTCAAAAAATGATGTAATATATCACTTAGCAGCAATCAGCCAAGTAATGACTTCAATTGAAGATCCGGAACTAACTTACAAAGTTAATATTGAAGCAACAAAAAATATAGTTTCAGCTTGTACAAAACATAATAAAAAATTAATTTTTGCATCTTCCCGAGAAGTTTATGGAACCCAAACTAAATTACCAGTAAAACTTAATGCAGAATTAAATCCAGAAAATCCTTACGCAGCATCAAAACTTACAGGTGAATCACTTATCAAGGCATACGGAAAATCTTTCGAGCTAGATTATAACCTTGTGCGAATGAGCAACGTGTATGGGCGCGGAGATGTTGAAAGAGTAATACCGGTGTTTATAGATATGTTCGAGAACAATCAAGATGTTGAATTATATGGTTCTGAAAAAATAATCGATTTTGTTTACATTGACGACATAATAGATGCATTTGTAAAATTAAAAGATAAGTCTGGATTAACATTAAATCTTGGATCTGGAATCAAGACAACGTTAGTTGAACTTGCAAACTTGATAAAGGAATTAACAAATTCAAATTCAAACATAAATATTTCTTCTGAAAGACAGGGAGAGGTTGGAAAGTTCCAAGCTGATATTTCTGAAACAAAAACAAAACTTGACTGGGAACCAAAAACAACGCTTCGAGAAGGATTAAAACAAATGATTAATTCTTAAAATAAGAAATAGTTTTCTTCAAACCCTCACCCAATTTAATTTTTGGAGACCAATTCAAAACAGAATTTGCACGCTCAATATTTGGTTTTCTTTGTCGTGGATCATCAACTGGAAGATCATGATAAACAATTTCTGAACTTGAACCAGTCATTTCAACAACTTTCTCAGCCAATTCCTTTATTGTAAATTCATCAGGATTACCCAAATTAATTGGCATAATATCTTCACAATTCATCGCATTATACAACCCCCTCACTAAATCAGAAACATAACAGAAACTTCGAGTCTGATTACCGTCCCCATAAATTGTAATTGGTTCATTCTTAAGAGCTTGAATAATAAAATTACTAACAACTCGACCATCATTTCGAGCCATATTTGGACCATAAGTATTAAAGATTCTAACAATTCTAATATCCAAATTATATTTTCTGTGATAATCCATAAACAACGTTTCAGCAACACGTTTACCTTCATCATAGCAAGCTCTCGGACCAAGAGTATTCACATTACCTCTATAGCTTTCAACTTGAGGATGAACTTCAGGATCACCATAAATTTCAGAAGTTGAAGCTTGTAAAATCTTTGCACCATTTACTCGTGCAAACTCAAGAACATTAACTACTCCAATAGTATTTGCTTTAATAGTTTCAATAGGATCAAACTGATAATGAATTGGGCTTGCTGGACAAGCAAGATTATAAATTTCATCAACATGTTCTAAAATCTTCCCAATAAGGGGATCAGTAATATCATGAGATACAATCTTAAAATTAGGATTGCTTTCTAAGTCTCTCAAATTATCAATCTGCCCAGTAAAGAAGTTATCTAGACAAATTACTTTATTTCCATTACGTTCCAAAAGAGATTTACAAAGATGACTTCCAAGAAATCCCGCTCCACCCGTAACTAGTATCGTGCGCATAATTCCAACTCAGAGAGAAACTTAAAAAGATATGGTTAAGCTACAACTCGACTTTGTAAATCTTACCCAACACATTACCTTCTCCATCATATCGCCAGACTTCAGTCAAATATTTATCTAGTCCTGAAGACCAAGGAGTTGCAAAACTTCGATAATTCCTTGGAGATATCAAAAGCAAATCAAAAGTTCTATATTCGTCACCACGAAGAGCAGGATCAACCCACGTATGTTGAGGGAAATATTGTACACCATTCTTGTTTAAAATTCTACGATTTTCCTCAGAATCAAAAACAATCAACGGATCAAAACTACCAACGACTTGACCTGAGTTATCAAAAGTATATTCACTTTGGAACCAATATTGATCCCAATACAAGTAATCAACACTATATTTTTCAAGTAAATTTCTACGAACAATATCATCAGTTCCATACAATATAATTGCATGGTCAATCTCACGAGAATCCATATCAATAAATGGATCATTTTGTGCACGACGCACTGAAATCAATTTTCTACCACTAAACGCATTAATTGAAAATCCGAGCTCCTTTGTAGTAAGAATAACATCATTAACATCACCAGTTCCAATCAAATAATCCGAAGCACCAACAACATGTATTGGCAAATCATTTCGCGCACCTTGGTACCATTGCCCATTAGACTTAACACCGTATGCGCTTACCTGAAAAACCAATAAAGCAAGAACTACAAGTGAAACACATTGTGTTCGCGTTAATTTGAAACTCTTGCTAAATCTAAAACCAAACCGAACGCCATAAACAAAAAGTAAACTCCAAACTGGAAGCATTAACATCGTATTCATTCGATCTGGAATAAAATGTATTCCTAACAAATTAGTAGTAAAAAGATAATGAAGCGTAATAATTAATCCACTTGCTAGCAAAAACTTGAGATAACTTTCAGTACCAAATTCTTTAGATTTTTTGTGTAGGAACAAACCAATCAAACCAAGCAAAGTAAATAATGAAACAAAAGCAATACTAACATTTCCAAAACTAAACAAACCTCCAACAATTACATTTTTAACAAATTCAAATTGAAATCCAGAATCAGACCAATCAGGATTATTCCACTCATTATAATTTAAACTGGTCTGCCCCTGATGAACAAAAATTGGAGTAGCCCAATAAACCATTGAAATTAATCCACCAACAACTGCAACAATAACATAAGGCATCAACTTTGATTTTAAATTACTCTTACTTCTCAAACCATACCACAAAAATGCCGCGAAGATTAAGAAAGTACTTCCAATAAATGAAATACTATGTGCCAAGCCAGCAAGACCGTAACCAAGTCCTAAAAATATAGCATTCTTTTTTGATGTATCTTTCAAAAAATTAAACAATAGTAACATCACAAAAGGCATTATTAACATTTCAGAAAAAGGAGTATATTTCAAAATCGGAAACTTGTCAGCCATAAAGAATACCAACACTCCAACAACACCCAGAATTTTTGAGTTGAATAATTTCTTAACTAAGCTGTAAAACACAAGCCCACCAAGCAACAAGACTAAATATGAAAAAATAAAATGTGCAGAAATAACATCAAATCCCAATTTAGCAATTAATCCCGCACCCAAAGTATAAAGAACAAAATATCCGGGAAGAGCACCCAAAATTGTTGCGGAATCAAAAGGACTTCCACCAAATTTGAAATGACTTGTCTGACCAAGCTGATAATAATAATCACCACCATAAATTGGACTGGGTAGACTTTCCAAAGGACTCAAATATAAATAATTCAATGCAGCCAAAAAACCAAGAGCTCCCAAAAACATCCAATTTTGTTTGCACCAATTAATTAATCTCATGAATTATAATTTTCTTCAAACTCAGGCATCTTGCTACTATCCAGGAATCTATCAATATTTTCCAAATTGTCAGGATAATTTAATCTCCAAATTTTTACTGGACCAACCAATTGCCCATTATAAATCATTATAGGAACATTTGAAGAATATGTTTGAGTGAATTCAGGAAGCTCTTCACCCTTAATGTAAAGTCGAGCAAACAAACCATCTTTAACCTTTTCAGACATAAATAAAATACCTGCTATTGGATTCTGATATTCTCCTTGAACACCTGGAATCAATTTAATACAACCATCAATAATTTCAAATTCTGTTTCAAAAACAGCACCAACGCCATCACCAACCAAGCAAGGAACTTCATACCGTTTCTCAAATCCACTTGCAACAACTGTAGCAACTGGCGCCCTAATTATTTCACCAGAAGCATCAGTATATAACTCAAATTTAGTTATTCTACCATTTCCCGACGGAATAACTCGTTTACCTTCAATAATTGGAGAATCAATTGGCCAAGTTCCACTATAAGTTAATTTCTGACCGTCCCGAGATTCATCTTGACCTTGTAATGCAAAGGTACCAATAACTGAAAGTCGGTCATTATACTTATCGGAACCCAAGGTTGCGAAAGCACCATACTTACCTAACTCTTCGCTCGAATAAAGAAGATAATCAACTTCGTGCGCAGCAAAATATTCCATACTTTCTTTAATATTATCTCCAGTCATACCATATCTTGCCAAAGTGTAAATGAAAAATTGTCCTCCCGGCTTACCACCATCACTAATCGATGGTCGATTTCCTATAGTTTGAGTCCAATAACCATAATCCCACCAATGAGAGATTACTGAACCCGGCGGTGTATTTTCACGAATCCAATCCATTGAATCTTCCCACATTCCCGGAAGACCGGATTGCATAGAACCACTAACTTTTGCAGCCTGACCAAATGCGCTGAACGCAAGTAAACCAATAATTAACAAAACACCAAGCTGTGCAAATTTGTAACGCTTAGCGTGTTTTAAGAAATCATCAAACGCAACTGCTGAAAGCAGTGCGATGGCGGGAGCAAACACAAAAATAAATCTAACTGCAGTTCTAGCTAGCAAACCCATAACCAAAAAGAAAATAATTGGCATTACTAAATTTATATTTTTCAAATCAGACAAAACATCAAACACCTTACGTTTGTTATAATACAAATACAAGTAGTAAGAAACAAGTCCAAACAAAATACCCAACATCAAATAAATATAATTGCTACCAAGAATTTCAAAATCACGACTCCAATTACCCATCGTTATAACAAAAATACTACCAACTGCAAGTGAACTCAAAATAACTCGAATTTTATTTCCAACACCAGAGAATAAGTTCCAACTAAGGAAGAAAACGCCAAACAATGAAATGAAAGTTAAGTAACCATAATTATCCAAGTAACTATTTCCTGAAGTTACATACGTCCTTGCAATCTCCGAAGTAGTTCCAGCAAGTTTGTCTCCACCCGCAGCATTTAATATTCCCCAAATAAACGTTCCAATATCAAAGAAGCCAAACAAACTATTCAAAAATAACCCCCCAATACCAACAACAAACAAAGATAATATTGAGTTAGGAACAAAGAATTTTCTATCCTTCAACAAATCATAAACTAACAAAACTCCAAATGCGAAGAATCCAATTAACCAACCATAACTCTTCCAATGTAATTTACCAGCCAACGACATTAATATTGCAAAGGTCAAGAACCAAACATACTTCGGATACCCGCATCGAGATTTACTAAGTAACATTTTACTCAACAAATATCCTGAAATAACAATAATCAGCATTGGATAACCAACCCAAGTTACACCCATTCCGAATGCAGCAAGTCCAGAACCAAACATCATCAAATATTTGTTTCGAGAAACTTTCATCAAATCAGCCTTGGTAAACAACCAAAGAGACATAAACATAAACATAATCGAAATGGCTTCGTGATCCGCAAAACCGGCAGCAGTTCTGAACACAAATCCTGGAATCACTGCCAAAAATAATGAAGCAACAATTGCAATTCGCTTACCAACTAGTAATTTCAGCCATAAGTAGAAGAAAATCAAAATACCAATCATAGAAATGGGAGGATAAATAATATGAGCCATCTCACGTGAAACGCCAAATAGCGCTAAGAATTTTGACCAATAAGCCATAATGTATGGAAATAAATCAAATCCTCGTTCAGAACCCAAAGGCGGATTTCGCCAAGTATCAAACAACAATACTTTCCCATTTTCCAAAACATCTCCAGCAAGTCTGAAATAATAATACGGGTCAAGTCCAACTAAATACTTTCCATTCAAAGCACCCAGATTCCGTGTGCGAACAAAGAAAGAAATACCAATAATAACTGACAAAATAATATGTTCAAGATATTTATAAGAACTAATTTTATCCCAAGATTTTTTTAATTTGGCAATGGATTCACCGAAGTCTACATATTCATTATCGTCCTTCTCAACCATAACTAACCCAGAGGACTAAGACTTAAAAAACTATGCGTAGAAAAGAGGTGAAATTAAAACTTCCATCGCACCACTAATTAAAACTAAAATAACTGCAACAATTAGTAAAAATAAAGCATCTTTCATAACCACCATAAATTTCTCATCAAATAATTGATATCTGAGAACTCCGACTGAGATTATTCCTCCCGCAAGGCCCGCAACAAAATATGCTCCAATCTCAGGGATACCATGAATCAAATATCTGGCAAAACTTATCGATACGGCACCAAAATAAGTACCAACACCAACCGCACCAACACTTACAGCAGCAGCACTAACGAGTTCTCGTATCAAACTCCCAATTGCAACACCCAAAACTGAAGCATTCCAAGTCAAAATGAAAATTGCACCTGAACCATAAATAAATGAAAACAATACAGCAAAAGTCATAACTTTCAAATTATTAAAAATAACAAGCGGGAAAAAGTCACCAAAGAATTGCCCAGAAAGCTGATTCATAATATTACTATTAACGCTCTGAATTGTAGATATTTGAACATTGAAAATTTGATTAACTGTTGCCTCAGGTAATACTGTAAAAAAGAAAGTAAATGCTGAAACCATTCCAAGAAACAAGAATATAAAAAATGGAATAGTCTCTCTATGTGTGACTTCGTGTGCCCTTGAAAAAAGTTTACGCTCCTCAAGTACAATTAATTTAATCATTAAAGGTATGGCTGCCATAACAGTAAAGAATACCATGGTCAAACCAGCATATTCAGCAAAAACCCAGAGAGAAAGCAAAATTGCAATCGTAGTGTAAGCAAATGCCACAATAAACATTTCAGCCGGCTTTTTCTCAGCATATTCTGCACTCGTTAGCGACTCCAAAACCATAAAGTATACTCTCAAACCTTATTTTTAACAGTTCCCACGAGATAGCACATAAAGTTTTTATATTCCAGAGACTATAGATTCCTATGAGATCACTTTTAAGAAGAATCTTAGGAAGATCTTCAACAAGCAGGTCAAGACGAACAAGTTCAAAACGAACTGCTGCAAGAAGAACAACGTCAAGAGCACGACGTTCTACAACAGCAAGAAAAACAAGTGCGCGGAGAACAACAGCAAATCGACGAACATCTACCGCACAACGAACTACTGCTGCAAGAAGAACAACTGCTAGACGACGGGCAGCCTCTGCACGTCGAACAACAGCACGTCGAGCGAGAAGGTAATCTCGCTCATTTTTTATATGTTCCAGAATCAAAGTTATTTTATTCAATAAACTAACAAGTTAACATGGCCCTGAAGACATACAGCAAGGAGTTATTAGAATTCATGTACAATTTAACCTTTACTCCAAAAATTAGACCACCCTTAGATATATCAAAGTTCCTCGAAACAAGAGGTCAAAAAGTAAGCGAGAGAACAATCAAAAGATGGTTCATGTATTTAGGAAATAACATTGCATTCCACGCCAGGATAAATTATGCAAGCTTAAATCTCCAAACAATATACGTACTTCTAAAAGAAGCACACCCCAAATTATTAACTACAATACCCTATTCGGTAGTACCTTTCTACGGATACAACGCAACAACATTCACAAAATATACTGGAACACATTTTCCAATTCCAATCGGAAAAGAAAAAGAATTGGAAGAATTCCTCAATAAAGCAAAAGAACTTAATCTACTTCAAGATTTTGAATTATTTCCATATAATCAAGTCGCGGATTCTTATTTACCGTTTCACGAAGTAATTAATACAGAAGGAACTTTCAGGTTCAATCAAACATATAATATTTCACATTTTGAATCTTTATTTGATTACGCGCTTAAGAAACCTTCTGAGCAAAAACTAAGCAAAATTATAGAAAAAAATCCAATTATATTACCAATAATCGTAGAGTATTCAAGAAAAAGATGGTCTTCCCACAAAGTATGGTATGCAATCCGAGACAATCTTGAAGATAATTTGTGGAATTATATTAAAAGGAAAAAATCAAAAATTCGTGAGCATGACGGCGCAGGTGTTGCACTTGTACAAAGATCAGTAAGAGATATACAGCTGGCGCATGATGAACTGTTTAGACAAGTGAGAGTTTTTTATGGACCCTTTAATGATGACAAAAATGTCGTAGCAAACATATTTATCAAACTAAAAAATCCCAAAAAAATTAAAGAACTATTCAAAGAGATTTCACAAAAAGCAGTAATAACTTCCTTTTACTTACCAACGGAGTTGTCTAGCAAACTAAGAATTGGATTAACAACAAATCTCGAAAGCCAAACAAAAATATCAAATGAAATTCTTCCAAAATATATTGACAACGAGTATGATAACAAAGTAATCTTCAGAAGAAAGCAAAACAACGAAATAAATATGAAATTAAATTACGCTGAACTTTTCAATCCAAAAACTTGCGAATGGGAATTTAATCTAGCAAAATACAAAGAGAAGCTTACTCATCTTTCTCCATAAGTACTTCAAGCATCTTTGCATATGCTGGACGAGTAACAAACACTCCAATCGTAACTCCAACAATTGTTGTCAAAGCAAAACCTTTCAAGACTCCCGCTCCCAAAGAGAACAAAGGAATCATTGCAGCAAGCATAGTA
>Ga0066851_10001614_pt1 | contig 10722 bp, 9 predicted proteins | sample ETNtaG_7_FD_65493 | JGI IMG/M metagenome (GOLD analysis project Ga0066851, IMG submission 65493) | Marine microbial and viral communities from oxygen minimum zone, Eastern Pacific Ocean - ETNP201406SV65 | ecosystem: Environmental > Aquatic > Marine > Oceanic | place: Pacific Ocean: Eastern... | reverse complement strand
TTTAAAGTTTTCTGCAAACAGCTTTGCAAGCTTTAATGACTCTTTATCATAGTCTGACTTATTCTCCCAGGTATCACGTGGATTAAGGTAGGAATCTTCAACGCCGGGAATGGATAGTGGAATATCCAGATTTAAGTCATCGAGATGTCTGACCTCGGAGTCAAGTAAATCACCACTCTGGCATGCCGAAACTATAGCCCGAGTAACGGGGATTGGGAATCTCGATCCAGAACCCTCTGGAGCACCAGAACCACCAGTCCAGCCTGTATTAACAAGGTAAACCTGGGTATCAAACTCTGCAAGACGCTTGATGAGTAGGTTAGCATAACTACCTGGAGACCTTGGCATGAATGGCGCTCCAAAGCAAGACGAAAATGCAGGATTAATTCCAGCTTCTGCGCCTAATTCTGTTGAACCAACTCTCGCCGTGTAACCAGAAAGGAAGTGATATGCTGCGGCCTCTTTACTTAAAATAGATACAGGCGGTAATACTCCAGAAACATCACAAGTTAAGAAAATAACAACCTTTGGTTCGCCTGCTGCATTTTCTTTAACGCGTTTTTCAACGTGCTCTAATGGATATGAACAACGGCCATTTTCAGAAATAGAAGTATCGTCATAATCAGCTAAACCGTTGCGGTCTACTTTGACATTTTCAACAATGGCGCCGTGATGGATAGCGTCCCAGATAATAGGTTCATTCTTTTGGGAAAGGTTAATTGTTTTAGCGTAACAGCCACCTTCAATGTTAAACACTGAACCTTTCGACCAGCCATGCTCATCGTCCCCAATCAAATAACGCTCAGGGTCAGCTGAAAGTGTCGTTTTTCCAGTGCCTGAAAGACCAAAAAATAAAGCTGTATCTCCATTTTCACCAACATTTGCAGAGCAATGCATTGGCAAGACGTCTTTTTCAGGAAGTAAGAAGTTTTGAACTGAAAACATTGCTTTTTTCATCTCACCTGCATATCTCATTCCAGCTAGCAAAACCTTTTTTTGAGCAAAATTAATAATGACAACACCGTCGGAGTTTGTGCCATCTGATTGAGGATCACACACATAAGAGGCAGCATTCAGAATAGTCCAAGTATCTTTATGCTTTGGGTTAAAAGCTTCAGGCTTAATAAACATATTTCGCCCAAACAAGCCCTGCCAAGCAGTCTCAGTATTTACCTCAACCGGAAGATAGTGTTCAGAATGTGCTCCGACATGAAGGTGAGACCTAAAGGAATCATTTTTGGATAGGTGACTCTCAACTTTAGTCCACAAAATGTTGAAATTTTCTTCAGAAAAAGGTCTGTTTACCTCACCCCATTCAATGGATTTGGAAGAAGAAGGTTCGTCCACAATGAAACGATCATTTGGACTTCTTCCAGATCGACTTCCTGTCTCAATTAATAAGGCGCCTGTATTCGTGAGAGAACCCTCACCTCGATTCAATGACTGACTAATAAGCTCTGCAGGAGCTAAATCAATATAAACCATCTGTTTTGAACTATTGTTTCAAAAGTGAATTATCACAGATAATCCATATGAAATATAAGGATTTTATTATATTTTTATATGATGAAATTTGACTACATACATTCCCACAACATGGGCGATGAAAGTAACAAAAATTTCATTAAATTTGGCTGAATAATTAGAAAAAATAACATACAAAGAATAAAGATTATGAGAGCAAGTTTAACTTTGGATACTTCAAACATCGCTGGCTTGATATTACTATTTTGAGGGTCTTTATTGATTATATTTTGATTCATGCGTCTTTAAGTTTTGTCCTTTAAAGAGAGTGTAAGTTCAAACTTTGCAACAACTTCAGAGGAGATAGAGGGAACGACAGCTTCAATATTTAATTTATAGTTATGCCTTTCAGTTGAATTGGCAACTGTATCAACCAACTCTTTAATTGCCAGCCCGTCATTACATATGAAATGGACATCGCCCTCAGGTCTTTTAAGAAAGTCTGCCTTAAAGTCTTTAAATATTAACGCAATTTTACGACCACTTTCTTGGATGGGGTCCATAGCCAGAAACCCTCCAGTAATATCTGCTCCAACTGCTAACACCCCAAAATACATGCTTCCCAAATGATTCTTTGTTCTTCTCTTGAGTGGAATTTTAATTTCTATCTTCTCATCTGTATGTTCAATAACCTTAGGACGACAATACCAAATCATTGGAACCTTTGTAAGTCCGAATAAGCGAATTAATCTATTTGTATTTTTAACTCTAGAAATCATATTGCATCAGTTAGTATTCAAAAGTTCCATACCACTCTGGATAAAAGACGATTGAAGCTAGCACAAGAATTTGTATCATGATAAATGGAACAACACCTTTATAAATGTCTGTCGTTTTAATACTACTTGGTGCAACTCCTTTTAAATAGAACAAGCTAAACCCAAAAGGCGGAGTTAAAAACGAAGTCTGTAAATTCATTGCGATAAGAATTGCAAACCAGATTGGGTTAATACCTAAAACCTCAGAAATTGGAACCAGGATAGGAACGATAATATAAGAAATCTCTACAAAGTCTATAAAAAACCCTAAGACCATGATGGCTAACATTGCCATGATAACAAAACCCCATTTATCTCCAGGCAAGCTGAGCATAAACTCCTCTATCAACATATCTCCACCGGTATAGGTAAAAACCATAGAAAATGCGGTAGCACCAATCAAAATACCAAAAACCATTGCGGTTATTTTGACCGTCTCTTTAGCTGACTCCATTAACATTGAAAAGGAAAACTTTCTGTATAAGAGTGATAGTATTACTGCACCAACACAGCCAATAGCAGATGATTCAGTAGGAGTTGCAATTCCTGCAAATATAGAGCCAAGAACAATAATAATGAGGGATAGTGGAGGAATAATTGAAAATAAAGCTGACCAAACTTGGCTCTTTTTACTCTCTCCTTCCTGAGCTTTGAGATTAATTGAAGGCGCTATGTCAGGCTTTATATAACAAATAATTAGAATGTAAACAACATAGGCTGCAACTAGAACTAACCCAGGAAAAAGTGCAGCTTTAAATAAATCGCCTACAGGAACATTAAATACATCACCTAAAATAATAAGAACAATGGATGGCGGAATAATTTGGCCTAAAGTGCCTGCTGCGCAAATTGTTCCAGTAGATAAATTTTTTGAATAGTTATATTTCAGCATTACTGGTAAGGAAATGACTCCCATGGCCACTACACTCGCACCAACTACGCCTGTTGAGGCCGCCAATAAAGATCCAACGAGTACCGTACTGATAGCTAGTCCGCCTCGTATTTTTCCAAACAAAAAACCCATTGATTCTAATAATCGTTCAGCTAGTTTTGTTTTTTGGAGAATTAGGCCCATGAGAATAAATAAAGGGATTGCCATTAATATAGTATTGGTCATAATGCTCCAAATTCGATGAGGCATCATTGCAAACATCATTAAACCGTTATCTATTCCATCAACAAACAACTCACCATCACCAAAGGCCTCGATAATTCCAGCAGCCATACCAAAAAATACCGAAACGGCGCCAAAAGTAAATGCAACTGGGAAGCCTATAAACAGCATCGCTAGTCCAGTAAAAAACATTATTAAGCCTATCATGACTCAGACCCTGAATTAAGCCTCTTTAGAAGGTTATAGTTGCGAGCAAAATAACCTATTGACATAATAATCAAGATAACAAATGATGTTGGTATTAATGCTTTAATAATATATCGATAGGGAAGGCCGCCTGGATCACCACTCTGTTCCATAAACACAAATGATTTTTCAACAAAACCGAGCGAACCATATGCAATCAATAAACTAAGAGGGAGAACAAAAAGAATAACGCCAATCATATTGACAATTGCCTTCTTTTTTTTACTAAAACCTGCATATAAAATATCAACCCGGACATGCGCCTCTTCGCTGAGAGTATAGGAAAGGCCCAGCAAAATAATCACAGAGAACAAATGCCACTCCATCTCCTGTAGGGCAACAGAGTTAGAGTTCATTATGTAGCGATTTAGTGCATCAAAAGCGACGTTGATCATCATCAAAATAAGTAGGAATGAAATAATCACACCTATATATTTAGCGCATTTATCGCAAAATAATTCAATCCAAAGCATAGAAAAAACCTTTTAAAATAAAAAAATGCCCGCTTTTACTGCGGGCATTATAAAACACATAAGATTTAAATTATTCGATATTGTCTTGCAGATACAAATAATCTGACATCTTTGTCCACTCTCTAGCCTTTGACATAAATTCTGTTTGAGAATCAATGATCTTTTTGAACAGTGGGTCCTTAGCTGAAGTTTCTGCTATGAGTCGAGCATTTACAGCCTTCATCTCAGCAATCACTTCTGGCGGGAATGACTTAACTTTAATGTTAGGGTAATCTACTCCCATCTTAGACCAAGCTTCCGCGCTCATGGCGTAGTTTTCCCAATACATACGTGCCTTGGAGTCAACAATAGCCACCTCAACAATAGCCTGTAAGTCAGCTGGTAATTCATTCCATGCGTCTTGGTTAATTAAGAACTGCAAGTCAGTTGCAGGCTCATGCCAGCCAGTGTAATAATAGGGTGCAACCTTATGAAAGCCCATATTAATATCCATACCTGGACCAACCCACTCTAGCGCATCAATAGTTCCTCGCTCTAGCGCAGTATATAACTCACCCGCAGGCAGGTTAGTTACCGCAACACCAAGTTCAGCCATAACTTCTCCAGCAAAGCCCGGAATTCGCATCTTTAGACCTTTCAGGTCATCAACAGAATTGATTTCTTTACGAAACCATCCGCCCATCTGATTACCAGTACTGCCACCTTGAAATTGAATAACCCCATGTTTGTCAAATACTTCTTTTGCAAGTGCTTCACCACCACCATAGTAGTACCAAGCATCTTGTTCAGAAGTTGTCATGCCGAAAGGCATGGTTGTAAATGGCATAGTATTAATGTCTTTACCTTTCCAGTAATAAGATGCTGAATGACCCATCTCGTATTGACCAGCTTCGACCATATCAAGTATGCCCAGAGCAGCCTTGTGTTTATTCTTATCATCAACACGAATTGTCATTCGACCGCCACTCATTTCCTCTACATTTGAAGCAAAACGTTCAACAGTCCATGCGAAAGGCGGTAAGCCAGCTGGCCAAGTCATCGCCAGTTTCCACTTGATAACTTTTTCCTCCGCAGCAATTGAGCTAGAGCCTGTAAAAACAAGCGTTGCTGCCATTACCATGAGTATAAGTTTGTTTCTTATCATTCTATATCTCCTAATTAATATTTAAAGAACTAAAAGGTATATAAAAAATCCCGCTTTAAAGAAAAAATTTGAAAAAATCTTTTTGAAATCTCAAAACTAGAATGAGATAAATTAAGATCTTGCTACTCCCCTTTAGTAAATCGCTAGTATACTCCTAAAAAAAATTAGCTGGTCAATCCATTTTGACCTCTACTGATAAAATCATTATTTAATTAATTGAATTCTATTATTTCTAACGTTACCCCCTTCATATTTCTAAAATAAAACAAATTTTATATCGATAATTTATAATTTTTTTCGCTATCTCAATGAAAAAAAATTCATATATATGATATAATATACTTCTCATTAAATTTTAATTCAGAATTTAATCACAGATTTTTTTATTATCTAGTAAGGAGTAGGCATGATTCAATTTATAGTTCATGACGAAGACGATTCCGTCGGCGTTGTTACAGTTGAAGGTCTCAAAGCAAATGACACCCTAACGGGATGGATAATGGATCAAGATGTCCTAATCGACATTAAGATCAATCAAGATATTCCTATTGGTCATAAACTTGCAATTAAGGATCTTAATGAAGATGATACAGTCATCAAATATGGTGTAGATATTGGCAGAACAATTTCAAAGATTGCAGTTGGTGACCATCTACATGTTCATAACGTTAAAACAAAGAGGTGGTAATGATAAATTTAGATCAAAAAATCTACGGCTATAGACGCGACAATAATAGAGTTGGAATTCGCAACTATGTAGTAATCCTCCCTGTTGACGATATTTCAAATGCTGCATGTGAAGCTGTTAGTAATAATATTAAAGGAACGATAGCACTTCCTCACCCTTACGGTAGGCTGCAATTTGGTGAGGATTTAGACCTCCATTTTAGAACGATGATTGGAACAGGTGCAAACCCAAATGTTGCTGCCGTTGTTGTTATAGGAATTGAGCCAGGCTGGACTCAAAAAATTGTTGATGGAATTGCTGCAACTGGCAAACCAGTTCAAGGCTTCTCGATTGAAAAGAAAGGTGATATCCAAACAATTGCTGATGCCTCTAAAGCTGCATACGACATGGTTCATTATGCTTCTGGCTTACAAAGAGAGCCATGTGATATCAGTGAAATATGGGTGTCAACGAAATGTGGTGAGTCAGATACTACTTCAGGATTTGGATCAAACCCTACAGTTGGAAACGCATTTGACAAACTTTATGAAAAAGAAAGCACCCTACTTTTTGGTGAAACATCAGAGATTACGGGTGGCGAGCATTTGGTTAAAGCAAGATGTGCAAATGACGCTGTTGCTGATCAATTTATGTTTATGTTTAATCGCTATCAGGACATGATTGAGCGTTTTAAAACAGATGACTTATCTGATTCACAACCGACCAAAGGTAATATTGAGGGTGGCCTAACAACGATCGAAGAGAAGGCGCTTGGAAATATTCAAAAAATTGGTAAAAAATGTGTCGTTGATGGCGTCCTAGATAAAGCTGAAATGCCGACAAGTAAAGGCTTGTGGTTTATGGATTCTTCTTCTGCTGCCGCAGAAATGGTTACCTTGTGCGCAGCCTCTGGATATGTTGCTCACTTATTCCCTACTGGCCAAGGAAACATTATTGGTAATCCAATCTTGCCGGTTATCAAAATTTGTGCAAACCCGAGGACAGTCAGAACAATGTCAGAGCATGTTGATGTTGATGTAACTGCCTTACTAAAGCGTGATATCAACATGGATCAAGCTGGCGATATGCTTCTTGAGTCTCTTATACACACCTCAAATGGAAGAATGACTGCTGCAGAAATACTGGGTCATCAAGAGTTTGTATTAACGCGTCTGTATGAAAGCGCATAAATTAAATTTAATTGGATAAATATATTATATGAAATACTTAAAAAAGGCTGATAAGTCGGCAGAGTCAAATGTATTAGAAGCACAAAAAGTTGTCCATGATATGCTCGCTAACATTGATAAAAATGGTGAGCAAGCTGTCAGAGACTATGCTGAAAAATTAGATTCGTGGACTGGTGATATTTTACTATCTGCTGCTGAAATTGATGAAATTACAGCTGATGTTCCGCAAGATGTTAAAGATGACATTGATTTTGCATGTAAGCAAGTTTATACATTTGCAAAAGCACAGCGTGACTCAATTGAAGAGTTCCATACTAAAAATAACGGCGTTGAAGCGGGTCAAAGATTACTTCCAGTTAACGTAGCAGGCTGCTATGTTCCAACGGGAAGATATGCTCATATTGCTTCTGCATACATGAGTATTGCTACCGCTAAAGCTGCTGGTGTTCCATGTATTATTGCATGCTCTACTCCATACAAAGGCAAGAGTATTCATCCATATGTACTTTATGCAATGAAAACTGCAGGGGCAGATCACGTGATGACTCTTGGCGGTGTTCAGGCGATTGCAAGTATGGCTTATGGCTTGTTTACTGGAAAGAAAGCTGACATTATTGTTGGTCCTGGAAACAAGTTTGTAGCTGAAGCTAAAAGAACTTTATTTGGTGAGGTTGGAATTGATGTTTTCGCTGGACCGTCTGAGGTAGCTGTTATTGCCGATGAAAATGCAGACCCTGATGTCGTTGCTATTGATTTAGTGGGCCAGATGGAGCATGGTCACGAATCCCCTGGATGGTTGTTCACAACTTCTCATGAAATGGCTGACAAAGTAATGAGTTTGATTCCAGAGTACATTGAGAAACTTCCACCAACTGCTCAAGATGCAGCGTTCTGTGCTTGGAGAGATTATGGAGAAGTTATTCTTTGTGAATCTCGTGAGGAGGTAGTTAAGGTTTCTGACGAGTATGCTGCGGAGCATCTTGAAGTCCAGTGCGAAGATCTCGATTGGTGGTTAGAAAATTTAACTTGTTATGGTTCTTTATTCTTAGGAGAGGAGACAACAGTTACCTTTGGTGATAAAGCTTCAGGTCCTAACCATATTCTGCCAACAAAGGCAGCAGGTCGATACTCAGGTGGGCTCTCAGCACACAAATTCTTGAAAGTATTAACTTGGCAACGAATGGATCGCGAATCAACACGTCAGGTTGCTCAGGCATCTTCTAGAATTTCAAGACTGGAAGGAATGGAGGGTCACGCAAGAGCCTCTGATGTCAGACTAAGCAAATACTTCCCTGAAGAGACTTTTGATCTTGGCGCTCCAGTATTAGAGTAAACCATGGGCTTATCAGACTTTTCTCTTGAGAATAAAGTTGCTCTGATAACTGGTGGTACTAGCGGATTAGGAAAAATGATGGCACTTGCGCTTGCAAAAGCAGGCGCATTTGTCTGGATTGCTAGTAGCCGAGATAATGCAGATGAAACGCTCAAAGAGCTCAATGATCAGGGCTCTGAGGGACGATTCATTCAAGTGGATGTCACTTCAAGTGAAGCCCTTGAAAACATTGTCACTCTTATCCATGAGGAGTCTAATCAAATTGACATTTTAGTTAATGCGGCTGGCATCAACCTAAGAACGTCAGCTGAAGATCTTACGCTTGATGAATGGCAAAAAACAATCGATATTAACTTAACAGCCCCCTTTCACTTAAGTCAACTCGTTGCAGACTCAATGAAGAAAAATAAATGGGGAAGAATTATCAATATCGCCTCACTTCAATCTCTTAGGGCTTTTGATAACAGCATTCCATATGGTGCAAGTAAAGGTGGAATCATGCAATTGACACGCGCTTTAGCTCAAGCTTACTCTAAAGATGGCGTACTAGTGAATGCCATTGCTCCTGGATTTTTTAGAACTAACTTAACAGAGTCATTGTTCCAAGATCCGGGTAAATTAAAAACATTAGCTGATAAAACGATGATGGGTCGTAATGGAGAAGAAAAGGATATATTTGGAATTAGCGTCTTTTTATGTAGCAATGCTAACTCGTATGTCACTGGTCAAACTATATTTCTTGATGGAGGGTTTTCAGCAGCATGATTGATAAAATGGAAGCAGTGGTTTATACCGCACCCAATGAAATGACTTTTATAAATGATTATCACTCTACCCAAATTGACCGTGATGATGATGTACTACTTCGTATTGAGTCGGTAGGTATTTGTGGCTCCGATATGCATGCCTTTCATGGAAAAGACCCAAGAAGAAATCCTGGACTAATTCTGGGACATGAGTTTTGTGGTGAGATTGTTGAGGGAGACCATAAGGGTCAAAAGGTAACCGGCAATCCACTTATTACATGCGGGAAGTGTGAATACTGCCTCCAAGGTAGAGACAACTTATGTAGTGATAGAGATATGATAGGGATGAGCAGGCAAGGTGCTTTTGCTCAATACATGACAATACCGAATCAGTGCCTCGTTCATGCGCCCAATACTATGAATTCAAATCATGTAGCGCTCACTGAACCTGCAGCCACTGTGGTCCATGCCGTTAACCTTGCCATAGAGAGCTCCTTTAAACCGATCAATGAGTGCAATGTACTTGTTGTTGGCGCGGGTGCTATTGGTCTATTGGCTGCACTTTTACTGAAGTCTCATGGCGTCAAAATGACTGTCCTTGAAACGAATGAGGCTCGTCATTCTTGCGTTAGAGAACATGTTGGCGTTAATCCTATTAACCCAATTACTCAGTCAGTCAAGGAAGACATTTTTGATATCGTAATTGATTGTGTCGGGAGTGAGAAAACAAATGCACTATCTATTTCTTCTGTCAGGGCAGGAGGCGTAGTGGTTAATGTTGGACTGCTTAGCTGGAGTAGCAATATTGACATTCGAAAAATTACCCTCCAAGAAATAAAGCTTGTTGGATGTTACACCTACAACATGGAAGATTTTAGGTCTGCGTTGAAGTCGATTGAAAACGGTGACTTTGGAGATTTATCTTGGATTGAAGAGATGCCTTTATCAGACACTAATTTAGCATTTCAAAGTTTACACAATGGTACAATGGCCTCGGCCAAGGTTATCTTAAAACCTTCTTTTTAATAATGTAGTCATCAAGTATGAGTATTACTGATCGGAAATTTGAAATTGACAGAGACAGTAAAACTCCTCTTTGGCTGCAAATTCGTAATGAATTATTCAATTCCCTTTACAGAGATGAGCTCAGGCCTGGACAGCTCATTCCGAATGAAAAAACACTCGTAGAACTCTTTCAGGTCTCTATTGGGACAATCAGAAAAGCGGTAGGTGTCTTAGAAAAAGAAGGCTTTCTAATTCGCAAGCAAGGCTTAGGAACTTTTGTCTTTCAGCACGACAGCAATAGTTTTCTTTTTGAGTATTTTCACTTTGCTTTAAATGGAACTGAAAAACAAGAAAGTCCAACCGTCGAATTTATTTCCTTTGAGACCAAGAAAGCATCTAAATCTGAAGCAGAATCTTTGAATATTCCTGCTGGAAGCTCTATTCATAAAATATATAACAAACTAGGTCTTAACAAGAAATTCTATATCATTGACAAAATTATTATCTCTCAGGATAAATTTC
>Ga0066851_10001613_pt1 | contig 10726 bp, 24 predicted proteins | sample ETNtaG_7_FD_65493 | JGI IMG/M metagenome (GOLD analysis project Ga0066851, IMG submission 65493) | Marine microbial and viral communities from oxygen minimum zone, Eastern Pacific Ocean - ETNP201406SV65 | ecosystem: Environmental > Aquatic > Marine > Oceanic | place: Pacific Ocean: Eastern... | reverse complement strand
CGTACGCGTTAACTGTTTGTAACATAAAAATGTATCAATTTGTTACATGTATATATTGTAACATCTGTAACATAAAATGTATCATAATGATTCGCTGTATACAAAAAAGTATCAGGGTTTACAATTGCTTATGATGTCTAAAATCCGACGAGCGCTGATGGCGATCACAGTGTTGGCGGGACTCGGCATTTCGGGTTGGGCCATCACCAACATGATGACCGGCCATCTGCAATTCAGGCCAGAGCTCTACGCTCTCTGCGTTTTGAACGTGATGGCCGGCGTCCTGCTCTTCATATTCGATGCGAGTTGAGGTGATGGTGTGGTCGCTTTTTAGAAAAAACCGCTATACAATTGGATGGCGCCGAATACTATTTAATATAGCCTGGAGGAGAATTGGAAACATACGCTAAGACGGTTTCTAAGAGAATGCAGCTGCTGAAAGATCGACACAGCAAGCTGAATGAAGAGTGTGATCGACTCTCGAAAATCGTTGGCCTCGGGCCGACAGAGCAGCAGCAACTTAAGCTCCTAAAGGTGCAGAAGCTCAAGTGTCGTGATGCAATGGCGTTGTTGCGCCGAGAAAATACAGAGATTTTCCCGGACTTGCAGCCCGCGAATGATCCAGTGAACTGGTAGAGGAGGTCGAATGGAAGATAGTCCGCCCGGCGAGGGCGAGGGCCAGACCCAGAGTGGTTTGGAATCTAGAGTCCACACTATCGAGCTAACGCTCTATTGCTTCTCGGTGATCGGTACTCTTGCAACCATGTACATGCTCTGGGTCTGAGTTACCCTCTAGCCCGACTGGTCTAGCTGGCGCGCAGTCGGAGAGAAAAAAATAAAAAATAAAGTGGTGTGTTCTGTAAAAAAGTGCCTCAGATGTAGTATAATAGATCTATAAGGTTAAGGAGTAACACACCAATGGCAATCACCAAAAAGCGCGCACTACGGATCGTCGAAGATCTCCTCCAAAAATATCCTAAGGGTCCACGCGGCCGGAAGGGTTTCAAGAAGGAAGATTATAAGCTTGCCTACAAGTACATGGACGACGTCGACGCTTACCGGTCGATTCCAGAGTTGGCTTGTGGTACGAAGAACTACGGATACAGCGACAAGGACATCCTTGAAGTCGCGATGTTCCAGTTTTCCGATAGCCAATCCGAGGTTTTTACCTGCAGTGAATGGGACTGGCGCGACGCCGTCCGCGGAATCTATCCTGAACTCGGTTGGCGCAGCAAGTCCATCACAAGCCGGGCTCGTCGACTTGCACGTCGCATCGGAAATCCGGTCTCCTCGCTAGTCCGAAGCGGAACTCTTGCCGGTTGTTACCGCGTCCAGTTTGGATGGGGCGAAAACGGTGGCTCGGTCGTCGCATACGGAAATACTTCTGAAGATGCACAAACAGTTGCAGAGCTGATGTGCGGTCACGCATTCCCGAACGAACGAGTGCGGAACACGCAACTGGTTTCTATGCGGAATGTTGGTTCTATCACCAAGATTAACCAGGCAATGGTTGATAAGCTGGAAGCCAACGTCCAAGCCAAGCTTAAGAGGATTAAGGAAATGCGCGAATCGATTGAGAAGATCGAATCCAAGCAGGCTGTTATCCGGATGTTCTCGGCACAGCAGGTTGGAGCAATGGCAGAAGCAATCTGCGAAGAAGACTAAAAAGTCAAACGATTTCAATGGCTTAGACAATTCTTGTAAACCCCCGTTAATTTGAATAGAATATAAATAAGGAACCAGGCATGAAACTCAACGTACGTCGCGATGATATCGAGTTCGGAACAAACATTCTCAAGGTCAAGGTGCCAAAGGAGCTACGCAACAAGTGTGCCACCGGCCTAGACTACATTGACACGACTCTTGGTGGTCATGGCTTCACGCCTTCGATGGTTACTATGTTCACCGGTACTCCTGGTGCTGGTAAGACTACCATGATGCTGATTATGGCAGACTCTCTGGCCAGGCAAGGAAAGCTAGTCGTGTTTAACACGGCAGAAGAGAGCCTCCACCAAGTCAAGATGGTGGTTGAACGACTCGGTCTCAAGAACGGTTTCATGGTCGGTCAAGAGACTCACACTCCCACACTCATCAAGAAGTGTGATGAGCTACGCAATAAGCGCGGCAACAAGAGTAAGCAAATGGTGCTGATTGTCGACTCACTCCAGTGTATGGAAGATGGTGAGTACAATTACATCAACTCACGTACGCCGGAACGCGTCTTGCAACAGATTACTGAATGGGCTAAGACAAACTACACCATGGCATGCGTCATTGGTCAGGTTAACAAGGGCGGACAAATGTCCGGTACCAATAAGCTCAAGCACATGGTTGATGCTATGCTCCACCTCGACGTAGAGCGTAAGGATAAGGATTTGGAAGGATGTCGTACACTTGAAGCTTTCAAGAACCGCTTCGGTGGTTGCGGTGTTACGTTCTTCCTGTCACTCAACGATCGCGGATTTGAGGAGGTTGCTCGAGTCTCAGCGCACGGTGTGTAAAAGATTAACAATATTAATAACTTAGACAACTTTCATCAGAGACCAGGGGTTTCATGGGAGTTGGGGAGGTGGTCTCTGATGAACCTGGTTTGGCCTCCCCTTCTCCCTTCTTTTCGAGGATACTATGTCAGTGTGGACAATTTTACATCTTAACCGCTTCACCGGTGACGTGCACGCTAGCACTCTGTTTGGATCGCCAGATCGACCAGATGCATGGGAGAAAGCAGAGAAGCTAGTCGGACCGGAGACTGCTGTTATGGCAATTTGGAAGGGCGACTTCGCTAAAGAAGTGTGTACAGAAAAACCACAAAAAGATTAAAAAAAATAGTTAGTTCTGTAAAAAAAGGCCCTAGATGTAGTATAATACTAATATAAGGAATGGGGAACAACCCTCCCCTCAAACAACGAACCCCCTAACCAGGAAAATCATGGATCTCAAAACCCTCGCAGAAATCGCCACCAACCTTCCTCCTCACATCGCAGTGTTGATGCGCGGACCAACCGGTGTCGGTAAGTCCTACGTTGCTCGTACTATCGCAGGCAACTTGGAGATTCCGTTCATCGACGTTCGTGGTTCTACCATGCAGGAAGGTGATGTCATCGGTTATCCTGACCTGGAGGCAATGAAGACCTCTGGCGTCTCAACCATGGTCCTTCCCTCCTGGTTCATCCGGGCTACCAAGGAACCGGTTGTCCTGATGCTGGACGAGTTGAACCGCTCGATGCCTGGCGTACAGCAAGGCTTCTTCCAGATCGTACTGGACCGCGAGCTTGGTAACGACTCGGAAGGTAACCCAATCCGGTTGCACCCCGAAACGCGCGTTATCGCTGCCGTTAACCACGGTGCAGAGTACGACGTCAACGACATGGACCCCGCACTGCTGCGTCGGTTCTTCGTTGCAGACATCTCTCCTACCTCTGATGACTGGATCGAATGGGCAGTCGCCAACGACCTGGACAAGGTCCTGGTTGACTTCATTCGTCAGGAACCTGCGCACTGGCGGGTTGATCCCTCCACCGTTGAGCCTGGAACTGTTGTTCCTACTCCCGCCTCCTGGCACCGGTTGGATGAGGCTCTCCGCTACGCAAGCATCGCTCCGGCTGATGTTGCTGGTAGCCGTCCTCCTCTCCTCTACCCGATCGCAATGGGTATGGTTGGTAGTGAAGCTGCCATCGCATTCACCAACTTCGTTGAGAACTACGAAATGGTGGTCTCTGCAGAAGACGTCCTGACCGGCAAGGTCAAGGCTGAAGATCTCGGAGACGATGCTAGCGCTAAGAACACTGTCATCGACAAGTTGGCCGAGCACTGCAAGGACAACAAGTGGAAGATGGGTGAGGCCAAGAACGTTGCCGCATTCGGTAAGGCACTTGGCGGAGAGCTGATGGTTCAGCTTTGGAACCAGATTTCCTCCTCTGCCAACCTCCCTAACATCCAGAAGCTCCACAAGCTGATGGGCGAAGAGGTTGTCAAGGTTGTTCAGCAGAGTCGGAACGTCTGATACGGGGAGGGGCGACCTGGATACACTGTTCGCGCTGATTAATCAGCCGTCTGGAGCCGAAAGGCTAGGTATCAGGTTCTCTTCCGGTGACAATTTAAAATTAATTTAGTGAGTTTTGTAAAAAAGACCTCTATTTATAGTATAATAGTACTATAAGGATAAGGAGTTAATCAATGGCCGCAAAGACTGAAGGCACCTCAACTGATCTCGGCAACTCACGCTATAGCGCGACAGAGGCAGAGGCTGCTAAGTTTGACCTGGAACCTCACTTGGTCCGACTGATGTGGGATGAACCATTCTACTCCAAGGTCCTCCGCGGTATCTCTAAGATTAAGACTGATGATATCCCTACCGCCGGCGTTTCAGTCCGTGATGGTAAGGTACAGTTCTACTGGAACCCACGGTTCTGCGCATCGATCATCAAGGATGGCGGTGCTGATAAGGTCAAGGGGTTGAGCATCCACGAATGTCTCCACCTGGTATTTGACCACTGCGTCGGCCGGAAGAAGGATCCACACATCATCTGGAACTACGCCACTGACTGTGCTATCAACAGCTTGATTCCTCGGACCTACCTCCCTGACGGCGGTATTGTTCCTGGCGAAGCGTTCACTCCTCTGACTGAAGAGCAGATGGCGAAGATGGACGCCAAGCGGATTGCATCCTACGAACGATTGAGTGCCTTCATTGAGTCGCTCCCACTGGGACTGGCCTCCGAAGAGTACTTCGCGCTGTTCATGCGCGAAAAGGATATTGTAGAAGATCTCGAAGGTCAGCAGCAGCCAGGTCAGCCTGGAGAGCCTGGTGGCGAAGGCGAAGGACCTGGACTTCCCGGTCCCCTGGACGACCACGACGGCTGGGGCGAGCTTAGTGAAGAAGATAGGGAGCTGGCCAAAGGCAAGATTAAGCAAGCAATTAAAGAAGCTGCCATGGACTGCGATAGTAAGGGTCAATGGGGATCGGTTGGAGCTGAGACTCGGCAGATGATTAGGGAAATGATCTGCAAGGACATCCCTTGGAAGTCTCTCGTCAAGCAGTTCGTCGGAATGAGTCGCCGTGCAGAACGGTCGACCTCCCGGATGCGGTTGAACAAGAAGTACCCTGGTATCCACAGTGGCTTCAAGCGTGGCTACACTGCTAACATCGCAGTATACATCGACCAGAGTGGTTCGGTAAGCAATGGAGAATTGGAATTGCTCTTCGGCTGCCTTAGGGATCTTGCCAAGCGGACTGAATTCACCACCTTCCACTTTGATACTGATGTAGACGCTGACAGTAAGACGGTATGGAAGGGTGGTCGTACTCCACCAACCCACCGTACTCGCTGTGGTGGTACTGACTTCGATGCTCCTACTACGCACGCTAATAAGAATAAGTCTACGTACGACGGATGTCTTATCCTTACGGACGGTTACGCTCCACAGCCTAAGCCATGCCGACTAAAGCGAGCTTGGATCATCACGACCGAAGGCGACCAGAACTTCAAGTGCGGTTCCGAAACGGTCATCAAGATGAAGGCCCCGGCACAGAAGGCAGCCTAGCAGATATGACGTTGTCACTGATTGACCTGGAGAACAACTAATGATTGATAACCCAATCGATGAGATCGGTATCGTCAGTGAGGTATCTCTGCAGGACCTTTATCCGAGTGCGGTTAATAATAAAAACATCTCCCTTGCCCACTGCATCCAGATGGGAGACGTCTGGAGACTGCATGATGCATATGCTAATAGCCCGATAGATACGGGACTCAACTATGCAGATGCGTGGTCACGGGTAGTCAGCAATTCCTGGAAGGTCTGGTGTGTCGACCCATGTCACCAGCCTCCCACAATCTTTATTGTCATCGGTACTCAGGAGTCTCGGTAACTGTATCAATATTTATTTTTATTAAGTAACATTTATAAATGTATTACAATTACATAACAGAAACAGAAAGGGCCCTTCTGGGGGCCCCAAATAGGGGGCCCATTTTAGGCCTATCGGGGGCCCCCTCGAGCGCCCCTATTTTGCTCCCAGAGCGCCCCCTCGATAGCCCCCTGTCGGCTCACTCGGGCCTACCTGCGCGGGTGGTGCCTAAGGCCGTGTATTTTTTTTCTCGCGAGCATTTCGACAGGAAAAGGCCTACGTGCTAAAATTTTTTCCCGAGTCTCCGAGTGCGCAGTCGGCCCTCACTAAACAAAATGAGTGCAAACTGTAAAAAACTCAACAATGTATGATATAATAGAAACTATAGTAAAGGATGTACACAGTGAGATTTTTGATTAAAAATGGTGATATGCTCATGGACAATCGTGATGGCGCTATATGGATAGCGAGTGGAGACGAATTCACTAAACGCTACCTGGATGCAGATGACCATGAAATGATTGATCACGGTATGGGTGAATATGCTGGTTCGTATGAGAGCGCCATCAAGGTGGTTAACACTACTACAGGCGATTTGCGTACGTGGCGCATGAAGACCTGGCGTAGACGTATTAGAAATCTTACGGTAGAGCATGAAGAAACAACTAACAGCGCAGAGCGCGAAGAAGAGAGGAGGTCAGCTCAAAGTGCACATACTGTACTGTGACAGGTGTCATCTAGATTTCTTTGACCATCAGGGATGGGAGATCATCAAGGGCGAAGGTACAGTCTGCATGGACTGTATCGTAGAAGAAGAAGAAGAAAAGATAGAAGAGGAGCGCCATGCAAAAATCCAAGCCGATTAAGGTAGGTGATCTGGTGAGGCTCAAACCGAGCCTATTTGGAGACCTGGATCCCAAAGGGGTAACTGCACTGGGATGGACTGCGGTAGTGTTAGAACTGCTAATGCCACGGCAGAGGCATGCGCGCAAACCTCAACAGTCATTCAAAGAGCCTAGCATGGCATACATTCAGTGGCCTAACAACTTCATACAACGAGTACAAGTTAACAGGTTAGAAAACATTTCAGGCAGAGTAAGCATTACTTAATGAGCAGATGGGCGAATACACGACAACACCACAACCCATGCGCGCATACGCACGTTATGAAGTAAAGGAGGGTGACATGGTCTACCCAGTATATAACGATGAACTGCCAGACGGTTCTCCTGGAAGCCTTGGACAACGCTATCCTGCAGGTATACTATTAAGAATAGAAGACAGTGGTGGCGGTCCGGATGTATGTCCTTACGTCGCCTTTCACTTATTTGTCGATGGACAGGTTGAGGTTTATGATGAACCCTATTGGTCGATTCAGAGAGTATTTCGGCCGGAGGAGGAAGTATGATCTATTTTCTTGCGTTCCTCTTAGTTATTACGGGCTTCGGACTTGGCTGGACTGCACATCCACTCGTGGCGAATTGGATCCTCAGCTTGGATTGTCATTGCGGAAGTGGCAGGGTATATGAAGACTGTTGCGCCTATAGGGAGGAATCATGATGGGAGAACGTATATAATGCCAAGACGCAAGAATCCTGTTGGTTCATATAACCGCGGTACAATCATCGAATACGAGGTCGAGGATACTACACACTGGGTCCAGATGGCGAAGGACATCATGGTCCGGTGTGATGACGATGCTCGTTATAACAACTGGGGTTTGATTAGGGAGTTTAGCAGTATTAATGGTTTGAGTACATCGTATGTTGGCAGACTGCCTCCGTACATAGACGAAAAGAATTGGATAGAAGATAAGATGACTAATTTTTATACTATGGAGAAAGACGTATCATGACTGGAGATTATGGAACTAAATATGAAGGGGTTACTTGGCATGAAGAGGACCGCGATGGTGGTCCTTTCATGGTGAGAATCGGTGGCACTAGCGAGTTTGTATCGAATATCGATTCTGACTGTGACCGCTCGTGGCCCCGTGGTAATGTTAAGATTGTCGAAGGATGGGATAATCCTTTAGCATTGAAGTATAACTCTCTGGATGAAGCAAAGGACGCAGGGGCAGATGTCTGGGAGATTGAAGGTTTTCACACTTCAGTTGAATCTGTTTCGTGGATGCGCTCATGAATATCGCCATAGGAGTGGCTGCTACCGCGCTAGTTGTAGCACTATGGCTAGAAAGAAACCGACGAGTCGCTCGTCGGAATAACCCTTATAATTTAATTGACCTTCAAGCAGAAATTCGGTGCAGGGCCGAAGCCGGAAAGGAACAAGATGAAAATCGGTGACCTAATAGAAGCTAGTGATCCAGCAATGATTGATGACGTACACGAAGCTCGACGCGTCGGAAATGTCCTACGGTTTGACACATACCAATCTGCTGCCAGACCTCATCTATCAGAGAAAATAGTAGAAATTCACTGGAATGGTGGAGATATAGGTTGGATTCTGCAAAGCCGCATACGGCTAGTTAAAGACTTGGACGAGCTGACTTACGCGCAGCTTGAAGAAGTACAGGGCGGGATGACTCCAGAGCTATTTGATAGATGGAGATGTAGTATTGTAAACAAAGGATCAAGCAATGATGAATGACAAGAAACTCAATGAATATATCGATTATCTGCTGGGGTGGAGCCAGCAAGAGCGAATTGATAGCAATGGCAGCTGGGCTTCGTCTTTCGATCGCGCCATGGCCAGTTGGGTCGACCGGCACCCCGGAACTCGGCCTCCGGCCTATGCTAAGATCGGGCCAGCGCCGCCGTGCTTTAGCGGAGAAATTCCCCCCATCTATGACGGTGAGCTTGAGTGAAAGTCATTAGACCAGGATCTCATGCGAGAGTCGGAGACTACATTAGAGAAGGTTGGGATACTGAGACAAGAAGTGTTGCACCTCCATATAACTACGGCATTGTCATCAAGACAGAGACCCGTCGTTTGGGCCCCTATACACAAGAGCAGATCGATGAATCGCCAATCAGGCGGATTCATTTTCATTTTCTATCTATTGATGGAAAGATAATGACGAGATATGCTGTGCACATCGAGGTGATTAGTGAAAATCGGTGATTTGGTACGCCCGCACCCCGGGATTCGACATCCACGACATAAGCAGCATCCAGGCCCATGGGTCGGAGTTATTATTGAATTGCACAAGAAGAATTCGGCCCGTGGTGGTTCAACGCAGGCTGCAGTCGTATGTTGGAACTATCCACATTTTCGAGAAGAATTGCAATGGACGTATCAATTAGAGGTGGTGAATGAAAGTCGGTGATCTAGTAAAACCGGGGAGGATGCAATTGCTTAATTGTGCTCAGGTTGGAATTATAATTTCAATTATCCGCCGCTCCGAACATGATATGGGTGGCGAGCATGTCGAAGATTATGCAATGGTAATGTGGTCTGAAAAGCCTGGAATATTTACAGACCAAATTTCTCATGAAAGAATTAGTCAGCTAGAGAGTGTAATCAATGAAGCCCGGTGATCTAGTTAGATGCTCACCCAATATCTATGACGACGACTATGCCGTGGGAGTTGTTTTAGAAGTGCGATATGCTAGTGACACTAATCCAGACTATAGAACACCCCCTGCAATACTTGTTTATTCCACCGTGCATTTGACATCAGAACGCGTTACTAATCCAGCTTCTGAATGGTATGATAAACATGATCTCGAGTTATTAAGTGAAAGATGATAATCAAATTTTAGAAGGTATTTACCATCGTGCGCAGGAGAAAATCTGGGACGGTAGAGATGTGCTTAGAGATCTAATTGCTGAGCATGGTACGCCTAACCTACCTCCAGACAAAGAATCGGCGCTCCAAAATATATTTGCTGTAATTCTAGAAGGTGAGCTAGCTGCTTGGAAAATATCATTGCAACTAGCAGAAAAGATTGACGATGTTCCTGCTAGTATGGCAGCCACTAGTCAAGCCCATGATGAGGCTAGACATTTTTATGTAATGAGAGACTATTTAGAATCTATCAACTATAAGCAGCGCCCCGTGCCAGAGCCAGTCTCTAAGGTTTTGGACTTGGTGTTAGAAACAGATAATCTAGCTAAGAAGCTGCTTGGTATGCAGCTTATGGTAGAGCCAGTAGCGTTGACCATCTTCCAAGAAGTTAAAAGAGTTTCGCCAGAGCCAGTACTAGCAGAGCTTTTAGGATATTTTGAGAGAGATGAAGCGAGGCATGTGGCATTAGGGGTTAACCATCTACCGAAAGTAGTAGAAGACTTAAATACACTACAAATATCTTCTTTAATACTGTGGCAGATGAGAATATTCATGTTAGAGCTTCATGGCCTTAAAGAATTAAAGGGCGATTTCGAAGTCTTAGGGCTGGATATAGAAGAGTTATTTTTACTAGCAGAACAAAAACAACTAGCAGCACTTAAAGATTTCGTAGTTCAAATCGGCCTGAGCCCTAAGCTATGGCTGCCAATTCAGTATTTTATTAGACTTCAAAAGGCAAGAATTATCTCATGAAACCAGGCGATCTAATTTGGCAAAGACGAATGCCTGGTGGTGAATGCCTCGTTATTGAGGTATGGGATGACCGGAGTGAATATACAAAGAAGCTCAATGAAAGAGTTCATGATGCAGGAGAGTGTGTATGGGTTGCGCATGATTTTCCAATTCTTACTGTTCTCCACCCGACTGAAGGCTTGATTACAGACCCTGGATATTACTACGAAACTATAGAAGACGCGATAAAACATGCTGATAGGATGAACATAAAATGAAAGTCGGCGATTTAGTGAAGTATGAGTGGCTTGTAGAAGGAGATCCAAAACACCCAAAGATGATTGGAACGGTTTTAGATTTTCCTCCAGCAACTCATGCTAAAGAATTTCAGAAAG
>Ga0066851_10001611_pt1 | contig 10748 bp, 9 predicted proteins | sample ETNtaG_7_FD_65493 | JGI IMG/M metagenome (GOLD analysis project Ga0066851, IMG submission 65493) | Marine microbial and viral communities from oxygen minimum zone, Eastern Pacific Ocean - ETNP201406SV65 | ecosystem: Environmental > Aquatic > Marine > Oceanic | place: Pacific Ocean: Eastern... | reverse complement strand
AGTTCAAATTTTGACTCACGAACAAAACTGGCAACTCGTTTGCAGACGTTTTTATAGTTAAGGGCCTGATCAATATGATCAGTTTCTGCTGCGGCAGAAATATCAGACGACATCTCTATATCTAAAATAATATCTTGACGAATGTTCTTTTCCCAATCATAAATACCTATTACCGTATCAACTTTAAGCCCTTGAACAAAAACAATATCCATAATTAATATAAATTTATTTAAAACTCTAATGATACCTTTGTGATATCCACTAATAACCACAATAAATTGCTTACATTGATATAATTCGCGGATAGATTGAAATTTCGTTTCAAGAAATAACAGGAGAATTTATTGTTATATTTTTTAATTTGTAGCTACTTACTTGGATCGATCTCAAGTGCAATAATCATGTGTAAGATTTGCAATCTACCTGACCCAAGAACCACAGGCTCCAGTAATCCAGGGGCTACAAATGTTCTTAGAATTGGCGGGAAAAAAGTTGCAGCATTTGTTCTTATATTTGATGGCCTTAAGGGGGCTATACCTGTCTTGCTTGCTCATTATTTTGGCCTAAACTTGTTTGATTTAACAATTATTCTTCTTAGTGCTTTTCTTGGACATGTTTTTCCAATTTACTATGGATTTAAAGGTGGTAAAGGTGTGGCAACATACCTTGGAGGACTTATAGGGTTAAATTTTTTTGTAGGATTAACATTTTCAATTATATGGCTTATCGTTGCTAAAATAATGAAAGTATCATCCATTGCAGCCTTAACTGCAACACTCCTCTCTCCGATATATTTTTATTTCATAACCAATCATGATGTTAGAGCAACTATGGTTATTTTTCTTATAAATCTTTTTATCTACTTTACTCACCGTGAGAATATTAGAAGAATTATGAATGGCGAAGAGGGTGTGATTGGCTCTTAGTAAAAAAACCCCTTCGGAGATAGACTTATAGAGCTACATTTCTACTCAGTCTTAATACTTACACCACGATTGAGCATGAAATTAGCGGCAAAGGCTAAAACAATTATCATAAATATAGGGACTAAAAAAGCCTTCCATAGTTCTACAGATCCTATACCTAAAAAACCTAACCTGAAAGAATCCATCATATAAAAGATAGGATTAAATACTGACAAACCCTGCCAGAAGCTAGGCAAAATATCAATACTATAGAACATTCCACTAAGATAGGTTAGTGGCAATAGAACAAAGTTTGGAATTATAGAAATATCATCAAAGGTCTTCGCGAAAACAGCATTGATGAAGCCAGCTAATGCAAACATAATTGATGTTAAAAAGAAAGTTACTGCAATTATTAACAGGCTATAAATTTTAATTTCTACAAAAAAAGAAATTGTAAATGTTACAGCTGCGCCAACACAGAATCCTCTAGCAACACCACCACTCACAAAGCCTAATAATATCACCCAATTTGGTGTAGTAGATACCAGTAATTCTTCAAAGCTATTATTGTATTTTGTCATAAAGAATGAGGACACCGTATTTGCATATGATTGCATAATTACTGTCATTAAAATGATTCCAGGAACGATGAAATCAAGATAATCAATCCCCCGCATCTGGCCTATTCTTGATCCCATCAATCCGCCAAAAATAAGTAAGTAAAGTGAGGTTGTTATCACTGGTGGCACTATTGTTTGAACCCAAATTCTGGAAAACCTCAGTATCTCTTTAATAACAATAGTCTTATATGCAATCCACATAAATTAGCTAGTCAGTGATAAAAAAAGTGACTCTAAGCGATTTTGAGAGCTTCTCAGATGAGAAACATTTATATTTTGAGCTTTTAGAGCCGATATTACATCAGAGATTGTTATACCTTCGCCTTGAGAAACTTGTAATGTATTTTCATCTATTACCTCACAATCGCAGTTACTTATTTCAATATTCTCAGATAACTTTTCAACAGTATCAATAATAATTACTTGCCTCTTCGCTTTAGAGAGGAGTTTTTTCATATTAGATTGCTCAACCAAAACACCATTATTAAGAATTGCAATATTTCTGCACAAGGACTCAGCCTCTTCCAAATAGTGGGTAGTCAAGATGATAGTCATGCCCTCATTATTGAGCTGCGTTAGATAATGCCACATCGATTGTCGTATCTCAACATCAACTCCAGCTGTTGGCTCATCTAAAATCAAAATTTTAGGCTTATGCATTAAGGCTCTTGCAAGCATTAATCGCCTTTTCATTCCTCCAGATAGAGACTGAGCAACATCAAAACGCCTGTCCCATAATTCCATTTTTTTTAAAAGAATTTCAGCCTGAGTTTTAGCTTCTTTTCTAGGGATGCCAAAATAACCACCCTGGTTAATTAAAATCTCGATATTTGGCTCATGAGGATTAAAATTAAACTCTTGAGGCATCAGGCCAATCATTTGCTTAATTTCATTCACATGCTTTTTTTGATTCAATCCATCGATTACTACTTCCCCAGAAGTACTTTTTAACAGTCCCGAGATGATTCCAATTGCTGTTGTTTTGCCAGCGCCATTGGAACCCAATAACGCAAAAAAATCTCCCTTCTCTACCTTTAGATTGATACCTTTTAAAGCTTCAAGATTATTGGAGTATGTTTTGGCTAGGTTATCAGTAGAAAGAGCGAGAGGCATAAATGAATGGCTGGAGGCAAAAAAAATTAAGAGGAAATGTCGATTATTTATCAATTTGCTATATAAATTAATTTTAACATTAATCGCCTTTCATAGAGTAAATTTGGGATAATTACATTGTTCAAATATAAAGCTATTTAATAGTACAAATGCCTACCCAAAAAAAAGTAGAGTTACCTGATATTGGTGATTTCGATGCTGTAGATGTTATCGAAGTTCTTGTCAAGGTTGGAGATACTGTAAATGAAAATGACAGCATCATCACACTTGAGACCGATAAAGCTACAATGGAAATACCAGCTCCTTTTTCAGGAAAGGTCTCTAGCCTTGAAGTAAAGGTTGGAGATAAGGTAGCGAAAGGTGACCTAATACTGGCTCTTGAAACTGAATCATCTCCTACAGATGAAGTAATTGACTCATCAGAAGAAACTAAAAAATCTGATAACAAGATCAATGATGATAAAGAACCAACAATCACCTCAACGATATCAAAAGATAATGCAAAACAAAAAGATGAAGTTTCACTTATAACAGATTTAAACTCTCATGCATCGCCTTCAATTAGAAAACTAGCTAGAGAACTTGGAGTGAGTCTATCTAGAATAAATGGAACAGGAAAAAAAGGTAGGATTCTTGAGGAAGATTTAAAATCCTTTGTAAAAGAGCTCGTCACTCACGGAACTTCGAATGAAGAAGTTGAGACAATCCCTTTATCAAGAATCAAGAAATTGTCTGGCAAACATCTTTCTAATTGCTGGAATACAATCCCACATGTCACCCAATTTGATGAAGTAAATATCGATCAGTTAGAAAAATTTCGTAAGCATCAAAAAGAAAGAAATATCAAATTAAGCCCTCTAGTTTTTATTATGAAGGCAGTTGTTCAAGTATTAAAGCGTCATCCCAATTTCAATGCCTCTTTGGATGAAGGTGGTGAAAATCTCATACTTAAGAAATATTTCAATCTAGGAATAGCTGTGGATACTCCAAATGGTCTTCTAGTTCCAGTTGTTAAAGATGTTAATAAAAAGTCACTGATTGAACTTTCAGAAGAGCTTGCAGATATTTCTTTGAGAGCAAGAGAAGGTAAACTTAATTCAAGTGAAATGAAGGGTGCTGGTTTCACAATATCCAGTTTAGGCGGGATCGGTGGAACACAATTCACGCCAATAATTAACTCCCCTGAAGTTGCAATTTTAGGTGCATCAAAAACTCAAATTAAACCTATTTGGAATGGGAGCTCTTTTGAGCCAACTGCGATGATTCCTTTGGCACTTTCTTATGACCATAGAGTAATTGATGGCGCCGAAGGAGCAAGGTTTATGGCTGAACTAAATCAAGTCTTAAGTAATATTATGGAGATGTTATTATGATTAAAACTCAAGTTTTAGTTATTGGATCTGGTCCTGGCGGCTATACTGCAGCTTTTAGAGCTGCAGACTTAGGAAAAGAAGTGACTCTGATTGAGCGCCACGAATCATTAGGTGGAGTTTGTCTCAATGTTGGTTGTATTCCATCCAAATCACTCCTTCATACAGCTGAAGTAATTAATGAAAGTAAGCATGCAAGTGAACTTGGGATAACTTTTTCAAAGCCTAAAATTGATCTTGATGGTGTTAAAAAAAATAAAGACGACATAGTTAACAAACTTACAGGTGGCATCCAGGCACTTGCCAAAGCAAGAAAAGTAAAAGTTATTACTGGATATGCCAAATTCTTATCTAAAAATCAAGTTAGCATTGATGGGACTGATGAAGTTATTGAATTTGAACAGTGCATTATATCTGTAGGATCAAGGGTTACTAAGTTCCCTATGTTTCCTTTTGAGGATAAAAGAGTTATGGATTCGACTGACGCTCTTCTATTGGATGATATACCAAAACGAATGCTAGTTGTTGGTGGTGGGATTATTGGCCTAGAAATGGCTACAATTTATGATGCTCTTGGCACTGAAATTACAATTGTTGAACTCGGAGGTCAAATCATTCCTGCTGCTGACAAAGATATTGTTAATCCACTCTTTAAGAAAGCCAAGAAAAATTATGCAAATATCTTTTTAAATACTAAAGTCACTTCAATGTCTCCATTAAAGAAAGGCATTAAGGTTGTTTTTGAAGGCAAAGACGCACCTGAGTCAGATACTTTTGATAAGGTCTTAGTTGCAGTTGGAAGAACACCAAATGGAAAGCTCATAGATGCCGAAAAAGCTGGTATTAATATTAATGACAATGGCTTCATTGAAACAAACAAACAAATGAAAACTAATGTTGAAAATATCTACGCAATTGGAGATGTTGTTGGTCAACCAATGCTTGCCCATAAGGCAGTTCATGAGGCTAAAGTTGCCGCTGAAGTTATCTGTGGTGAAAAATCTGGTTTTGATGCTCTGACTATTCCTTCTGTGGCTTATACAGATCCAGAGGTTGCCTGGACAGGCAAAACTGAAAAAGAGCTCAAAGAAGCTGGAATAGAGTTCGAAAAAGGCGTTTTTCCTTGGGCTGCATCTGGAAGAAGTTTGAGTATTGGAAGAACTGAAGGGGTATCAAAAAGCCTTTTTGATTCTAAATCAGGTAAGATTCTCGGCATGGGTATATGTGGAACAAATGCAGGCGACTTAATCGCAGAGGCCAGCCTAGCAATTGAAATGGGCTGTGATATGAGTGATATTGCTTTAACTATTCATGCTCACCCAACATTATCAGAGACTACTGCGTTTGCAGCAGAAATGGCTGAAGGAACAATCACAGACTTAATGCCACCAAGAAAAAGAAAGTAGGTTAAATATGGATATTCAAGAAGCAAGAAAAAATGTGATTGAGCAACAAATAAGGCCTTGGGGTGGCCTAAATGTAAGAGCTAATCAAGCACTTTCAGACATTCCACGGGAGAACTTTGTGCCTGAGAAGTATCAAAAACTCGTGTTTGCAGATATCGAAATACCCCTCAATGAGTCAGACAAGATGCTTTCTCCAAAAATAGAGGGAAGAATTTTAGATAGTCTTAATCTTCAAGGCAATGAAGATATTCTAGAGGTTGGCACTGGAAGCGGCTACTTAACATCAGTTCTAGCAAAACTATCAAACTCAGTGACAAGCATAGAAATTGAGCATGACTTATACGTTAAAGCAAAAAAGAATATAGAAGAGCTCAAGTTAAACAACACTTCACTTATTAATGAGGCTTTTGACTGTTCAAATTTTAAAGAGGGGCAGTTTGACACAATTATCATTGGTTCTGCCCTCCCCAACATAGAGGATGATTTAAAAAAACTTTTAAAAGTAGGTGGAAAATTATTTGTTGTCGTGGGCTCAAAAAATCAAATGCACGCCACCCTTGTTTCAAGAGAAACTGAACTTCTTTGGAATTCTAAATCTCTTTTTGAAACTCATCTAGAATTCATGAAAGGTCATGAACCGCCTATACAATTCTCTTTTTGATTTGGAATAGGCAGTCATGCTTAATTCAATTTTAAATTTTTTAACTAAAAAACCTGCTTGGTCCTTATTGGCATTTTTAGTTATTATTGGTTCATCATTTTTTCAGATTCAGCATTTCTCCCTTGACGCTTCTTCAGAATCATTATCTTTAGATGGTGATAACAACCTAGAGCTTTACTTTGAAACTCAAGAAACTTTTGGTTCCGATGAGTCATTAATCATTAGCTACACAGCTAAAAACGGAACAGTGCTCTCAAAAGAACAATTGATTTATTTAGGGTCACTAAGGAATGATTTATTAGATATTGATGGAATTAATTCAGTCATATCAATTCTAGATGTTTCACTTTTTCAATCACCTCCGCTCTCATTGGTTGAACTAGCAAGTGATGTTTATACTATTGACAACGGAAAGGCTGATCAAAGCCTTGTTGCTAAAGAGTTTCAAAACAGCCCTCTATACGCTAACAATATTGTCAGCTCTGATTTAAAAACTACAGCTTTATTAATCCCACTTGAAACTGATGATCCTAGAGAACTAATAGATGATGATTCATTAAAGCTCCTAATAGAAGAGATTCGTTCAACAATGAGTCAATATCAAAATAACGCAACACTTTATTTGGGCGGTGTCCCGATGATTAGAAATGATGTCATTGATTTCATAAAAAGTGATTTAATTATCTTTAGTCTTGCAGTTGTATTCGTTATGTCATTAATGCTTTCACTCTTTTTTCAGAAGGTTAGATGGGTATTAATCCCAATTGCAATAAGCATCATTGGTGCTTTGTTTATGACTGGGTTGATTAGCGCCATAGGTTGGAAGGTGACGGTAATTTCTGCTAATTTCTTTTCGCTTCTTCTTGTCATGACTCTTTCAGTTATTATTCATTTAGTTGTTCGATATAGAGAAATATCAAGTCAACAAGCAGCTATTAGTAACGACGAAATGATAAGAAGAACATTAAGTGAAATGATTAGGCCATGCCTCTATACAGTGGTCACAACCATAGCTGCATTTGCTTCACTCACCACAAGTCATGTGCAGCCTGTTATAGATTTCGGCTTAATGATGAGTATTGGTGTAACGGTTGCGTTTATGTTGTCATTTATAGGCTTTGCAATAGTCATGACGCTCTTTCCAGTTTCTCAATCATCTCACAAAACTGGGCAATTTTATGTCCTTCAAAAGTTAGCTATTGCAACAGATCAAAGCGGCAAAAATATTCTTTTTGGTATAGCAGTAGTTAGTGCTATTGCAATTTTTGGCTTAAATAAACTCTCTGTAGAGAATAGCTTTATTAACTACTTTAAAAAAGACACTGAAATTTATCAAGGACTTAATTTCATTGATAAAGAGCTAGGAGGCACGATTCCACTTGAAATTGTTTTTAATGATTTAGCAAGTGCTTACTGGGCAGATGCAAGTCTCAGAGATGACTTTCATGATGTTCATCAATACCTTGACAGCATCCCCAGCATAGGAAAAGTTTTATCAATCGATACCTTTATGCAGGTCCTCAAAGAATCAAATGATGGAAAAGCGCCTAATGGTTTTCTACTTGTTCTTGGCAAAAATAATATGCCTGAGTTTGCAAAATCTCAAGTTTTAAAGCCTCACATTTCAGACGACACTAATCAAATCAGAATCGTTGCAAGAGTCAAGGAAACGACCACTGACCTAGACAGAAACCAGTTAATCATTGATGTCAAAAAAGAATTAGTTGAAAACTTTTACTTTAACGAGGATGAGTTTTATTTCACTGGAACCTTTTCACTCTACAACAATCTTCTACAAAGTTTATTTTCTTCACAAATCAAAACTATCTTGACTGTTTTTACAATTATCTTTGTGCTTTTTTTGATTGTATTTAGGTCTATCTCTATTGCACTCATAGCGGTAATTCCAAACACAATACCTTCTTTAATAATTCTTGGAATAATGGGATTGGCAAGAATACCGCTAGATATAATGACAATCACAATAGCAGCGATTGCTATAGGAATTGGTATTGATAATGCCATACATTATATTAGTAGATTTAAATCAGAACTTTTAGTTGATGGTGACTTTGTAGCTTCGATGTATAGATCGCATAACTCTATTGGTGTCTCTATGTTTTATACCGCAGCAACGGTTGCAATAGGATTTCTTGTTTTGATATTATCGAACTTTATCCCGAGCATATATTTTGGAATTTTTATGGCAATTGCAATGCTCAGCGCTGTATTCGTAAATCTTACTTTACTGCCAAAATTGCTTGTATTTTTTAAACCAAAAATGAATAATATACATCCTTAAAATAAAAAACCCCACCTCGAATAAGAGTGTGGGGTTAGTCTACTATTAAAAGGAGAAATAAGTTAAATATAGTAGTTTTTAACTTGCGGCAAATTATATATAAAAAATATTTTAATATTTTTTAATTTTGTGTCTTTTTGTGACAATAAACTATGGCAAAAAATTATCAATTCGATGTTCTAATTATAGGCTCCGGAGCTGCCGGATTAATGAGTGCTGTTCGGCTCTCAAATAACACCTCAATTGCGGTCATTGCTAAAGATAAAATATTAGAAGGCTCATCTTATTATGCCCAGGGTGGTATTTCAGCTGTCCTAGATCCAGAAGATAATTTTGCTTCACATATTGAAGACACTATTAATACTGGTTTTGACCTTGGTAACGAAAACAGTATTAGGTTTATGGTAGAGCAGGCCCCTCAAGCCATTAAAGATCTTGAAAGCGCCGGAGTTCAATTTTCTCACATCAATAATAGCTATGATCTAACTACTGAAGGTGGCCATAGCTCAAAAAGAGTTGCTCATGTTGCCGATAAAACGGGTCAATCGATCCAAGTCAACCTGCTTGCAAAGGTAAAGCAAAAAGACAACATCGAACTTTTTGAAGAATATGTAGCTGTCGATCTTGTTGTAAAGGATAAAAAGTGTCATGGCGCATATGTTTTTGACAAAAACTCTAAGAAGGTTGTGACCTTTAGCTCCAAAAAAACTATTCTTGCAACAGGTGGCGCCTCAAAATCTTATTTATATACTTCAAACCCAGACACCTCAACTGGAGATGGTATTGCTATGGCTTACAGAGCTGGATGCGAGATATCCAACATGGAATTTACACAATTTCATCCTACATGCCTGTTTCATCCCCATGCCAAATCATTTCTAATATCAGAGACACTTCGTGGTGAAGGTGCAAAACTTCTTTTGCCTGATGGCAAAGAGTTTATGCACAAATACGATGATCGACTTGAACTTGCGCCAAGGGATATAGTTGCAAGAGCAATCGACAATGAGATGAAGGTTAATGGTTATGACTGTGTATTTCTAGATTTCTCATTCAAAGATAAAGAATGGATTAAAGCTAGATTTCCAACAATCACTCAGCGCTGCAAAGAACTTGGTATTGATATTTCTAAGGAAGCCCTACCTGTTGTTCCTGCAGCACATTACACTTGTGGTGGCGTCAATACAAATATAGATGCACAAAGCAGCATAACTAATCTTTATGCTGTTGGTGAAGTGGCGCATACTGGGGTTCATGGGGCAAATAGAATGGCAAGCAACTCTTTGCTTGAGTGTGTAGTTTTTGCGAAGTCCTGTGCCAATCATATCAACGGTAGCACTTTAGAAAATACACTGGCTAAGATTGAAAAATGGGATGACTCAAGAGTCGCACCTTCCAAAGAAAAAGTTGTTATAGCTCATTTATGGCACGAAATAAGACTCATCATGTGGAACTTTGTTGGCATAGTTCGAAGCAACAATCGACTCAACTCGGCATATCTAAAAATTCAACAAATCAATAAAGAGGTAGACGAGTATTATCGTCTTTACACTGTAACCGAGGATCTAATTGAATTGAGAAACTTAGCTCAAACTTCTAAAATTATTGTAGAATCTGCCCTGTCTAGAAAAGAGAGTAGAGGACTTCACTATAACCAAGATTATCCGAATAAAATGAGCAAGATTCATAACACAGTAATGATCAAATCATGATATTAGAAATCCTAAAATACCCTGATAAACGCTTAAGAACTGTTGCAACGCCAGTTGAAAATGTTAATAGCGAGATAAAAAAACAAATTAAAGATATGTTTGAAACTATGTATGATGCGCCAGGAATTGGTCTGGCAGCAACTCAGGTTAACTTTCATCAACGCCTTATAGTTATTGATGTATCAGAAGAATGTAATCAGCCACTCTGTCTAATAAATCCAGAGATAATTGAAAAAAATGGTGAAATTGAGTGGGAAGAGGGCTGCCTTTCAGTGCCAAATTATTACGAGAATGTTAAAAGAGCTAATGAAATTAAAGTTAGCGCCCTGAACGAACTTGGCCAATCAGTCGAGGTTGAAGCAAACGAGATGCTTGCCGTTTGTATCCAGCATGAAATGGATCATTTAAATGGAATATTATTTGTGGACCATTTATCAAAACTAAAGCAAAAAAGACTTAAAAAGAAAGCTGAGAAGCAAACGAAAAAGCTTTAAGTTAATATCCTTATGAATATTGGCTCACATAAACTAACTTCAAATGTACTGCTTGCACCTATGGCGGGCACTAGTGATAAACCTTTTAGAATGATATGCAGGGAACAAGGTGCTGGACTTACAACCTCTGAAATGGTTGTCATTCAAAAACATCTACTAAAC
>Ga0066851_10001604_pt1 | contig 10765 bp, 11 predicted proteins | sample ETNtaG_7_FD_65493 | JGI IMG/M metagenome (GOLD analysis project Ga0066851, IMG submission 65493) | Marine microbial and viral communities from oxygen minimum zone, Eastern Pacific Ocean - ETNP201406SV65 | ecosystem: Environmental > Aquatic > Marine > Oceanic | place: Pacific Ocean: Eastern... | reverse complement strand
ATTCAATTCTCCATTATCATTCATTCCAATGTATTCTAGTTTTGCACGTTTTTCTTGTGTAAGTAATTGCCATGGAACAATATTACTATGATGTTCATATTCAGTAGTTACAATAATGTCACCTTCATTTATGTGAGGTCTTCCCCAGGCATATGCAACTAAATTAATTGCTTCAGTGGTACCACGAACAAAAATAAGTTCTTGTCGATTTTTAACATTTACAAAATTTGCAATTTTATCTCTTGCAGTTTCATATGCTTCAGTTGATTCTTCAGCAAGAGCATAAACTGCACGATGAATATTTGCATTATGATTTCTATAATAATCAGTAATAGCATCAATTACTTGATTAGGTTTTTGAGTTGTTGATGCATTATCTAAGTAAACTAGTGGTTTGTTATCTCTAACAGTTCTAGTCAAAATAGGGAAATCTTTTCTAATATTTTCAAAAGAGGATTCAGTACTTTGCAATTTTTAAACCTCCACAAAAATTTCGTTATTATCAATTTTAACTGGATATACTTTAAGAGCAGTTTCAGCAGGAAGATTGTTTGGTTTACCAGTAACTAAATTAAAAACAGAAAGATGTAATGGACATCTAACACCTTCTTCACTAAGAAATCCAGTAGAAAGGTCTGCATCAGCATGTGTACAAATTAAGTCAGTTGCATGAATGGTACCATCAATATTTGCTATCAATAATTTTCTACCATCTTTAACAAATCCAAAAAGCTCACCTTTCTTGACTTGATCTAAATTGCATGCATTAATCCATTCAGACAAAAAAATCACCTATACTTGTAGTGTTGTTCGATTTCAGAATTTTCATCATAACGAGTTTCTTCAATTTCAACAAACTTTGCTAGTTCCTCATCTGTATTTATACTGAGTTCGCGATTATCCCATTTAGATTCAATTAGATACGCAATCCAGGCTCTTACTTGAAAAGACATCTTTCTTGAAAGAGGTTCTAAGAAACCTTCAACAATAGTTCTTTCAGCTTCTTCATGAGTTAAACATCTAGTTTTTAGATAGAAAATTTGCTCTTCATCAATTTGTGCAACAGATGCAGAGTGAGTTGCTTTAACATCATTAGTAAATATCTCCAATCCAGGAATTGCATCAGATTTAGCATCTTTGTCTAAAAGAATTGAACGACCAGATAAGAAAGAATTAGATTTAGAAGCATTTTCTTTAATTCTAATCATCCCCTTGAAAAGAGATTTAGATTTATTTCTAAGAATTGATTTCTCAACTACACGTCCTTCAGTAGATGGACTTTCATGATTAACATTAGTTTGAATATCAAAGGATTGTTCATTATTTCCAAAAATTACTTCAGAATCATTTGAAGATGCACCAGTACCATTAAGAAAATATTCAATTTTGTATCTAGATAACATTGAACCAAATAATCCAGAATACCAATTTACTTTTGCATCTTGCCCTAAGTCAGTACGTTTAGTTGAAAAAGTAACAGCATTTTGATCTAGCATTTGTAAAGTAGTTACATCTAATTGAGCATTAGCACCAACAGTAGTATTCATTAATTCAAGATATGCTTGTTGAGTTTGAATATTTGGAGAGTATAATTCCTGAACAATTGTAGATTTACTACTTTCATCTGCAAAAACTATATTTCTAGATATTGTAGAATGTCCATCTTCAGATAAGCAAGTCAAAAAATGAATTGTTTTTTCTAAAACTAAATTACGTGGAATGTGTATGAATATACCAGAATTAAAAGCAGCATTATTCAAAGCAGTAAATCTATCATCTTTAGAATTTGATGCTTCTAATGCTTTTTTTACTAATTCAAAATTATTTTTAATTGCATCAGATATTGAAGAAATTACAAGTCCTTTAGATTTTAATTCATCAGGTAAATTGACCCTATGGATATTTGTTCCAATTTGAATAATACAAATTTCATTTTCTAGTTCTCCCAATCTTTTTTGCAGAAATGTAGGTACAGTTTCAGCAGTAGTAGTGGAGAGAGATACTTTTTCAGGATCCATTTTTTTGGCATCAGTGTATTTATTGTATAATGGAGAGGTTTCTATTGGAAGTTCATCATAAACAGATAATGAATTTTTTCTATAATTTTTTAGCCATTCAGGTTCATTTCTAGATGAAGAAATTTCATCAATATGAGCAGTGTTTAATTTTGAAAGGATTTCTTGAGACATGATTAATCAAATTTAGTTCGATATATTATCCGACAGAATCATCCATTTCTAATTTAATGAGTCTGTTTAATTCAACTGCATATTCCATAGGTAGTTCTTTTGTAAATGGTTCCATGAATCCATTAACAATTAGAGATAATGCATCTTCTTCACTAAATCCTCTAGACATAAGATAGAAAATTTGATCGTCTCCAATCTTTCCAACTGTAGCTTCGTGAGTAATTGTTGCATCCTCTTGATCAATTACCATGTATGGATATGTATCAGTTTTTGAAGTATCATCTAACAGTAAAGCATCACATCTAACAGTGGATTTTACATTTGTAGCACCTTTTGCAACATTTAACATTCCTCGATAAGTTGAACGTCCATCGGCTCTACTTACAGACTTAGATGTAACTTTTGAAGTAGTGTTTGGTGCAAGATGTACCATTTTAGCGCCAGTATCTTGATGTTGACCTTTTCCTGCAAATGCAATAGAAAGTGTTTCACCATATGCTCTTTCACCCATGAGATAAACTCCAGGATATTTCATGGTTAATTTACTTCCAATGTTTCCATCAATCCATTCAACAGTTGCACCTTCATATGCATAAGCACGTTTTGTTACAAGATTGTAAACATCAGAACTCCAATTTTGAATTGTAGTATATCTTAATTTTGCATCTTTATGTGCAACTAATTCTACAACAGCAGAGTGAAGAGATTCAGATGAATATACAGGAGCAGTACAACCTTCAATATAATGGACTTCTGCACCCTCATCAACAATAATCAAAGTTCTTTCAAATTGACCAATGTTTTCAGCATTAATTCTAAAGTAAGCTTGTAAAGGCATGTCAATATGAACACCAGGTGGAACGTAGATGAATGAACCACCACTCCATACAGCGCTGTTTAATGCTGCAAACTTGTTATCCTCTGGGGGAATAATTTTACCAAAGTATTTTTTGAATAATTCAGGATGATCAATTAAAGCCTGATCAGTATCTAAAAACAAAACACCTTGTTTTGCTAAATCTTCCCTCAAACTATGATAAACAACTTCAGACTCATATTGTGCTCCAACACCAGCTAAAAATTTCTTTTCAGCTTCTGGAATTCCAAGTTTGTCAAAAGTTTTTTTAACGTTGTCTGGAACATCATCCCAATTCTTTTCTGTTTTATCAGATGCTTTAGCATAATAGTAAATATTTTGAAAATCAATAACACTAAGATCACCACCCCAAGTTGGCATTGGTTTCTCCATAAAGACTTCATAAGAACGAATTCTAAAATCAAGCATCCATTGTGGCTCATTTTTCATTTTACTAATTTCAATTACAGTATCTTTAGAAAGTCCCTTCTTACTAAGATGAACATACATTTCTGTAGAGTCTTTAAAATCATATTTTGTATAATCGACATCAATGTTTTCCGTTGCCATGTGTGAAATAACCCCGTTATATTATAAATACATGAGGAAAAATAGGTAGAGCTAAATAGCTTGAGCTAAACTATAGTTAGATCAAATTTAGAGTAGTTTTCATGGCATCAAAGGCACCAGCAACAGTATGAACCTCTGCAACAGTATTTTTAACTTTGAATTTTTTTAATTCATCAGAAGTAAAGGGGCCAATCGAAACAACAGATAATTTTGTAAGATTATCTAGTAAGAGATCTTCAGCATAATCTTTAGACATTATTTCAAAAAATCCCCTAACAGAGGATGCACTTGTAAAAACTACACCGTCAATTTTATTTTGAGAAAATAATTCTCTAAAGCCATTCCATTGGGTTGTATCCCTAAATGCACAGACATCATACAAATGAATTTCTAAAACATCAATTCCAATTTTTGAAAGCAATTCTTTTAGAAAAGGAGTAGATGCACCACTACGTGGAACAATTACTTTTTTTCCAACAGCATTAAGTTTTGTAAATTCCTCACCAACTCCAACTGAAGAATATGTTGTAGGTTGATGATTTACTTTAATTCCTTCTGCCTCAAGGGTAAGAGAGGTTTTAGGACCTACAGACATGACAGTGGTATTTGCAACGGCTAATTGCAATTTTTCAAGTTTTCCTAATTGTTTTGCAGTATCAAATAATAATTTGACAGCTTTTGAACTCATAAAAACAGAATAATCAGGATTGTATTTACTAACAGATTCTAAAAATTCATCAACAATTTTTTCGCCCTTACTAACTAATTCAATTGTAGGTAGTGCAATTGGAGTTGCATCATTTTCGTTTGCAAGTGAAATAAATTCTGAAGCATCATCTTTTGAACGAGTTATTGCAATAGTTTTACCGCTAAGCATTATTTCCACCCAATAACATCAGATAAATCAACTACCTTGCCAATAATGATATTTGTAGGTGGAATTATTTTATTTTCTTTAACTTTTTTTGCAATATTTGTAACATTACCTTTAATCATTTTTTGTTGAGGAGTTGTTCCATTTTGAATAACAGCAACAGGTGTTTTTTTATCCATTCCACCTGCTATCAATTGTTTACAAATTACATCAATTCTAGACAAACCCATCATAATTACAATAGTATCTACAGATTTTGCAAGATTTTTCCATTTAACAATCTCTTGTTTCTTTTCAGGATCCTCATGACCTGTTACAAAAACAACTGATGATGCATACTTTCTATGGGTTAAAGGAATTCCAGCATATGTTGCAGAACCAATTCCAGATGTAATTCCAGGTACAATTTCATATTTCACTTTATGATCTTTAAGAAATTCAGCTTCTTCACCGCCACGTCCAAAAATAATTGGATCACCACCCTTGAGTCTAACAACATGTTTTGTAGATTTAGCATATTCAACCATTAAATCATTAGTACCGTTTTGATGACTTGTGTCATCACCAACTGCACGGCCGACATAAACTTTTTTTGCAGATTTAGGAATCATAGAAATAATTTTTTTGCTGACCAATCTATCATACAAAACAACATCTGCCTTTTGGATTAATTCAACAGCCCTTAAAGTAATTAATTTACTGTCTCCAGGACCTGCTCCAACAAGATATACTTTTCCAGTCATGTCTTATTCCATTCCTCCACTTTTTGTCTCCAATTTAATGCAAGATCATTGATTCCTTTACTACGCAATTCTTCGCCTACCTGTTTGCCCAGTAGTTTGGGATTATTTTTATCTCCAGTTCGAGTTACTTCCAGAGATTGTTTACCATCAACTGAAAAAGCATATACTGTTAGGTTCATTTCATTTCCATCGGATTTTGCATAAGCACCTAAAGGAAATCTACATCCAGAATCAATAAAATCAGATAAAGCGCGTTCAGCCTCAATTTCCAATCGGGAATCAGCATCTTCAATTTTTTTTAGCATTTCAATGGTTTGAATGTCATCAGTTCTTGCAACTATGGCAATAGCGCCTTGACCAGGAGATGGTGAAAAATCATCTGTAGACAATGGAGTAAATTTAACATCAACACCCAATCTAGAAATTCCTGCTTGTGCAAGTACAATTGCATCATAATTTTCTCCAGATACTTTATTGATTCGAGTTTCAATATTTCCTCGAATTGGTTTAACAGTAACATCAGATCTTTGACGAGAAACTTGAACAGCTCGACGTAGTGAACTTGTACCAATAACAGAGCCAGGTTTTATTTTATCTAAAGACGAATCATCAGATGAAATGAATACATCATTTACTTTTTCACGTTTTGGGATAGATGCAATTATTAAATTATCAGCTAACTGAGAAGGAACATCCTTAAGACTATGTACTGCAAAATCAATTTCTTTTGCTGCAACAGCCTTATCAATTTCTTTTTCAAAAATACCCTTTTGTTCAATAGTAAATAATGGTCTAGTATCAGTATCACCTTTAGTAGTAATTGGTTTAATTTCATATTCTGAATCAGGATTAACTTTTTTTAATTCTGAAATAACCCAATTTGTTTGGGCCATAGATAACTTACTACCTCTTGCACCAACTACGTACTTCAATTTTTCACCGACTTTAACGCAGTATGATATGCATCTAATGTTTTGTTTAAATCATTTTCAGTATGAGCATCAGATAAGAAAACAACCTCAAATTGAGATGGAGGAATAAAGACCCCCTCTTTCAATAATGTTTTAAACAGTTTTTGGAATTTTTTACCATCTGCTTTTTTAGATGTTTTAGAGTCAACCACAGGCGTATTTGTAAAGAAAATTTGAAACATTGAGGCTGTAAAATTGATTTGATGGGGTATTTTCATATCAGTAGCCATATCATCTAAGGCAGTAGAAAATAACAAATTGAATCGTTCAAGTTTAGAATAGAGTTTATTTTTCATTTTATTGATTGTCTTAATAGAACTAATTGCAGCACTAACAGAGATAGGATTTCCAGCAAAAGTACTTGCCTGGTAAACATTTCCTCCAGGAGAAAGTAAGTTCATTATTTCTTTTTTACCACCAACAGCAGATATTGTAAATCCATTACTCAAAGCTTTAGCTAAAGTTGTAATGTCAGGTTTAATTCCAAAATGTTCTTGTGCTCCACCAGGAGATACTCTAAAACCAGTAACAACCTCATCAAAAATTAATGGGATATTATTTTCTTTAGTAATTTTTCTTAAATCAGAAAGGAAATTTTTTTCAGGTAAAATTAATCCCATGTTAGCTAAAATTGGTTCAACAATTACACCAGCAATGTCTTTATTTTTAGAAATTGTTTTTTGTAAATCTTCAATATTGTTATACTCAACAACTAATGTGTTTTTTGAAACTTCATCTAATCCACCATCAGATACAGAAATACCATTATGTGCAGAACCTGAACCTGCTTTTACCAAAACAGAATCATGTGCACCATGATAACATCCTTCAAATTTAATAATTTTTTTCTTTTTTGTATAACCTCGTGCTAATCTAATTGCAGTCATTGTAGCTTCACCACCAGTATTCATTAAACGTACTTTGTCCATTGAAGGAAAATTTCCTAAAATTAATTTTGATAATTCAATTTCAGATGCAGTTGGAGTACAATACAAAGTTCCTTTTGAAAGTTGTTTAGAGACTGAATCGAGAATTTCTTTTCTTCTATGTCCCAACAGCAAAGCCCCATAAGCATTACAAAAATCGATGTAACGTGTATTATCCTCATCCCAAATGTATGCACCATTAGCCTTTTTTGTAAAAAACGGATAAGGATCAAAATATCTAACAGGACTATTTACGCCTGATGGAATCACTTTTTTTGAATCGGTAAACAATTTTCGAGATTTTGACATATTCAGTCTATAATACGGTCATTATTATTTCCTAATTTGAGCTCTCTGGGCACGAAATTTGTCTCGAAATAGAAATGCGGCAATCAAAGTTCCAATAAATGGTGCAGTCCAATATAACCACAAATCACCAAAAGTTCCAGATAACAATGCGGGAGCAAGAGCCCTTGCAGGATTCATTGATGCGCCAGAAATAAAGGCTAAAAATAAAATATCTAATGCGACAATTCCACCAATTGCAACTCCACTAAATCCACGTAAACCCTTTGTATATACAACATAGAAAATAACACCCATTAACATCATAGAAGCTAAAACTTCTACAGGAAATATTAAAAAGATTGAAAAATCATAATTTGGTGCATTAGCTCCAAGGTTTGCTTTTTCTCCAATAAACTTTAAAACAAAAAGTGAACCAAGTAATGCCCCAATAATTTCTGCAACTAAATAATACAAAACTTGAATTTTTGTTATATGTCCTGTAACATAGTATCCAATAGTTACTGCAGGATTGAAATGAGCTAAAGAAATTTTTCCAAATGAATAAACTCCAATTAATAATGCAATAAAGGGTGCAACAGCTGCAAAAGGAATTCCCAAATCACCATCAAAAAATGTAACATCATAAACAATTGAACCTGTAGCAAAAACTACAAGAATAAAAGTTCCGATTAACTCCACAGTAAAGATTTGTAAATTAGAATAGACCATCAGATATCATTTTGAAGTGAATCAAGTAAATTTAAAACATCATTTTTAATTTGATCTCTAATCTTTCTTACATCCTCAATAGATTTTCCTTTAGGATCTTCAACATTCCAATCATCAACATCTTTAACAAATAATGATGGACATGACTTTTTATCCACACATCCCATATTGACAGTTTTAATTGAATTTTCAATCATAGATGAAGATAGTAATTGAGGTTGTTGAGCGTGTAAATCAATTCCAATTTCAGCCATAACTGAAACAACAACAGGATTAAGTTTAGATGATGGCAAAGTTCCAGCACTCATTACATTGAATTTGTTTTTAGCATATTTTTTAAAAAATGCTTCAGCCATCTGACTCCGTCCAGCATTTTCTACGCACACAAATAGAATATTTTTAGACGCATTCACAATATAACATAAATATTAGTTTATATAAATTTAAATTGATATGAATGGCATAGGTCTTTTAAAATGCATATGTGATGAAACGCGATTTGAAATTTTAGAATTATTACAAAAAAATAACGAATTATGTGTAAACGATTTTGTAAATAAATTAAAAAAAGATCAACCTCTAGTATCACATCATCTTAAAACATTGAGGAAATGTGGAATTGTAAAATCTAGAGATGAAGGTAAAAAAGCAATGTACGCAATATCCAATGACCGATTATCTCAATTAATTACAAATGTTACAAAGACATCAAAAGAAATTCCAAATCTATGTGTAGATGAAAAATGCTGTTAGAATTTTTCAGGACGTAAGACACCAACGTCGTTAACATACAAAACTATTGCGAAATTTGCAAATAATGTTCTAGAAATTTCCTCAACTACATCTTGTAATTTTTCTTCTCCAATAATTACTTCAATTTTGATATTCTTTTCATTTTTGAATCCTTGCCCACGTAATCCACGTGCACCATTGCCATCAACTTCATATTTTGTATAACCAGTAATTTCATGTTTTTTTAAAATTTCAAGTATGTTTTCTTGTGCCAATATCTCACAAGTTATAGTGAGTAATTTTACATCATATAATTTCATATCAATCCTCCAGTTATGAAATTGAATAAGTCTATCGTTTCTCCTGAATGAAGAACTGAAGATAATGCAAATAGCAAGGGCAAGGTGACTATAATGTTATACGGAAATGTTATTCCTAAAGCAGATGTTATGTATAGACTTGGTTTTGCCTGAGGGATTGCTTGTCGTAAAACCGCAGGAGCTGCAATAAATGATGCACTAGCAAGAAGTAAGCCAAACATGACTGATCCACCTAAGCTTAATCCTATTGCAGTTGAGACTAAAACACCAATTACTCCATTGAATGTAGGTATGAGAACTGCGAAAGCAGTGAGAAAGATACCTACTTTTTTGATATCACCTAATCTCTGACCTGCAATAATACCCATTTCAATCATAAAAATTACAATTGCTCCAGTAAACATTTCATCAAATACAATTTTGATTGGTTCAAATCCTTCTTCACCAATTATGTAACCAATTACAATACTACCAAGAAGAATAACAATTGCTTTTCCAGTAATAGATTCATGTAATACTTTAGAAAGTTTAGTTTTAGTTTCACTTAATCCAACATCAATATCAGTAGAGTTAGAATCTCCAAAAGATTTTCTTTTTTCTTTGAGTTGTTTTGATACTGCCATATTTGTCATGAATATTGCCAAAATGAAAGCAAGAGGCTCCAATACAGCAAGAATTGCTGCAATATATCCTTCAGAAGTTACGCCCTGATTTTTCAAAAATGATAATCCAACAGAGAAATGTACTGCACCTACTGCACCATAAGTGGATGCTAGGGCATATGAGTCAAAGAGATTGAATTTTCCTAATCTCTTTAAAATTTGATAATGGTTTAGTGTAAATAACAAAGAAAGTCCAATTGCGACAAACATTGGAATTAGCATATTTTCAAAACCAGTATTTCTCATTTCAATTCCACCATGAAGACCAATTGCAGCTAAAAGATAGATTGGTAGAAATTCAGATATTGCATCAGGGATTTTTAAATCAGATTTTATTCGAGCAGCTATTATTCCAAACAAGAAAAATAAGATTATTGGAGTAAGAAGATTAGCTTGTATTAATTGTAAAATATCCATCAGTAATGCTTGAGAAAAAAATTCTGGAAATAAAAATCAATGTAAAATCATACAAAGAGATTAATCAAATACGTAAATCCAATTCCCAATCCTGCAGCACCAGGGATAGTTATCAACCAGGAAAAAACAATTTGTCTACTTACTTTCCATCTTACAGCCCGTTTTCGTCTAGCAGCACCAGAGCCCATAATTGTGCCTGTAATAGCATGAGTGGTACTTGCAGGAATTCCAAATACTGCAAATATTGCAAGCATCAATCCACCACTAGTTTCTGCAGCAAATCCTTGGTAAGGTTTGAGTTTAGTAATTTTTACGCCAAGGGTTTTGATTACTTTGTATCCTCCAAAGAAAGTACCTAGACCCATGGCAGTAGCAGCAGCAAAAATTACCCATAATGGCATTTCAAGGTCAGGAATCAATCCAGCTGAAAATAAAATTAAAACGATTATACCCATTGTTTTTTGTCCATCATTTGCACCATGAGTCAA
>Ga0066851_10001597_pt1 | contig 10790 bp, 9 predicted proteins | sample ETNtaG_7_FD_65493 | JGI IMG/M metagenome (GOLD analysis project Ga0066851, IMG submission 65493) | Marine microbial and viral communities from oxygen minimum zone, Eastern Pacific Ocean - ETNP201406SV65 | ecosystem: Environmental > Aquatic > Marine > Oceanic | place: Pacific Ocean: Eastern... | reverse complement strand
TGAATTTGCAAAAAACCATGGGTACGATGATTTTTCCACCAAATACTTAATTTCATCGGAAAGTGTTTTAGCTTCTGTAGAAGATGAAATGGTGAATTACGGAATTTTTGCTATGGAAAATGCCCAGGGTGGTGTAGTCATAGAAAGTGTTGAAGCACTAGCAGTGCATCGATGTGAGATTGTTGAAATGTTCTACATCACAATAAGTCAGAATCTTCTAGGCCATCAAGGTGTACATTTGGGCGATATTACTGAAATTCATTCCCACCAGCAGGCACTTCGTCAGTGTAAAGATTATTTGAGCGAACATTTCTGGACCCGCCCTCTCATTGAAGCAGATGATACAGCAGAGGCGGCACGGAGGCTGGCAGAAGGGCAACTACCGAAGACGGCAGGCGTTATTGCTAATCTATCCTGTGCTGACCTGTATGGCCTGGAAATCCTGCAGGAAAGTATCCACGACCTGAAACATAATCTGACCCTTTTCCTGGGTGTAAAAAAGCTGGAACGGTCGTGAGCAGTATCGGGTTAATAGGATTTGGCCGTTTTGGTAAGGTCCTGGCTAACATCCTGCAAAAAGGATTTGCGATCAAAGTTTACGATCCCAATCCGATTTCATCATTTCCTGCAGTCCAGTTTACAGGTCTGGAAACTGTACTAGAGGAAGAGAACATATTTATTGCAGTGCCAATTCGTGATTTTGAAACAGTAATAAAAGAAATCGCTCCGAAATTGGAACATAAAAGTACCATCATTGATGTCTGCTCTGTGAAAATACACCCGGTTGAATTGATGGAAAAGACACTTCCTGACCCAGTGGGAATTATCAGTACACACCCCATGTTTGGGCCAGACTCATACAGAACGAATAAGCGCCTGAAGATGATGATGAATAACACCAGAGACCGTCACAATCAATTCCATTTCTGGAGGCGGTTTTTCAGTGATCAAGGAATTCAAATTCTGGAAATGTCTGCAGATGACCATGATAGAATGGCTGCACAAACCCAGGGTGTTACGCACTTTCTGGGGCGAATGCTGAAAGAATTCGGGATCCGGAAGACTACCATTGATACACAGGGATTTCAGGATCTTATCGACTTGGTGGATCAAACCTGCAATGATACCTGGGAGCTTTTTATGGATCTGCAATCTTATAACCCCTACACCAGAGAAATGATAGATGATTTGAAACAGGCAACTTCGTCTGTCGATAAAAAATTAACTGAGAAAAACCATGAAACAATGGCAACCCAATAGCTGGCGCCTTCATCCGGTAAAACATATTCCTGATTACCCCGATAAGGAAAAGCTGGATGAAGTAGAAAAGACCCTGCTGGGATTTCCACCTCTGGTATTCGCAGGGGAGGTTAGGTCACTGCGGAGGCACTTGGCAGCGGCAGCGGAAGGCAGTGCATTTCTGCTGCAAGGGGGAGACTGTGCTGAGAGTTTTAGTGAATTCCATGCCGATAATATCCGCGATACCTTTCGCGTACTTTTACAAATGGCTGTGATTCTTACTTCTGGAACCAATATGCCCGTAGTGAAAGTAGGCCGTATGGCCGGTCAATTTGCAAAACCGCGCTCCAGTCCCACAGAAGTAGTTAATGGTGAAGAACTTCCAAGTTACACAGGGGATATTATAAACGATATTCGTTTTGATGCTGATAAGCGTAAACCAAACCCCAAACGGATGCTCAAGGCCTATTCCCAGGCCGCATCCACTCTGAACCTTTTACGGGCTTTTGCCGATGGGGGCTATGCGGATCTGCGCCATGTACAATCCTGGAATATGGGGTTTGTGAAAAGTGGCCCACAGGGAGAAAGATACCGTTACCTGGCAGAACAGATCCAGGAAAGTTTGAATTTTATGGAGGCCCTGGGCATTTCATCCCAGAATACACCCCAGCTGCGAAGGGTGAAGTATTTCACGAGCCACGAGGCTTTGCTGCTCCCCTATGAAGAAGCATTGACCCGTGTAGATTCCACTTCCGGAGATGTGTACAATACATCAGCACATTTTCTGTGGATTGGAGACCGCACACGCTTTTTGGACAGCGCCCATGTGGAATTCTGCCGCGGGATCCAAAATCCCGTAGGTATCAAGTGCGGACCATCAATGAACTCGGATGAATTGATTGAATTATTAGATATACTGAACCCCGATAATGAATCAGGTCGCATTACGCTCATTACCCGCTTCGGTCATGATAAGGTAGAAACGTATTTGCCGGGCTTAATCCGCAGGGTCCAGGCAGAAGGCCGCACGGTACTCTGGTCCTGTGATCCCATGCATGGAAATACAATAAAAAGTAGTAAAGGGATAAAGACGCGGCCTTTTGACCGCATACTGGATGAAGTAAAAGAAAGTCTTAACGTTCATCGAGCAGAAGGATCTTATGCAGGCGGAATTCATCTGGAAATGACTGGCCAAAACGTCACTGAGTGCACCGGTGGTCTTGACGATATCTCCGAGGCAGATTTGTCAGATCGATACCGCACACATTGCGATCCGAGGCTCAATGCGAACCAGGCTATTGAACTGGCGTTTCTCATCGCAGATGAATTGAAACAGAATGGCCATTAAGGGTACACTCAAACTCCCGGGAGATAAATCCATCTCCCATCGTGCGCTCATGTTTGCCGCATTGGCAGATGGAGAATCCCGTATTTCCGACCTGTCCACCGGGACCGATGTACATTCTACCCGTAAATGTCTTGAAGCATGCGGTATTGACATTAGAGATGACGGGGATGATGCTATTGTAAAAGGCAGTTTATTTTCGAACCCTGCGGAACCCTTAGACTGCGGAAATTCCGGAACCACTATTCGATTGCTTTTAGGACTTTTGGCAGGGCAAGGTATCAATGCTACTTTTATTGGAGATGAATCACTGTCAGCGCGCCCCATGAATCGCATTCTAGATCCACTATCTCAAATGGGATTGAAATGTGAAAATAATGACGGAAAACTGCCGGTTACAATCTATCAAAGTAATTTGAACAGTATTGAATATGATTCACCCATCGCCAGTGCCCAAGTGAAGTCCGCTATCCTGCTGGCAGGGCTTGGTGCATCAGGAGTAACTACGGTTATAGAGCCGGCCCTTTCCCGAGATCATACAGAAAAAATGCTGCAGGGCTTGGGCGCAGAATTTTCATTCAATGGATTGACGGCCACTGTTTCGCCATTAATATCACCCCTTGAATCCTTTAAACTATCCGTGCCGGGAGATTCATCCACAGGTGCATTCTTTGCCGCCGCCGCGGCCATGATACCAGGATCAAGTATTATAATAGACAGGATTTTGTGGAACCCTACGCGAATCGGTTTTTATTCAACGCTTTATCAAATGGGCGCCGGCGTGGATTGTATGGGTCAATGGGATGAAGCCGGCGAACGAATTGGGAAATTGAATGTATTTTATCAATCATTAAAAGGTGTTCACATAACCAAAGAAGACATACCAGGATTGATTGATGAATTGCCCATCATTGCAATCCTTGCGACCCAGGCCGAAGGGAAAACAGAAGTCAGCGGAGCCGGAGAACTCCGCGTCAAGGAATGCGACCGTATCCATGCTATTTGCTCAAACCTGGAACGTATGGGGGCTGACATTGAAGAATCGCAAGATGGTTTTATCATCCATGGCCCAAAACAATTAAATGGCGCTGAGATTGAGACTTTTCACGATCATCGAATTGCCATGGCATTCACAATTGCCGGCCTGGTGGCAAATGGGGATGTGATGCTTGACTATCCAGAATGTGCATCGATTTCTTTTCCTGAATTCTATAATGAACTGGAGCGGTTAAAACAATGAAACAATTTGCCGTCATCGGTGATCCGATTGCACATAGTTTGAGTCCACTGCTTCACCAAGAGATCTATCGCCAATTGGGAACTAATACGTTATTTGAAAGAGTCCATGTGACATCGGGATCTTTAGCATTATTCATGGATGAAAACGTATTGGATGGATTTAATGTGACTATTCCCCATAAAGAATCGATCATTCCATATTTGTCTGCTCTAGATGAATCTGCTCAGGCGATCGGTGCGGTGAATTGCGTTGCAGGAGAATTAGGGTATAATACAGACTGGATTGGCTTCCTGAAGGCAATGGCCGGAAATGGCGTAGAGATTACTGGAAAAAATTGCCTAATAATCGGTGCCGGCGGTGCAGCCCGTGCCGTTGGCTACGCTCTGGTCCAGGCCAAGGCAAAATCGATTATTTTCCAAAACAGGACAAAAAGCAGGGCAGATCAGTTAATTGCCTGGATTAATAAATTATATCCCGAAAATGAACCGGGTGAAAAACCAGATATAATGATCAACTGCACGCCATTAGGCATGTGGCCGGAAACGGAAGCTACTCCCACAGATATCGAGGATATCATTGAAATCGGTATTTTGGCGGATACGATTTACAACCCGCTGGAAACAGAATGGCTCCAACGAGGTCGGGCAGAAGGAGCGAAAATTATAAGAGGAATGGATATGTTCATTGCCCAGGGACTGGCATCAGCGGACATCTGGTTTGGTGAAAAGATTTCGAAAAAAATTGACTTAGAACCAATCAAAAAGGTATTAAAATCAGAATTATGTTAACACGATTGAAATTTTTAACAGCAGGGGAGTCCCATGGCAGGGGACTTTTGGGTATTGTGGACGGCATTCCTGCTGGGCTGGAAGTCGCAGAGGATTTTATTGGTGTACAACTGGCGCGGCGACAAATGGGTCACGGCCGCGGCGGGCGAATGAAAATTGAAAAAGACCAGGCGGAAATCTGGTGCGGTGTGCGTCATGGCCAGACGCTGGGGGCACCCATTGGCCTGATTGTACGCAATAAGGACTGGGAGAACTGGACCAGACATATGTCCGTATCCCCCGTGGGTGGTGAAATAAGAAAAGTGACACTACCACGTCCCGGCCATGCAGATCTAGCCGGTGTGCAAAAGTATGGTTTTGATGATATCCGAAATGTGCTGGAACGTTCCAGTGCTCGCGAAACCACCATGCGGGTAGCCCTGGGTTCAGTCTGCCGCAAGTTCATCGAAGACCTGGGTATCCAGGTTGGCAGCCGGGTCATCCAAATTCATGATGTAAAGGATGATTCAGAAATCCCTGATGGTATCGCTCCCAATGAAATGAGCCAAACCGCAGATGCGTCTCCTGTGCGCTGCCTGGATAAGAAAACTGAAGCGGGAATGATAAAAACTATTGATGAAGCGAAAACTGCCGGAGATTCAGTAGGCGGTATTTTTCAAGTCATCGCCACAGGGCTGCCCTATGGGCTGGGCTCGCCTATGCAATGGGACCGGAAACTGCAAGCACGGATCACCGCTATGATGATGAGTGTGAACGCCTTTAAAGGGATAGAGATCGGCGGCGGCACTGAAGGTGCGGAAAAATTAGGCAGTGAGGTTCATGATGAAATTGGCTGGGATGGGAAAAACTATACCCGGCATTCCAACAACGCCGGCGGCATTGAAGGCGGAATGAGCAATGCCCAACCTATTGTTCTACGCATGGCCATGAAACCCATTGCCACGCTGATCAAACCCCTGCGTTCTGTAGATATTGAAACCAAAGATGCAAAAGAGGCTCATAAAGAACGAACCGACAGTTGCGCTGTACCGGCGGCATCGATTATTGCAGAAAGTATGCTTTGTTTCGTACTGGCGGACGCCCTGCTTGAAAAATTCGGCGGCGATTCCATGGAACAGCTGAAAGCACATATGAAGGTCACAGCGAAATATTGATGAACATTTATTTATTGGGTATGATGGGATCAGGGAAATCCACCATAGGAAGGTTCCTGTCTCGACGATTGGGAAAACCATTCATAGACCTGGATTCAGAGATAGAGCAGTCTGCTGGAAAAACAATTTCTGAAATTTTTGAAAACGATGGTGAAGAATATTTCCGCAATATTGAGGCGAATCAACTGCAAGAATACTCTGATTCGATTGTGGCGTGTGGTGGTGGTATAATTGTGAACGAAGGAAACCGGGCAATTATAAAAGAAAACGGGAAGGCTATATTACTCACGGCATCAATTCCTGAATTATCAAATCGGCTTTCAACTTCAGGGAACAGACCACTGTTGCCTGAAAATAATATTGAAGAAACATTGACGCAGCTTTGGCTGCACAGACAACTTCATTATTTAGACACGGCTGAATTCTCGATTGAAACAGATGGAAAAACGCCGGAAAAAATCACAGATGAAATATTAAATCAACTCAACCCATGAATACAATTCAAGTGCAGCTGGGGGAACGATCCTACCCGATTCATGTAAAATCTGGATTGCTTAAAGACGTTCCTGATTTATTGACCGAAACCAACCATGGACAAAAATGGATTATTATTACCCAGCATGGTTTAATGGAGTTATTCGGATTTGAATTAATGTCCAACTTGAAGGAGAAAAATTTCAATACTGATTACATTACATTGCCTGTGGGCGAGGCAGCAAAAAGTATGAAAGAATTCAGCAATGTGATCAGCCAGCTGACCGAACTTGGGTGTGATCGATCCACAACTGTTTTGGCTTTAGGCGGCGGTGTGGTTGGCGATATAGCCGGGTTTGCGGCTTCAACTTTCATGCGGGGAATCGGATATTTGCAGATTCCCACTACTCTCTTGGCCATGGTTGATTCATCCATTGGAGGGAAAACAGGGATCAATATTGCTGAAGGGAAAAATATGGTAGGTGCGTTTTATCAGCCAAAAGGTGTGCTGATCGATCCTGATATTTTAAAATCCTTACCCAAGGGTGAAGTGATCGCAGGGTTGGGTGAAGTGATAAAATATGGTGCCATACGAGATGCGGATTTCCTTAAGGAAATTTCTGGTTGGCTGGATGATATTGTTTCTTTTCCATTTGAAAAAGCGATTAAGCGTGCCAGTGAGATCAAAGCTGAAATTGTTTCAAAAGATGAACGGGAAAGTGGCCTCCGCCGGCTTCTGAATTTCGGCCATACAATAGGTCATGCCCTTGAAGCGCATCTTGGGTATGGCCGAATCCGTCATGGTGAAGCTGTAGCTCTTGGGATGAAATGTGCTGGGTGGATTTCTGAAAGACTCGATCTGCTTTCCAAGGAAGATGTCAATCAATTGAATACGACCATTAATAAATTGCCCCTTCCTGAGATTGAACATGTAGATGGAGTCCATTTAATGCCCTTCATCAAGACGGATAAAAAATCGGAAAAAGGAATCTTGAATTTTGTGGTTCTAGAGGGACTTGGAAAGGCTGCAATCTCCACAAATGTTTCTGAAAAATTGATTCAACAATCTTTGAAGGTGCTCAATTGAAAATTCTCATCATTAATGGCCCAAACCTGAATTTGCTAGGAGTACGGGAGCCGGATGTTTACGGCAGTGAGACTTTATCTGATATTGAAAACTGGTTGAATGAACAGCCGGAAACTGATGGACATTCCATCACATGGTTCCAGTCCAATCATGAAGGGGAAATTATTGATCAACTGCATTCAGCCATAAAAGAAGTGGATGGTATTCTTATAAATCCCGGTGCATTCACTCATTATTCGTATGCCATTCGTGATGCTGTGACTTCAATCGGTGTTCCTACTGTAGAAGTACATTTGAGCAATATCTATCAACGGGAGGAGTTTAGGAAGATCTCTGTGCTTAAGGATGTGTGTATAGGGCAGTTTTCCGGTAAAGGTAAAAACGGCTATCTGGAAGCTTTAAGACTGTTAATAAGAAAGTAATGGTTCTTAGCAAGATCACCTGCTTTTTCCTACTTGCCTTCGGCACTTTCGTGAAGGGCCAGAACCTGCAGATCACAATGCTGATGAAAATGAAAATGAAAGTTCCTGTGGTCGGCCCCATAAATATCACATTTGATCAAACTGTTGCCCCTGGATTCTATAAAGAGGAAGAAAAAACTGAGGCGGAACGATTTTTATTCAGGTGGATAGGCGGTGATATTACCGGGGAAATCATGATCGCTGGTACGGATAAAATCATAAAATATGATGCAGGTGATGAAGAATATTGGCTGGAAAACCCAGTAGAGTATTTCGCAGAGAATGAACCGGATACGAGTAATGGTAAAAAAAAATCATATTCATTTTCCTTTAGTTCTGATGACGACGATGCACCACCCAAAATTACCCGGTTTGTAGGTCAGGGAATAGAAACTATCCATGGATACCGTACTAAAAAATGGATCACCACAGTAACCAGTGCTGAGAAAAAATTGATTATTGAGGAATGGTTTGTAGATAAATTGCCCTTGCTGGATCTTCATGATTCCCTGAAAGCGGAAATACTGTTCCTTTTCAATCCGGATACTACTGCGTCGGCTAAGGAGAGATTTGAGTTTAATTCTAACCTCCTTTTAGAGCAAATGGATACACTGCATACACTGGAACCCCTCTCCGGTCGTTCTGTAAAAACAAATTTTCTGTTATATGATGAAGATGAGGATCCCGAATTCACCATGGAGTTTGAAATCCTGGAACTCTATGCTGAATCTGTTGATACTGCTTTTTTTACTATTCCGGAAGGATACACAAGAACAGTAAAATAGTTCATCAAATCCAACGTATAATAATAAAAATTCATTTTATTAAAGAGATGGATAAGAATAGATTGATAATCAATCTCTAAGTCTTTTTTTGCTATTTAGCTAAAGATTACAGCCGGATTGAGAAACGTTAAATTTTGATCTATATTCGTCAAAATATAAAATTGTACAATAAAACCATGGAAACCAGATGAAACTCTCTATTCAAAATATTTCAAAAACTTATGATAATGGTGTGGAAGCGCTCAAGGACGTCAGTCTGGAGATTGGCAACGGAATGTTTGGACTCCTGGGACCAAACGGCGCCGGGAAATCCACCCTCATGCGAACCATCGCCGCATTGCAGGATGCCGACAATGGATCTATCACTGTTGGGGAAATTGACGTAGCCCAAGACAAACAAGCTCTCCGGGAAATTATCGGTTATTTGCCACAGGAGTTTGGTGTCTATCCTAAAATTTCAGCGCATGACCTTTTGGACCACATGGCTATCATGAAAGGAATCACAGATACAAAACAACGCAAGGAAGTGGTGGAATCCTTACTCCATCAAACGAACCTGTGGGAAGCAAAAGACCAAAAGCTTGGCACCTATTCCGGCGGAATGAAACAGCGTTTCGGTATCGCGCAGGCACTCATTGGTGATCCAAAATTGATCATTGTAGATGAACCGACTGCAGGACTGGATCCTATGGAACGAAACCGGTTTCATAACCTTTTGAGCGAGATTGGCGAAAACGTGATTGTGATTCTTTCCACTCATATTGTAGATGACGTGAGTGATCTTTGTAATGACATGGCCATTATTCTAAATGGTGAAGTACGGATGGTTGGCGAACCGATTCAATTGATCAAAGGGCTGGATGGAAAAGTTTGGAAAGGTTTGGTTGAAAAGTCTGAAATGACCGTACTTGAAAAAGAAAATGACCTTATTTCTTCCCGTCTTTATTTGGGCAAAGTACAGGTACGGCTCTTCAGTGAATCCCCATTGGATAATGGATTTGAACAAACAAACCCGGAAATCGAAGACCTGTATTTTGCTACGATTCATGGATTAAATATCAACGGAATGGAATAGTATGTGGAAACGCATTCTTAATTTTGAACTCCGACTCGGACTCAAGAAAACGTCAGTCATCGTCTATTTTCTAGTCTTTTTTGGACTGGCGTTTCTTATTGTCAATATTTTAGGCGGAGCATTCACCGGTGCCCGAATTATTGTAGGAAATGCCAACAATAATTTGAATGCGCCGCTTGTCATTGCAATGCTTCAAAATATTTTCTGCATTATTGGTGTATTAATTTTTGCAGCAATGTTTGGGAATGCAGGGTATCGGGATTTCGAATTCAATACTCATCCACTGTTTTTTACAAAACCCATAAAACCTTTCGATTATTATATTGGCAGATTCACCGGTGCATTTGTTGTTAGTATATTTATTCAAGCCGGCTTTTCATTGGGAATGCTTTTTGGATTTCTAATGCCCTATTTGGATCAGGATGCCATTGGTCCGTTTAGTTTATACGCTTATCTCCATCCATTTATGATATTGGTCATTCCGAATATTTTTATGGTGGGTGCTTTACTTTTTACGTTGGCTGTTCTCACTCGTCGGATGCTACCGACTTATCTGGCATCGGTCGTTCTTCTGTTTGGATATCTCACAGCTGGAAATCTGGTAGCCGATATAGAAACACGCTGGATTGCAGCTTTAATGGATCCTTTTGGCGGGGAAGCTCTCAGTTTAGCTGTTAGATACTGGACGCCTGTGGAACAGAATTCAAATTTTATCCCTGTAAGTAAGTGGCTTTTATTCAACAGGCTAATTTGGCTTGGAGCCGGTGGTGTGTTCATGGGCATCGGTTTGTGGAAATTTGATTTTAAACATTCCGAGCCGGGTAAATCCAAACGCAAAAAAGTTGAAACAATTGAAACCGTGGAAGAACCGGCTATCGGCGGTGGTTTTATCCATGCCAAACCCGTGTTCAATACGGCCACACTTTGGCTTCAGTTCAAGACCCAGGTTTTCATCGAAATGAAACGGGCATACCGCGATCCCTATTTTATAGCCATCGCAGGCACAGCGGCAGGATTCCTGCTTATGAATCAGCAGGCCATTGGAAATATGTATGGTGTTGATACACTTCCCTTGACAAATATGGTATTGACCGTATTGAGCGGGTCTTTTGCATTATTCATGTTGATATTGATTACTTTTT
>Ga0066851_10001596_pt1 | contig 10791 bp, 8 predicted proteins | sample ETNtaG_7_FD_65493 | JGI IMG/M metagenome (GOLD analysis project Ga0066851, IMG submission 65493) | Marine microbial and viral communities from oxygen minimum zone, Eastern Pacific Ocean - ETNP201406SV65 | ecosystem: Environmental > Aquatic > Marine > Oceanic | place: Pacific Ocean: Eastern... | reverse complement strand
TCTAATACTTCAATCCCGCCTTTATATAATAATTTTGATTATACAAAACACTATATATCCCAAGAAAATGATATAACATTAAGGATTATACTAGGACCGCATGATGATTATTTTAATCAAAATGAAATAAATAAATTTCTATCATCAGAATATACAATAACCCCACAATCAAATAGAATTGGATATCGATTATTGGGAACTAAAATAAAACATATTAACAAATCTGACATAATATCTGAAGGAGGCTCTTTAGGATCAATTCAAATTCCAGGAGAAGGCCAGCCTATTATTTTATTACAAGACAGAGGAACAACAGGAGGCTACCCAAAAATTGCGACTATTGCAACTGTAGATATACCTAAAATTGCTCAAGCGCAACCAGGGCAAGTAGTTAAATTTAAGAAAATAGACATCGAAGAATCCATATCTTTACTAAGATCAAATAATCAAATATTACATAATCTAAATTCTCGGTACAACACAAATTATTATATTGATATAGAAAATACCAATAAAGAAATTACAATATATGATAAAAATAAAAATAAAATTGCATCAACGCTAGTACCTGAGCCAATTCAAGATTACAAATCATATCATCTGAATGCCAAATATAAAAAGAAAAAGTATTCATTTAAAATAAACATTGGATAATATTTAGTATAAAAAATTAAAATCATATGGATTATTTCAACCCAATATACGAATGGCTTATAAATCTCCCCTTTTATTATTGGATTATAGCAATATGCTTCTTATCTTTAATGGATTCAATTATAAGTCCAATTCCCCCAGATCCACTTATAATTTTATCTATAACCTATTTTCCTGAATATATGATATTAACGATAATATTAGTTACTCTCTCAAGTTATATTGGAGGATTAATTAGTTACTTCTTTGCTATCAAAATTCACCAAAATTATAAAAGTTTCGTACATTACTTCATATCTGAAGAAAAATTTAATAAAACAAATAAAATATTCAATGAGAAAGGAAGTATTTTCATTCTCATAAGTTCTATCACATTTATCCCATATAAAATTATCGCCTGGTTATCAGGATTAATGAGATACAAAGTTAGTACATTCAGTATTTACACATTAATTGGAAGATCTATAAGATATGGCGTAGTGGGGATATTAAGTTATATTTTTGGAAACAATATTCAATACATACTTGAAAAAAGTTTACAAATTTCAGATTATCTAGCTTATTTATTAATAATTTTATTAATAATATATTTTATTTCTTGGTATTCAATAAAAAAGATTAAAACAAATCTAAAATAAACTATTATCAGAATTTTTTAAATTTGATAATACATTTACACAATGATCTATTTCACTTTCATTATTATAGAAAAAAGGTGAAATCCTAACACAGCCTGGTCTACTATCCACAATAATTCCGGCTTTTTTTAATTCTTCTACTACAAAAGATGGATTAGAACAATCCACCATGGTTATACCTGCATGTCCATTTAAATCTTCTGGTACTCTTAAAGAAAAGCCTAATTCAATCAAACTATTGACTAATAAAGAAGTAAGATAAAGTGTTCTATTCCTAATATTCTCTACACCTATTTCATTAATCAATTTTATACCCTGCTCTGCAGGATATACTGCACTTATAGATGGTGTCCCAGTTTCAAATCTTGAAGCAGTATCAGAAAATTCAAGGGTATGAGGATCAAATTCAAATTGTCTCTTATGAGAATGCCACCCAGTGACTGATGGTTCAAGTTGATTAATCAATTCTTTTCTAACATACATATATACAACTCCTGATCCTCCTAACAGCCATTTCAAACCACCTGTTACAAATATATCTATATCTTGTTCTTTCACATTAATTGGAAGTTGCCCAGTTGCCTGATAATCATCTAAGAAAAATAAAGCATTATTATTTTTTGCTGCATTCATTATCTTTTCATAATCATTAATATATCCGCTCAAATAATATACCCTACTAGTTGCAACCAATTTTGTTTTTTCAGATATATGAGATATGAATTTTTCCACATCAACATATTGCATCGATTCTGATTTTACTATTTTAACCTTACCCTGCCCTTTTGATTCTCTGCCCATAAAATTATGAGCTATAGTTGGAAAATCTAATTCAGAAGTAACTACTTCATCATCAGGGTTTAAATCAATACAAGATGAAATAACTGCAATAGCTTGAGAAACACTTGGCATTATTGCAATTTCATCTGGCGAAGCATTAATTAATTTTGCAAACTCTTCCTTAAGTGAATTAATTTTCTCCATCCAAACTGAGTACCACGCCGACGCACCAAGTGTAGTCCATGTATCAATATATGATAATAAAGCATCCTTAGAATCATTAGATAACAAACCTAAAGAACAGGTATTTAAATAATTAGTATTATCCAATGTTGGAAATTGATCCCTAAAATTTTGCCAATTAACATCTTGATTCATAGTAACTCCTTAAATTTATGATACTGTAATTTTACTATATTTACTAAGATCATTAAAATTACCTTTATAAATATAAAATAAAACTTCCTGATTTCGATAAATATAAATTATCAAAGTAAAAATCAATCCTTGTAGGGCTATTGAATAACCAGGATCAATATAATCTGCAGAAAGGCCATTTATAAAATTAAAGAATGCCATGCTTCCACCTACATACATTGAATAAACACCTGCTATCCTACCTCTCACATAATCCGGGGACATTAATTGTATAATAGTATGAACTATTATCATAAATCCCGTCTGGCTAAACCCCATGAGTATAGTTGCAAAAAGCGAAAAATATAAATTTGATGAAAAAGATAACAAAATAGGCGCAATCCCGCTAAGTATTGCATAAAAATAAAACAGTTTGCCTTTTAATTTTTCATCTGCAGCACCAGCTAAAATCAAAGATGTTATCAATGAACCAACACCAACACACATCATTAGGTAACTTACTCCGCTACCTTCCGCACCCAATTTATTGACTGAAAAATATGGCAAAACTGACTCAAAAGACATTGTTAAAGTACAATGCAAAGCTGTGATACCAATCACAGTTAAAAATGGTTTTGTTGAATGTACAAATTTCAGACCTTCAGCTAAATTCTTTAAAAATGATTGGTTACTCATCTTTCCTGTGGATTCATTTTTAATTAATAAAGCAAAAAAGAAACTCAATGCATAAAATCCTGTACAAATAAAAAATGCTAAATCCGTACCATTCAATCCTCCATTATCAGAGTTAAAAAAACTAAGAAATGGAGCTATAGCCAAAGGACCTAATAACCTTGTGGCATGAACAGTAGACATATTTAAAGCAACTGCATTCAACAATTTATCTCTTGGAACTATATTAGGAACTAAGGATTGCCCAGAGGGCATTTGTGCAGCTCGGGCTGATCCTTGAATAAAAGCTAAAACAACTAAATGCCAGGGTAAAATAAAATCTAAAAAGTATAATATGCTCAAACCAAGATTATGTACAAAATTAACGAAAAACATTATTTGCAAGATTTTTCTTCTTTGGAATTTATCTGATAAATATCCAACAAAAGGTGTAACTAAAACACGTGGAATCATTGCAGCAAAAGTAACTAATCCCACCAACATATTACTATCTGAAAGCTGGTAAACTACCCAAGCTCTAACAACTATCAAAGCCCAATAAGAAGATCCTGCAAACATACTGGCCAACCACATCTTTAAAAAGTCTGGGTATTTTAACGAAGCAAAATAATCAATATTACTTAATTTGTTAGAATTTTCAGGTGAGTTTTCCAATTCGTTCAACAAGAATGTTAATATTTAAGAAACTCTACTACCATTTATAAAAACAAACAAGGCGAATATATAGTTTATAAGATAAATATATTGACCTATTATTTGATTTATCTTAATATGATCTCTCTAATAAATGGGGACGCGTGGTTTCGACAGAAAATTTATTAGGCGGGATTGCAGGTCGAGGTCCATATTACTCGTTAAACTATGGAAAAAAATTAACTGACAATAAACAGTTAGCTTTAGCAGCTTAATAGCTGCTACATTGCATAATACTTCCCCCGAGAGAATTATGCGGTGTCGAAAATCGGGGTATAGCTCTGAAAACCGGTGGTTCAGAGGAGAATTTTAGTCGGAAAGCTTGAATAAACTCTTTCTGATTGAAGTCTTCAAGCTTATTATCAATCAGATAAACCTGTAGATGTCCTAGTCCGAATGTTTTTTGGACGGGGAGTTCGACTCTCCCCCGTCTCCACCATAATATCGTATATGAATATAAACCTGAAAGAAACGAAAATTATTTGGAGTATAGCCATACCCATTCTACTAGGCACTTTGTGGGATCCTGTAGTAAATATAATAGACATTTCTATAGCAGGTCATTTTGAAAATGAAAACTATCTTGCCTCTCTAGCTTATGGGAATAATATAATAAGCAATTTTTATTGGATTTTTGGTTCATTAGGAATGGCCATCACTGGATATACTTCTCAAAAAGATGGTGAAAACCAATTAAATAAAATCTCAGAAGTATTAATAACTAGTATTTTATTTATGTTTACAATTTCAATTCTTATTTTAATTTTTCAAAAACCGATTTGGATTCTATGTTCTCTAATATTTAATCAGAGTTCTGAAATTGAGAAAATCACTACAGAATATTTTTATATTAAAATCCTTGGAGTAGGACCACATTTGCTAATCATGATTTTAAGTGCATGGTTTCTTGGAATTAAAAAACCAAAAGTAATATTCAGAACATGGACTTTAATGGGAGCATCTCACATCATTATTGTTTTATTATTTACTAATTTTTTTAATACAAAGCTAAATGGAATAGGTTATGCAACAATAATTTCTCAGTGGTTAAGTTTCATTTATATTATTATTGAAATACCCATAAATTTAAAAAAAAGAAATATAAATTTCTCAATCAAAAAATTACTTCCTAAGAAGGATATTATATTATTAGGAAGTTCATTTGGTGATTTGATGATAAGAACACTTCTTCTTCAAACAGTTTATTTAGTCACCACATATATATCTACTAGATTAGGAGCAACTGCATTAGCTTCTAATGGAATTTTCTTGCAATTCATATTTTTCTCCTTTATGACTATTGACGGTCCAACACATGCTTCAGCTCCATTAATTGGAGAGTATATAGGATCAAAAAATATAACCAAATTCAAATCTATTTATGACAATGCTTTAATTTCAGCAGCATTTACCGGATTACTATTTACTTTAATATATTTAATATTTGGGAAAAATTTAATTAATTTAGTTACCAATTTGGAAGCGGTTAGATTAGAAAGTTACAAATATATAATAATAATAAGCATAATACCTTTAGTTTCAGTTCTTGCATTTCAATTAGACAGTACCTTTTCTGGTATGTTAAAGACAAAAGAAATGAGAAATACTGTAATATATTCAACAATAATATTTTTATTACTCACATATTTTTTAACAAAATTATGGGGAAATTATGGTCTCTGGGTATCACATATAGTTTTTTTAGTATCAAGAGGAATATTATTAAATAATTATTTAAATAAATATCTAAAAAATTTAAAATAAATTTATGAAAAATATTAAAACTCTACAGGAAAACAAACAATCATTATGGATAGACTTTATTTCTCGAAGTCTACTTAAATCTGGAAAGTTAAAAACTCTTATTAAAACAAGAGGAATTACTGGATTAACAAGTAATCCATCAATATTTGAAAAAGCAATATCAGATAGTAATGATTATGACCATGATATACTCAAATTATTAAAATCAAATTCAAAAATTTCTAGTTATAAAATATTTGAAGAATTAAGTATATATGACATAAAGAAAGCTGCTGAACTTTTACTAAATACTTATGAAAATACCAATTATCTTGATGGCTATGTAAGCATAGAAGTTTCACCCAAACTAGCTTACAAAACAAAAGAAACCATTGATCAAGCTTTGCACTTAAACAAAAAAATCAATATGCCTAATATAATGATTAAAGTACCGGCAACTGATGAGGGTATTGAAGCTATCAAAATACTAACAAAAATGGGATTAAATATTAATGCAACATTAATGTTTAATCAAAGACACTATGACAATGTATCTAACGCATTCTTGGAAGGAACTACAAATTATTCTCAAAAACTTCTTCCATTTTCAGTAGCTTCTTTCTTTGTTAGCCGTGTTGATACAGAAATAGATAGCTTATTGGAAACCAAAGATAAAAATCATAAATTGTTAGGAAAAATAGCAATTGCAAATTCAAGACTTGCTTACATAACTTTCTTAAAAAAATTCCCTAATCAAAATAAAAAACCTTTACAAAAACCTTTATGGGGAAGTACTAGTACAAAAAATCCAAATTATAGTAATAGCCTTTATATTGATAAATTAATTGCACCAAATACTATTAATACTGTCCCCCTAGATACTATAGAAAAATTTGTCAAAACCGGTAACCCTGAAAATTATAATGGATGGGATGAAAATAAAATATTATCAGAATTATCTACTTTAAATGAAATAGGAATTGATTTAAGTAAGATAACTGAAAATTTACAAGAGAATGGAGTTAAATTATTTGAAATTTCATTTGATAATTTACTAAATGCAATTGAAAGCAAAATAAATAAAATACAAACTGAAGCTATATAAAATAAACAATTCATCTATTTTAATAGATAGCTGACAAAAAAAATGATAGAATAATTTTTGATTATTTCTAATCTTATATTTTCAATATGAGGCCAGATGTACGAACATGATATTTTAATAGTTGGGGCTGGATTAGCAGGATTAAGAGCTGCCCTAGAAAGTATTGAAGCAGGTAAAAACACAGCTATTCTATCAAAAGTACACCCCGTAAGATCTCATTCATGCGCAGCGCAAGGTGGAATAAATGCCGCCTTAACTGATAGAGGAGATGATTGGGAAGACCATGCTCTTTCCACTATAAAGGGAAGTGATTATTTGGCTGACCAAGAAGCAGTTGAAATTATGTGCAGAGAAGCAGGTGAAAATTTAATTGAACTTGAACACATGGGCGTAATTTTCAGTAGAGATGAAGAAGGAAGACTAGGGACTAGAAGATTTGGCGGACAAACTGTGGCAAGAACTTTTTTTGTAGGTGCTATTACGGGATCTGCAATGCTTCATGTTCTTTACGAGCAAACTGTAAAACAAAATGCCCAAGTTTATGAAGAATGGTTTGTTACAAAATTGATAATAGAAGATGGAGAATGCAGAGGTGTGATTGCTATGGATATACATTCAGGCAAACTTGAAATCATCAAAGCAAAATCAGTAATATTAGCTACTGGTGGTGCGGGAAGAATTTTCGAACCATCAACAAATGCTTTAATATGTACAGGCGATGGACTTGCCTTAGCATATAACGCAGGAGCATCTTTAATGGATATGGAAATGATTCAATATCATCCTACAGGACTTGCAGGAAATGGGATATTGCTATCCGAGGGAGCAAGAGGAGAGGGGGCATATCTTTTGAATTCCAATGGTGAGAGATTTATGGAAGATTATGCACCTGAATATCTTGAGCTAGCCTCAAGAGATGTTGTTTCTAGAGCAGAACAAATAGAAATAAATGAAGGAAGAGGTATAGATGGATGTGTCTTGTTAGACTGTAGGCATTTAGGTAAAGCTAAAATAGAAGAAAGATTAGGCTATTTACAAGAGGTCGCTACTGAATTTAGAGGAATTGATTTGGCAGAACAACCAATCCCTGTCAAACCTACAATGCACTATATAATGGGTGGGATCAAAACTGATTTTATGGGTAAAACTGATGTACCTGGATTATTTGCAGCAGGAGAGTGTGCAAACGTAAGTGTACATGGAGGGAACAGATTAGGAGCAAATTCTCTTTTAGACACTATTGTTTTTGGAAGAAGATCTGCTAGAGCTGCAATAGAGCATTCGTCTCAAGTAAATTCTATCTCAAAAAATATAGATGAGTTAAATAACGAAACAAAAAGAATACAAAATATCATCAATAGATCAAACGGAGAAAGATCAGCAACATTAAGAAATGAAATGGGTGAAGCAATGACTTCTGGTATAGGAGTATTCAGAGATACACGAAGTATTGAATTAGCAAAACAAAAAGTTTTAAGTTTAATCGACCGATATGAGAATACATCGATAGATAATAAAGGAAAAATATTCAATACTGATTTGATTTTCAACCTTGAATTAAAATATATGTTAGATGTAGCTCTAACAATGTGTGTGGGAGCAGAAAACAGGAAAGAAAGCAGAGGAGCTCATTATAGAACAGATATTACTGAAAGAGATGATAAAAATTGGTTGAAACATACACATGTAGTAAAAATAGATGGAGAAGTACAATTTTATACTTCTGATGTCAATATCACTAAATGGGCCCCTGAAATTAGGAAATATTAATGGTACAAACAGCAAAAAAAACCATACAGATAGAAATCAAAAGACAAGATCCCGAAATCAATAACGGTGAATCTTATAACCAAGTCTATTACGTTGGAGTAGAAGATTGGTTCACAGTTTTAGATGCATTAATTAAAATTCGTGAAGAAATTGATGGTACATTATCTCTTAGATGTGCTTGTAGAGCATCCATATGTGGATCATGTGCTATGCGGGTAAATGGTCAGGCAAAACTCGTGTGTAAAACAAAACTTTCTGTAGTAGAAAAAAATAACAAAGTATTAATTGAACCTGTAGGAAATATGCCTGTAATTTCAGACCTTGCCTCAGACTTCAAACCTTTTTGGGATAAATTTAATGCAGTTGATCCATATATAAAACCTGAAGGCGAAGTACCTGATGGCGAATACCTTGCTCCAAATGATGACATGGTCCATCTTGTTGGAGTTATGAATTGTATTATGTGTGGAGCATGTGTTTCAGACTGTACAGTATTAGAAGTAAAAGACAATTTCCTTGGACCTGCCGCTTTAGCCAAATCTTACAGATTTATTGCTGATCCTAGAGATGGGTCTCAATTTGAAAGACTACAAGATCTTGAAAAAGATGGCGGTATATGGGACTGCACAAGATGTATGCAATGTATAGAGGTATGTCCAAAAGGCGTAAATCCTATGGAACGAATAATGTCTATAAGATCAAAATCTATGGAAAATAAAATAGATAATAATTATGGAGCAAGACATGCAAAATCTTTTACTGATCTGATCAAAAGTAACGGAATTGTAAATGAAGTTTTATTACTTTTAAAAACTAAAGGTTTATTCAACATAATCGAATTAATCAAAATATTACCTATAGCTATTGGTGCTCAATTAGCCGGTAAAAGACCCCCTTTCTTTTCTCATTCCAGCAAAAATAAAGATGAAATCAAAAAGATATTCAAAAAATTGGAGGATAAAGAATGAAGTTTGCTTTTTTCCCTGGCTGTGTTTCACGAGGAGCCTGTCCTGAATTATATACTTCTACAATAAAAATATCTGAAATTTTAGGTATAGAGCTTGATGAAAAAGCTTTAGAATCTGCATCATGTACTGGCGCAGGTGTATTGCAAGAAAAAAACCAACTACTTGGAGATACATTAAATGCAAGAAACATAGCTTTAGCTGAAAAGCAAAACCTTCCTATTCTAACTATATGCAGTACTTGCCAGGGAGTGATGTCACAAGCTGAATACCGATTAGAAGACGAAGAATACAGAGCACAAATAAACGAAACATTAGCTGAGGAAGGTCTCAAATATACTGGAAAAACTCCAACAAGGCATATTTTATGGATAATTGTAGAAGAAATAGGTGAAAAAAAATTCAAAGCCTTAGTCAAAAGACAATTAGAAGGATTAAGATTAGCTCCATTTTATGGTTGCTACTTGGTAAGGCCAAGTAAAGCATTAAAATTTTATGAAAAAACTGAGAGAGAAACATGCTTAGAAGACTTAACTGAATGGGTTGGAGCAACTGTTGTTGACTTTCCTGGTAAAACTGCTTGTTGCGGATTCCCTATTGTGACTATAAATGAGAAAGCATCTTTAAAAATGGTTGGAAATCATACAAGTACTGCAAAAGATCTTGGAGCTGCTGCAATGGTCACTCCCTGCCCTTTATGTCATTTGAATTTGGATCAATATCAAGACAGAGCAGCCTGGATGATGAAAAGGGAAATTGATCTTCCGATTATCCATGTACCGCAATTAGTGGGACTTGCATTAGGATTAGACCCAGAAGAATTAAAAATTAACAAGCATGTTATATCAACTAAAAAACTACTAAGTGAAATTTCTCTTCAACCTTAAATTATTAAGTTTATTTATATTATTGAAAAATATAGCACTATAATCGATAATACTCATACCTCAGTAATTCTGAAATAAAGTTAATATAAATACTAATGTATAAAAACTATCAATTTGGAGATTTAAACTCAGCTTACATTATGGGCCTTTATGAGGATTATCTAAATGACCCAGATAGTGTAGGACTAGATTTAGTTGATTTTTTTGAATCAGAAGAATTTAAAAATATTCTTTCCAATCTCAATACTGAAAAAAACACTTCCAACGATACAACTAAACTAGTTAAAATAAATGATGACATACTTGAAATTGAAAACTTACGTAAAAATGGTCATAAATATGCACAATTAGATCCTCTTTCAATTCATATAACCCCAGATATAAATATAAATGGTAAGACAAAAAAATTAAAAGATTTGTATACATCAAATATAGGATATGAATTCTATCACCTTGAAAATCAAGATGAAATTAATTGGCTTATCGATAATATAGAAAATCCAAAT
>Ga0066851_10001544_pt1 | contig 10960 bp, 10 predicted proteins | sample ETNtaG_7_FD_65493 | JGI IMG/M metagenome (GOLD analysis project Ga0066851, IMG submission 65493) | Marine microbial and viral communities from oxygen minimum zone, Eastern Pacific Ocean - ETNP201406SV65 | ecosystem: Environmental > Aquatic > Marine > Oceanic | place: Pacific Ocean: Eastern... | reverse complement strand
TGCCTGGATGAAAACCAGATGTCCTAACCACTAGACGAACGGGCCAAAAAAAATGCATTGTATGGAGGCTAAAGCCTTTGGTCAAATTGTATATTCTATTCAGATGAATAATCGTTATTCCTAGATCTACAATAGACGATACCACCAATTAGCGAAGTACTTAATGCCATGCCTATCCAAAAATCTTGGGTTGAAAACATTAGATAAATATCGGAAACATCCACAACCCTTACCTCTTCAAGTTGTTCTGGCAAACCACTCGTCCAGAATCCCAATCTGTCTTCTATAAAATGAAAAATATGATTTGTTTTAAAAACAATGCCTTCAAGAACAACGACTACTGCTATGGGCACAAGAGCTCCCATGATGGGTCTCTTAGCAAAAGCTCCAGCAAACATTAGCCACGCCATCAAAGGTAAAGACCACAATGATTGAGCCCAAAGACTAAAAATAATCCTAAACCAATCGGTAAATGAATAGGCACTCCATACCCATCCAAAGGGAACGATGTCATTGGTAGCAAAGTATATTGATGCACTAAGTAAAGATATTAAGTGTAATAAAATTATATTTGGTAAAACAATTAAAGGTATGATTAGAGTTACTAAAAGTATTTTGGACATGACGGTAGTTAGATCTGAAACAGGCAATGATCTCCAAAATATTAAAGTTCTATCTTTCCTCTCATCCGCAAAGGTGCTTAAATTAAAAGCTAGAATAGCAAAGGCTACTGTTAACAAAATTGGTAATGCAAGAACAACTAAACCTGACCTCATGACTGCGGTAATTTGTTCAATATCTGCTGTAGCCATCCATTCTAAAGCCTGTTCGTTTTCGTAAATCTTTGTGGTGAAGTTAAATTCGGTTGTTTGTATATCTGTTAAACCAAAATAAACCGAGATAACTACCAGTGAAAGAACGCAAGTAACGATAAAAGGAGCGTAAATAAAGCCCACTTTGTGTTCTTGTAGTTCTCTCCTAATAAGAGTGACTAGAGTATTCATCCCTGACCCTCTGATTTAGTTTTATCCATGATGGCCATAAAAAGGTCCGCTATGAATGGAGGCCTTACTTCGCCTAATTCATTCAGTTTATCAATTCCAGTTCCTTCAAATAGAAACACTTCTCTACCAAGTTCTGTTCTGATATGCATAGGATTCAGTGACCTTGCTCTCTCTAAAGACTCTTGATTAGGCCTTAGCTCCAGAAACCTCTCATTAATGGCATCAATGGAGTCTTTCATAACAATCCTTCCTTGGTTCATAAATATTGCATCAGAAAGAACACCTTCTATTTCTTCAACTTGGTGTGTACTAATCAATATTGTTTTGTTTCCATCGTAATAGTCTTCAATCAGCTGAGAGTAAAACTCCTTTCGATAAACCAAATCTAGACCAAGGGTAGGTTCATCAAGAACTAGTAGTTCAGCATCTATGGCCATAACGATGGACAAATGCAATTGCACCACCAAGCCTCTAGAAAGGGTTTTTATTTTCGAATTATTTTTAATATCTGTTTTAGAAAGAATGCTTTTGGCTTTTTCTAGATTGAATCTAGGGTGAACACCGTCTACATACTGCAGCACTTGTTCAACTGTCATCCATTTTGGTAAAACTGCTACATCCGTGATTGAACACACTTTTTGTAAGAGTTTGTGTCTTTCTTTTCTAGGATCAAGACCCAATACTTCAAGCTCTCCTTCGGTGTTTAATAAGCCTAAGACGGCTTGAAGGAAAGTAGATTTTCCCGCACCATTAGGACCTATAAGACCCAGGACTTGACCCGATCGAACTTCTAGATCAATTCCATTTAAGGCATGATTGTTGTCATAACTCTTGATTACACCTTTAGCTTTAACTGCAAATTCTCTTTCCATTGTCTTAAGATTTATTAATCAACTCCAGTAAGTCTATACCTAATTGATCCGCTTTTTTTAATAAAGCTGGCCAATCACCCTTCATAAATTTATTTCTTTCTAATTTTACCAACTCCTTCTTAGCAGAATCAGTAATAAACATACCTAACCCTCTTCTTTTTTCGACAATATTTAAATCGACTAGTTCTTGGTAAGCTTTGGAAACTGTTAATGGATTAACCCCTCCTTCAACCGCCATTTGTCTTACTGAAGGTATAGGATCGCCTGACTTTAATACGCCATCTATGATTAAAGAAACCACATGATCTCTGACCTGTATGTATATAGGTTGGTCGTTTGTCCACTGCATTAAGCAATTCTCCCGTTATCAGTGTATTACTTTACTAATACACACTCAAGCGAATCACTTTTTTAGTTTCTTCTGAATGGTTGAAAATAAGCCTCTAAATATATTAGCCTCCATCACATCTATACCAGACCGCTTAAAAAATCTTCTTACTCTCATTAGTAGTTTTCTAGGGTTTTCTGTGTCATAGAATTCTAATTCTTTCATTAATTCATCCATATGCTCTATCAGCCTTTCAGTTTGTTCTGCGGAAGCAAGATCAACGTCCCACTCTTGGTTATTCTCTAAATTTTCTATCTCTATAAAGCTCATTCTTATTTCGTAAGTCATTATTTGAACTGCTTGAGCTAGATTAAGGGAACTATATTCTTCTGTAGTGGGTATATGAACGTGAAGATTGCAAAGACCTAGTTCTTCATTGGTTAACCCTCTATCCTCCCTTCCAAATACAATGGCTACTTTAGAATTATTCTTAACTGCTAAGTTTATTTCTTTAGAAGCATCTTTAGGATTCAAAACCGGCCAAGGAACTTTTCTATTCCTAGCGCTTGTCCCTATCACCACCTCACACTCTTTTACTGATTCAAGAAGTGTTTCATAAGTTGATGCCTTCTCAAGAATATCTTTTGCTGCTTTAGACCTATAAATAGCTTCGTCACTAGGAAACTCCTTAGGGCTTACTAAATCTAGATGCCTAAGGCCCATCGTTTTAATGGCTCTGGCTGCAGCACCTATATTCCCAGGATGCGTCGTGCCAACAAGGACAACTTTTATAGAATCTGAATAATTCATTAAAGATATATTTCCCTAACCATGAATATATTCTAACAGGGTAAGGTGGTGTATATGGTAGGATGCGCCACTTAATAAAAGATATGGAACCTAAAGTTAACATAGCGTTAGAAGCAGCTAGAGCAGGATGCAAAGAATTGCTTAGCTTTGCTTATAGATTAGACCAACTAGAAGTAAAAGAGAAAGGTCCTTCAAATTACGTCACTCAATTAGATAAAAGAGTGGAGTCAATTATCATTGATTCGCTAAAGTCTATTTACCCTAAACATACCTACGTATCCGAAGAAGTGGGAAGAATCGAAGGCTCAGGAAAAGACATTGAGTCTATGTGGGTAATAGATCCTTTAGATGGCACTACCAATTACATCCATGGTTTTCCTTATTACGCTATTTCAATTGCTTATGTCGAAAAAGGCAAAACTCTTCATGCTTTAGTTATTGACGTAGCTAGACAAGATGAATTTACTGCAAGCCTAGGAAGAGGAGCGTATTTAAACGATAGAAGAATAAGGGTAAGTAAGTTAAAGGGTTTATCGGGATCATTACTAAGTAACTCATCTCATGATACCGATACTGGAAAAATAAGACACGACAACATGTCCACTTTCCGATCTCTTTACTCAAACGGATTGACCATTAGAAGAACCGGTTCAGCGGCTTTAGATATGGCAAATGTGGCAGCGGGAAGACTAGACGGCTTCTGGGGTAGTGGTCTAGGTATGTGGGATATAGCAGCAGGAGGACTGTTGGTTCAAGAAGCAGGCGGTCTTGTGAGTGACTACTTTGGGAATCCTGATTACATAGATGGAGATAATATAATCTGTTCAAACAATAAGTGTTTTAAACCTATGCTACAGTCCATTAAGCCTTTTGTGACTATTGAGGAAGATTAAGGAAGGTTATTATCTGAATTTTCAGGCTCTTCTTCTTTTAAATGGTCTTTAGATAGGCCCATCATAATTAATGCATTGGAAGCAATGTAAATGGAGGAATAAGTTCCTACTATAACTCCAAAGATTAAAGCTAGAGCAAAATTCTTTATTAACTCTCCCCCTAGTAAATATAGAGAAAATAGAACCAACAAAGTTGTTAAGGATGTAACCAACGTTCTTCCTAATGTTTGGTTTAGTGAAGTATTGATGATTTCATTTACATCTTCTGTATCCATCGCTCGGATATTCTCCCGTATTCGGTCAGATACCACGATAGTGTCATTTAATGAATAACCTATAACCGCTAACAGGGCAGCCAAACCAGTAAGATCAGAGTCTATTTGTAATAAAGAGAAAATACCTACAACAATAATTACATCATGCATCAAGGCTATGACAGCTGCTCCAGCAAATCTAGATTGAAATCTAAAAGCTATGTATAGCATCATAAATGCTAGGGCTATTAACATAGCGGTTCCGCCGTCATCTCTTAATTCACTACCGATTTGAGGTCCAACGTACTCAATTCTTCTTAAATCAATATCTTCATTTAAATTCTGTTTTTTGAGCAAAGAAATAATCTCAGAACCTAAGCTATCACTTATTGTTCCTGGTAATTTAATTAGAACTTCTTTATTCGAACCAAAATTAGCAACTTGCGCACCCTCAAAGCCTTCTGATCTTAAAGTATCACGTATTGAATCTATCTCAGCTCCATTGGGATAACTTAATTCAACAAGTGTGCCTCCAGTAAAATCTAATCCCCAATTTAGTCCTTTTATAAGTAAAGAAGAAATTGATACCACTAAGAATATTGACGATACTATTAGAGCTAACTTTCTCCACGCAAGGAAATCTATATTAAAACTCATATTGATAACCTCGTTAAATCTTTCTTAGAGCCGTAGATTAAATTAACAAAGGCCCTAGTTCCCATAATAGCGGTAAACATAGAGGTGATAATTCCTATGGATAGAGTAATTGCAAAACCTTTAATTGGACCAGAACCATAAGAAAGTAAAATTACTGCAACTATTAAAGTGGTAACGTTGGCATCCCAAATGGTTAAAAATGCTTTGTTATAACCAGCATCAATTGCATCTAAAGGTTTCCGACCTCTTTTTAATTCCTCTCTGATTCTTGAAAAAATTAATACATTGGCATCAACCGCCATACCGACGGTCAAAACTATTCCTGCAATACCAGGTAGAGTTAAAGTAGCTGAGAGTATAGACATGATGGCTACCAACAACACTATATTGAAAGACAATGCCAAACTTGCCGCGACTCCAAAAACTCTGTAATAAAAGAGAATAAATAATAGAACTAACGCCATCCCTAATTCCATAGAGAAGATACCTGCTTGTATATTATCTGCTCCTAAACTTGGTCCTACCGTTCGTTCTTCAACAAAACGCATTGGTGCAGCTAATGCTCCCGCTCTGAGTAATAAAGCTAATTCAGAAGATTCGCTTGGGCTGTCCAAGCCGGTTATCCTAAATGAAGTTCCAAGAGCAGCTCTTATGGTAGCTAAACTAATAATTTCTTTTACTTCGTAAGTTTCTTGGGTAGGGACTTGGTTGCCATCTGCACCTCTCTGGTAAACAGTTCTTGTCTTTTGCTCTACAAACAAAACACCCAACCTTTTTCCTATGTTCCCTCTGGTAGCTCTGTGCATTCTAGAACCGCCTTCTCCATCTAATGTGATATTGACTTGAGGAAAGCCATTTTCATCAAAGCTTGCTTGAGCAGTTGCTACCTGATCTCCACTTAAAATCAATGCATCTTGTAAAAAAGCAGGTGCTCCTCTATTGCCTTTAAAGGGGTATGAAGTTTTTCTAGAACGAGGAGTATCCAATTGGGCCTCCAGATGAAATTCTAAAGTTGCCGTTTTTCCTAATATTTTCTTAGCTTCTGCAGTGTCTTGTATTCCTGGTAATTGAACCACTATTCTTTTTTTACCTTGTCTTTGAACTATTGGTTCAGACACTCCCAGTTCATTTACTCTATTCCTTAATGTAGTTAAATTTTGGTCGATTGCATCTGATTCTATTTGGTCCACCTCTTCTTCAGCTAGGACCAACTTTATTGAATTATTGGAATTTGGTTGAGGAGAGCCTGCAAATTGAGGATAGTTGTCGTCTATAAAAGAATCAGCTGTTGTTGTATTAGTTTCATCATTAAAAGACAAAACTATAGAAAGGTCTTCATCTATATAAGCATTTGTATACCTGATCTTCTCTTCTCTAAGCCTCCTTCTTATATCTTGCAAGGTTCCATTTTGTCTGTTTTTTATTGCAGCCTCTGTGTCTACTTGCATTAAGAAATGCACACCACCTCTTAAATCCAAACCTAGCTTCATAGGTTCGCCACCAATATCGCTAAGCCAATCAGGAGTAGTTTGTGCAAGATTTAAGGCAATAATTACATCTGAACCAAGGCCAGAAGATAATAAATCTTTTGCTTTTAATTGTTCTTCATAAGATTCAAGACGAATTAAGACATAATCATCATTAAGTTCGATTTTAGAGAGTAAAGAATCAGAATCTAAAACGGACTGTATTCTGTTTTGTAAGTTAACGTCTGCAGACTGCGAGCTGCTGTTGTAGGATACTTGGACGGCCGGGTCTGGTGAATATAGATTAGGTAACGAATAAATTACCCCAAAACTTAATACCAGCAGAATAAGGATGTACTTCCAAAGACCGTATCGTTTCACAGTTTCTATATTGAGTTTAAGGTCCCTTTCGGTAAAACAGTGGAGATAGATGTTTTTTGTACTTTTATCTTCATATTATCAGAAATAGAAAGCTCAATGTATTGATCACTTATTTTCGATACTTTGCCAAGTATGCCCCCTGCTGTGACTACCTCTTCACCTAAGTCTAGACTTGCGAGCATCTCTTGGTGACTTTTCCTTCTTTTGTTTTCTGGTCTTATCATTAAAAAATAGATAAGAATCATAAATCCAAAAAGTAAGAATAAAGTTGGGTCGAAAAAAGTAGGTGATTGTTCCATTTTGTTCCTCTTAACTATCTATATTGGGGTTATCAATATTATTCCAAGTGTCTTCAAATTCTTTGATAAAGGTTTGCAATGTACATGTTTCAATAGATAGTCGCAAATTTCTCATAAGACTTAAATAATAATGCAGATTATGAATTGTCTGAAGCGTAGATCCAAGCATCTCTTTTGTTTTATCTAAATGGTGCAAGTAACTTCTTGAAAAGTTACTGCACGTGTAACAAGAACAATTTTCATCAAGGGGTTCAAGATTATTCTTATTTTCACTATTTCTTATTTTGACTATGCCTTTCGAAGTGTACAGATAGCCGTTGCGTGCATGTCTTGTTGGAATTACACAATCAAACATATCTACCCCTAGTTGAACAGCTTTGACTATATCTAAAGGCGTACCTACCCCCATCAAATACCTTGGCTTATCCTCAGGCATTTTTGGCGTTATGTGATCTACAACTTTATCCATTTCTTCTTTTGGTTCGCCTACTGAGAGACCTCCTATTGCATAACCTTCAAAATCAATTTCTATTAACTCAGCCAATGAATCTTCTCTAAGATTATTAAAGACACCTCCTTGAATTATCCCAAACAGAGAAGAGCTCTCGGATTTAAATGACGAACGACATCTTTTAGCCCATCTAAGTGATAATTGCATTGATTTTTTAGCAATATCTTCTGTTACTGGATAAGGAGTGCATTCATCTAATACCATTGCAATATCAACACCGTAATCAAGTTGCAATTGCATGCACGATTCTGGTGTTAGATACTTTTTATCTCCATTCAGCGGGGAGAAGAATTCGACACCCTCTTCTTGTATTTTCCTTTTTTTAGATAAACTAAATACTTGATAACCGCCCGAGTCAGTTAATATGGGTCCTTCCCATCCTATAAATTTATGCAAACCTCCGTGCAGTTTAATGGTTTCTACCCCTGGTCTTTCCATTAGATGATAAGTATTAGAAAGAATGATTTCAGCTTCTAGGTTTTCTAAAATGTTAGGGCTAATAGATTTAACAGCTCCATAAGTTCCCACAGGCATAAATGCAGGTGTTTGAAACTTACCGTGTTCAGTAGTTACCTCTCCTCTTCTAGCAAGACCATCTTTTGCTATTAGCTTATAAATATTACTACCCATCAAATTTGTTGATCAGCATAGCATCGCCGTAACTGAAGAACATATAATTTTGTGCTACTGCATGCCTGTAAGCGAACTTAAGATTCTGAGTCCCTCCAAAAGCACAAACTAATATAAACAAGCTGGATTTAGGTAAATGAAAGTTCGTTAACAAAGAATCGACAATTCCAAACTTATAACCAGGGTATATAAATAAATCTGTCTCTCCTTCATAAGGCTTTATTTTGTTAAATTTAGTGTACACAGACTCTAAACATCTTAAGACTGTCGTTCCAACTGCAATTACCCTTGAATTAGACTCAAGAACTTTATTGATTTTATCTGCTGTCTTTTTATCAACAGAAACCTTTTCTTGATGCATTACATGTTCTTCAACATTTTCAGATCTAATGGGTGAAAAAGTTCCCAGTCCAATATCGAGAGTGATATAGACAATTTCTACTCCCTTTTCTTCTATTTGTGTTAGTTGAGATTTACTAAAGTGCAATCCTGCTGTCGGAGCAGCTACAGAATTTTCTTTAGCTTCATTCGCATATACAGTCTGATACCTTTTTTCATCTTGTTTGTTCGCGATTCTTTTTATGTAAGGCGGTAAAGGGATCTTTCCATGTATATCTAGGATTTCTTTAGGGTCTTTAGGAAATTGGATTTTATAGAGTGAGCCTTCTTTATCTAAAATTTTAATTTCTAAAGAAGTGTTTTCTATCTGGACAGAATCACCTTCGCGTATACTTCTGTTTGATTTAGTTTGAGCTAAAGCGCAATTATCAACTAGCAATCTCTCGATCAATATCTCTACAAAACCTCCTGTAGCTTTTCTTGCATCCAACCTAGCTTTAAGAACTTTGGTGTCATTTAACACCAATAGATCTCCAGGGTTTAAAGTTTCTCCAAACTCTTGAATAGTCTTGTCTTCTAACTCTTTATTTAGAACTAAAAGTCTACTGGTGCCTCTCGTTTCTGGAGGCTCTTTAGCAATTAGTTCCTCTGGAAGAGAAAAATCGTAATCTTTTAATTTCAAATAATGATCTCTAATGGTGCCGAAGGAGAGACTCGAACTCTCACACCCAAAGGGCGGGGGATTTTGAATCCCCTGCGTCTACCAATTCCGCCACTTCGGCATTTAAATAAAGCAAATCCCAGTATTAATTTTACTATGAAAAGGTAAACTTCATTCTAAAAACAACGAGATCAACTAAAAATGTTTAGGGTTCTAACTAAAAATCGTATTTTTGTGATCTTAAGCCTTTGCCTAAGTAAGATAATTAAGTTTGAAATTGAACTTGAGAATATCTCTGAAGAGGACTTAAAAGATGAAAATATTGTGTTCGCTCTTCCGGTAGACTCGGCTAGCGATCTAATGGCACTGGGGCTTGCTAATAAATACCAACGAATTCCTTCTCCTCTAGATAAATTAACAAACAGTGACCTAGAAAGGTTTATATGTTTAAAGGATCCAAAGTATATTGTTTCTGAACAAAGAATTAGAAGACAAGCGCCTGAAAACCTTGAAGCCATACTAGATTCAAAAAAAGAAAATTTATCAATTATCCCGGTGTCTTTTATATGGGGGAAGCACCCTGATAAACAACAGTCACTTTTTAAAATCATCTTTTCTCCTTCTTGGCGAACAAGCGGCTCTATAAAGAAATTATTTAAAATTATTTTCCACGGAAGAAGTTTAATAATTAAATTTCATAAACCTTTAAGAGTGGAAGAGTTAATTGAGTACTCAAATTCTAATAATAAAAACTCTCAACTCTTAAGTCGTTACTTAAGGGCATTGTTTAGAAAATCTAAACAAGCGATGCTTGGCCCTGACATATCCCATAGAAGGACCATGGTTAAAACGCTTGTAAGAAATATACATGTGAGAGAAGAAATAAATAAACAGTCTAAAGGGGAGAAATCAAGAAAACGGAGGTTAGTAAAAAAAGCTTACAAGTACGGAAGAGAGATGTGTTCTGATTTGAGTTACCCGATCGTAAGAATGCTTGTTAGAGGTTTTGCTTGGTTTTGGAATAGCAGATATGAAGGTATCAATATAAGAAATATAGAACACCTAAAGAATATCTCTAAAGATAATGCGCTTGTATATGTTCCTTGTCATAGAAGCCATATAGACTATTGCGCTTTGACTTTCATCCTTTATAAGAATGACCTTATGTTGCCACAGGTTGCTGCTGGAAATAATCTTAATCTTCCAATAATTGGAGGTATATTAAGAGGCGCTGGAGCTATCTTCATGAGAAGGTCATTTATGAAGAATACTATCTATAGTGCTGTTTTCTTTGAATATATTAGATCATTAATGATAAGAGGAAGTTCAATTGAATTCTTTCCTGAAGGAGGTAGAAGTAGAACCGGTCTGAGCCTTCCTTCAAGACCCGGTTTGCTCTCATTGGTCTTAAGGAGTTTTGCTTCTTTGAAGGGACAAAAGGTTAAAATTATTCCGATCTATATAGGTTATGAAAAGATTCTAGAAGGTCGAAGTTATCTATCTGAATTGTCTGGATCTCAAAAAAAGAGAGAAAGCTTACTTGACCCTTTTAAAGTCTTGAAGGATTTTAACGACTACTTAGGCAATGCTTACTTAAATTTTGGCAAGCCATTAGATTTAGGTAAATTCTTAGAAGATAACGTTTCACAAGATTTTCATATCGATTCACCTTTAGAAAGGCCAGAATGGTTGAAGCCTATTACGGGCTTATTAGGAGATGAGATTATCAGGTCTATAAATAACTCTGTAGCAGTTAGCACAACAAGTTTATTTGCCATCAGTTTATTAACTGACCCTACTCAGGCTCTTAATAGAGATACATTAAAGAAAAGAATTTCTTTCTACCTAACCCTAG
>Ga0066851_10001543_pt1 | contig 10960 bp, 8 predicted proteins | sample ETNtaG_7_FD_65493 | JGI IMG/M metagenome (GOLD analysis project Ga0066851, IMG submission 65493) | Marine microbial and viral communities from oxygen minimum zone, Eastern Pacific Ocean - ETNP201406SV65 | ecosystem: Environmental > Aquatic > Marine > Oceanic | place: Pacific Ocean: Eastern... | reverse complement strand
GAGTTACGTGTGCAAAGTGACCCAAGGTTGTGAACTTGTAACCAGCCCAACCTGCATAAAGTGCCCCTACGTACATTGAGCCATTAATACCAATATTAAACATGCCGACCCGAAATGATACTAGAGTTGCTACGGCTGTTAAAATCAACGGTGTAGCTTGGTATAAAGAGTTTGCTATATTTCTAGTACCCTTGAAGCCCCCTTCATATAAATACTTTGCTACTTCAGAAGGATTATTGCCTGTTGCAGTAATTAAAATCCACGCAATAAATGAAGTAATAAATAAACCGGCAAAAGTTACTAAAACATCTTTAAAAGAAAACTTTTCCATTAGTCTTTAACTCCTGCCATATAAAGACCCATTTGCGCTTGGTCTACTTCTTTAGGGTTGACCCACTTTACTATTTCCCCCTCATACATAACTCCCACTCTGTCAGCAACAGCCATCACCTCGTCCAATTCAGCAGAGACAAGGAGAACAGCCCCTCCATCATCTCTCATCTCAACTAGTTGTTCGTGTATAGCTTCAATATTACCTATATCCACGCCTCTAGTAGGTTGAGAAGCAATAGTTAAAATAGGGTCTTCTGATAACTCTCTTGCAACAACAACTTTTTGTTGATTTCCTCCTGATAAGGACTTCACCTTCAAAGAAACATTTGGGGTCCTAATATCAAAATCATCTTTCAATTTATTTGAATGTTCAGCAATTTTTCTTAGATTGAAGATTCCTCTTGAGGACAGAGGTTTTCTAAAATATGAATTGCCAATCAAATTTTCCCAAATGCTAAGTTGTGTGTTCAGTCCTGTGTTCGTTCTATCTTCAGGGATATGAGCAATTTTTTTTCTTCGAATATTTTTAGGTGTGCTTGAGGCTATATTTTCACCTAGATAATTAATAGTACCTTGACTAGTTTTTCTAAGACCGGTCAAAGCTTCAACAAGCTCCGACTGACCATTTCCTTCAACACCAGCTATACCAACTATCTCTCCTTTTCTAATATTTAAATCAATTCCTTTTACTGCTAACAAGCCTCTTGCATCATGAACCCATAAATCTTCAACGTTTAGAATCTCATCTTCAGGTTTTGCTTCCTCTTTTTTTACCTGAAGAAAAACTTCTCTTCCAACCATTTGTGAAGCTAATTCAGCTATTGAGGTATTTTTAGTTTCGGAAACACCTTGTACTTCTCCAGCTCTCATTACTGTGACTCTGTCAGCTATTTCCATTACTTCTCTAAGTTTGTGGGTTATAAAAATTACAGTCTTACCCTCGTCAACCAACGTTCTAATTACAGTGAACAATTCATCTGTTTCCTGAGGAGTAAGAACTGCAGTAGGTTCATCTAGTATTAAAATATTGGCGTTTCTATATAAAGTTTTTAAAATTTCTGTTCGTTGCTGAACCCCCACAGAAGCGTCTATCATTTTTAATGCTGGATCAACTTTAAAACCATATTTTTCAGCAATATCTACAACTAACTTATTTAAGCCTTTCCAATCAATAAGACCTTTAGTGTTTTTTGGTTCTTGTCCTAGCCCTATATTTTCAGGCGCAGTAAAGCTTGGAACCAGTGTAAATTCTTGATGAACCATTCCAATCCCGAGGTTTATAGCAGTTTCGACTTTATTAATTATTTGTTTTTGACCATTAACTAGTATTTCACCTTCATCAGGTTGTTCAATACCATAAAGTATTTTCATTAGTGTTGACTTTCCAGCACCATTTTCACCCACTAATGCATGAATTTCACCTTTATTAACTTGGAAATCAACTTTTTTATTTGCAACAACACCTGGGTATTCTTTTGTGATATTTTTTAAATGTATTGCTGAATCTTTGTTCATTTTTTTAAATTTTGATTATATATAATCTTAATAATTTAGCCCGACCTTAGTCGGGCTAAATTAAAATTTATCTAATGAATTGGTTTATTAACCACCTGCAGTTACGTCTGTAACTACTATTTCACCAGAAATTATTTTTGCTCTTACTTCTGCTACTTCTTCTATTAAGCCTGCGACTTGGGATGCCATGTCAGCAGGTCCCTCATCAGCAAATAGTGTAGATCCGTCAACCAACCATGTTGGTCCAACGCCATTTTCTGCAGATCCATAAGAATCAATTGTACTTATTACGGAACCAGCAGCGATTCTATCAGCGATGGCTGTGTAAACTGCATAGTCTACATTTTTCATCATTGATGTAATCATTGTTCCAGGTTGCACATAGTCTTGATTTGAGTCAACACCTATTGCATAGTTTCCTGTTTCTGCTGCAGCTTCATAAGCTCCATTACCAGTTGATCCACCAGCTGCAAATATAATATCTGCACCAGCTTCAAAACAAGCTAATCCTATTTCTTTACCTTTAGCAGGATCTCCCCAGCTTCCGGCATATCCATCACAGAACTCTATATTAGGATTGGCATACTTTGCGCCTTCTTCCCAACCTGTTTGGAATTTTCTAATAATAGGAACATCCATGCCGCCCATGAATGCTACTTTTCCAGTCTTTGAAAGCTTTCCAGCTATATATCCAACTTCAAATGAACCTTCATGCTCTTTGAAAATAAGGTTTTGAACATTTGGAAGTAAGTCTCCATTGTCCGCTGTTACAACCATATCAACAATTGCAAATTGTACATCTGGGTTAGCTACTGCACCTTCTTTTGTAATTTCTGCTTCAGAGAAACCGATTGTAATAATCATTTCTTTTCCATCAGCTAGAAAGTTTTGGATAGCTGCTGCTCTTTCACTAGGCTCTGTTTCTACATAATCTCCATCAATGCCAAGTTCAGCTACGGCTTTATCGTAACCTCTCTTAGCGGAGTCCATGAAGGAAAGGTCGCCCAACGCTCCGAGTACTATACCAACTTTTAACGCTTTGACTTCTGGCTCTGTAGGTGCTGCAGTTGTAGCTGGAGACTCTAAAGTCTCTTCTACTACAGGTTCTGCAACCTCTTCAGTAGTTGTTTCTGTCGAGCCTCCACAGGCTGACAAAACTAACATCAATGACAGAAGTACAAAAACGGATTTCTTTTTAGTAATCATGTATTTTTACTCCTTCATTATTTAAATAATGATTAAAATAATTCTATCTGAATTTATAAAATGTGTCGTCTTGAAAAAAGTAATTATTTGAATTTTATGCGAGAAGTGAAGAAGTATTTGTTATTATATTAAATAATTTTTCATCATCGACTTTATTCATCCAATGGACATTAGCAGTACGTCCAGAAATATTATTAACATCGACTACTGTTTGGCCAACTGTTAATTCTGACTGAGTTTCTACCTCTACATTTACAACCTTTCCTGTTGTGAGAGTCTCATCTACTAAATACGCTGTAACAAAAGCATCGTGTACCGGTGTCCCATCTGGAAATTTTTCTTTAACTATGTCTATATCTATTAGCGAGCCCATCAATCCTGAAAGCAATTTTCCTGTTTCGGAACCTGTTGCAACAATTTTTTCTATTCTTTCTTTTGTTGAGATTGCTTGGTGTGTAACATCAAGACCCATCATCACTAAAGGAACTCCAGAGCTTAATACTATGTCTGCAGCTTCTGGGTCTACTAAGATATTAAACTCGGCAACTGGAGTATGATTTCCCATACCAGCACCACCACCCATAAATACAATTTTTTCTATATTATTTTTTACATTGGGAAAATCTCTTATAAGCTTTCCTATATTTGTCATGGGACCAAGGACTGCTAAAGTAATTTTTTCTTTCGTGTTCTCGAGTGTTTCTCTTAGATAATCTACTGCACCTAAGCTCTCTTCTGACTTTGAGGGCTCTGGGAAGGGAACAAAATTTAACCCATCAGTTCCATGGACCCATTCTGCTGTCTCTAGCTCTCTAACTAATGGTTGCGCTTCACCTTCATACACTGGAATCTTATTTCTCTTTGCGTGCTCTAATATCCTTAATGCATTTCTAGTTCCAACATCAACCTTAACATTCCCTGCAACAGTGGTAATCCCTAAAAATTCCTCATCTGTAAAGTGCGCTAATGCTATAAGTATTGCAACTGCATCATCGGTGCCTGGATCGGTATCAATTATTAATTTCATAAAGTTTTATATTATAAATTTTATGATTCAGTATCTACAAAGTCAACTTGGGGTTCGTTTGGAGCTTCAACAGCTTCATATTGCAATTTGCCTTCTTTTTCATCTAGTGAAACTATTATCGTTGATCCTGCTTTATATTTTCCTTTTAATAGTTCTTCAGAAAGTGGATCTTCTAAAAGTCTCTGTATTGACCTTCTCAAAGGTCGGGCCCCAAACTCTTTGTTGTAACCTTCAGTTGCTAAGTGTTGTTTAGCTTCATCTGAGAGTACAATTTCTAAATCAGAATTCTTTAACTGTTTATGAACCCTATCAAGCATAAGGTCAACTATCTCTTTGACTTCATCAAGGGTTAGCTCATGAAATACAATAGTTTCATCAATTCTATTTAAGAACTCTGGTTTAAAATATCTCTTAAGTTCTTCATTAACTTTTGATTTCATTTTATCGTACGAGCCTGCGTCATCTAGGTTGCTAAAACCAATATTTTTACTTAAATCTTTTGTCCCAAGATTAGAAGTCATAATAATTACAGTATTTTTAAAGTCTACTGTTCTACCTTGAGCATCAGTTAGCCTTCCATCTTCAAGAATTTGTAAAAGCGTATTAAATACATCAGGATGTGCTTTTTCAACCTCATCCAATAAAACAACACTAAATGGTTTTCTTCTTACGGCCTCTGTTAACTGTCCGCCCTCATCGTAGCCAACATACCCAGGAGGAGAACCAATAAGCCTACTGACAGTATGTTTTTCCATATATTCTGACATATCAATCTGTATTAATGAATCTTCATCTCCAAATAAAAATTCAGCCAAAGCCTTCGCTGTTTCAGTTTTCCCAACACCTGAAGGGCCTAGGAATATAAATGATCCAGATGGTCTTTTAGGATCTTTTAGTCCTGATCTTGTTCTTCTAATTGCTTTAGATACAGCTGTTATTCCCTCTTCTTGACCAATGATTCTCTTATGAAGCTCTTGCTCCATTTCAAGTAATCTAGCTGTCTCTTCTTGCGTCAACCTATGTACTGGAATGCCAGTCCATTGTGCTAAAACTTCTGCTATTTCCTCTTCATCAATAACCATTTCTACATCTGATGAAGAAACATCATCTAAAGTATCTATTTCCTCTAAAACTAATTTTTCCTGGTCTCTAATTTGTGCTGCTTTCTCAAAAAGCTGTGAGTGAACTGCATCAATTTTTTGTTCTCTTAAGTTTTTTAATTTATCAGAGAATTCTTTTTGATCCCCATCAAGAGGTTTCTTATAGACTCTCATCCTGCTTCCTGCCTCATCAATCAAGTCAATTGCTTTATCTGGTAAAAATCGGTCTGAAATATATCGATCAGCCATATTTACTGCTGAGACAATAGCTTGGTCTGTAAATCTTACGCCATGATGAACTTCATATCTATCTTTCAATCCATCTAATATTTCTATAGCATCTGAAAGGTTTGGCTCATCAACTTTTACTGATTGAAACCTTCTCTCTAATGCAGCATCTTTTTCAAAATGCTTTCTAAATTCTTCCAAAGTTGTAGCACCAACAGTCTGGAGCTCTCCTCTAGCAAGCATCGGCTTGAGAATAGATGCGGCATCAATGGCTCCCTCTGCAGCACCTGCCCCAACTAAAGTATGAATCTCGTCAATAAAAAGAACAATGTCTCCCCTTGTTTTAATTTCTTTTAATACCTTCTTTAATCTTTCTTCAAAATCTCCTCTATACCTTGAGCCTGCAACTAATGCTGATAAATCTAATGTATAAATTTGCTTACCTTGAAGTGTTGAAGGTATATCTCCAGAAATAATCTTTTGAGCTAACCCCTCTACGATAGCTGTCTTACCAACTCCCGGTTCGCCGATAAGAACAGGGTTGTTTTTAGTTCTTCTTGATAGAATTTGCATAACTCTTTCAATTTCAGTTGTTCTTCCAATGACTGGGTCTAATTTTCCTTCTTTAGCCATTCTTGTTAAGTTTCGTCCAAATTGATCTAAAATTGCAGAACCAGTTCCAGAACCAGGTCTTTCTCTTCCTCCAGTAGAAGCAGCTTGTGGTTTTTTTCCTTCATCAGAATTAGAAATTAATTTAATTACTGTTTGTCTTACTTGTGATAATTCTGCTCCTAATTTTTTCAAGACTTGAGCTGCTACACCTTCTCCTTCTCTAATTAGACCTAATAAAATATGTTCTGTGCCAATATAGTTGTGACCTAATTGAAGTGCTTCTCTAAGTGAGAGTTCTAATACTTTTTTTGCTCTTGGTGTAAACGGAATATGTCCACTTGGAGACTGTTGTCCTTCTCCTATAATTTCAACAACTTCAGACCTTACACTGTCAATGTTAATATTTAGTTCTTCAAGTGCTTTGGCTGCATGACCTTCTCCTTCTTGGATAAGTCCGAGTAAAATATGTTCTGTGCCAATATAGTTGTGATTTAGACGTCTTGCCTCTTCTTGTGCAAGTACAACAACTCTACGTGCTCTATCAGTAAATCTCTCAAACATATCACTATATTAATAAGACTTTGTTTATACATCTAAATCAAAATTCCAACTATTTATTAAAATCTCTTATTCTTATATATATGAACTCAAATAAACTTAAAGAAATTATCCCTATTGAGGAATTGTGGGTTAATTTAGATAGTTTTGAAAAACGATTGTATGAAATCAGCAGTTCCAAAGATTCTTATTTAAACGATATCTCGCAATATTTAATAAAAGCCGGTGGAAAAAGATTCAGACCAATCTGTACATTATTGGCCGGAGAATTGGGTAATGGTGATAGTAAAAAAATAATAGACGCGGCTGTGGCTGTTGAATTAATTCACTTAGGAAGTTTATACCATGATGATGTTATCGATGAAGCCGAGACTAGAAGAAGTGTTCAAAGTGCTAATGTAAAATGGAACTCAACTTTATCTATACTCGCAGGAGATTATTTGCTTGCAAGGTCTTCAGAACTTGCAGCTGAAAGCCTAGGTCTTGAATCTGTAAAATTATTAGCATCCACATATGCTGAGCTTGTTGAAGGACAGACAAAAGAAGTTCAATACCAATATGACACAGAACACAGTACAGATGATTACATGAAAGTAATAGAGGGGAAAACAGCAAGCTTGATAAGAACTAGTGCAAAACTGGGAGCTATGGCAGCTAAATGTGATGAAAAAACGACTGAAGCAATTAGTAATTGGGCTTGGCACAGTGGATTAATTTTTCAAATAACAGATGATATTTTAGATTTAAGCTCTAACACTGAAACACTAGGAAAAGAAGCTGGTAAGGATATTCTTGAAGGAACTTATACTCTTCCTGTCCTTATTGCTTTGTCTGAAAATAAACAAAAAATAAACAAAATATTAGAAGAGATAAAGAATTCAGAAATTAACTTGTCAGATGTTATTCAAGAATTCAATAATGAAAAAATAATCTCTGAATCCAAAAAATATTTAGATAAACACTTTAAAGAAGGTATGCGGAACTTAGATGATATCGAGAATTCTAAAATCAAAGAAATCTTATTAGATATAAGCAACTATCTTATAAATAGAAGTAATTAATTTTCAGGTTTTAAATGAGGGAAGGTCAAAACTTCTCTTATTGAAGAATTATCCGTCAAGATCATTACAAATCTATCAACTCCAAACCCTAGACCGCCAGTTGGTGGTAATCCATATTGAAGAGCTTCTACATAATCTTGATCTTCAACGTGTGCTTCCTCATCCCCTTTAGCTTTTTGGAGTGCCTGTGTCTTTAATCTATTTTCTTGCTCTTCAGAGTCAATCAACTCAGAAAATCCATTTGCTAGCTCACTTCCAAATGCAAATAACTCAAATCTTTCAGTCACCCCTGGTTTGTTCTTATTTTCTCTAGCGAATGGTGAGACCTCAACTGGATAATCTGTAACAAAAGTGGGGTTAGTAATATTATCTTCAATATAGTTTTCAAAAAGCTCATAAACCAATAATCCAATTGTTTTTGCTTCTGGTTTATTGTCTAACTCCTTTTTTAATGCACTTTTTACTTTTTTTATATCAGAGTCATGCTTTATATCAACTTTAAATTTTTTTGATACAAGATCATACATACTAACTCTTTCCCATGGTCCAGAAAAATTAGCTTCAATGTCCATAAATTTAATATTTTTTTCAATACCTAATTCGTCAAAAATATGTAAACACATGCTCTCTACCATATCCATTACGGTATTGACATCAACGTATGCTTCATAACTTTCCATCATTGTAAATTCGGGTGAGTGTGTTTGGTCTATCCCTTCATTCCTAAACACTTTGCCTAATTCAAATACTTTCTCGAAACCTCCAACTATTAATCTCTTGAGGTATAACTCTGGAGCTATTCTAAGGAACATATCAAGATCTAGAGCATTGTGATGTGTTGTGAAAGGTTTTGCTATAGCCCCTCCTGCTTTGGGTTGTAAGATTGGAGTTTCAACTTCAACGAAGCCTTCTGATTGCATAAAGTTCCTAATTAGATTTATTATTTTAGATCTTATCTCAATAGTCTTTTTTGAATCTGGATTAACTATAAAATCAAGATACCTTTGTCTAAATCTTGTTTCTTTATCTTTTAAACCATGCCATTTTTCTGGTAATGTTTTTAAGGATTTTGAAAGGATAGTACTAGATTTGACCTTTATTGATAATTCCCCTTTTTTAGTTTTCATTATTTCGCCAAGAACTCCAATAATGTCTCCCGAATCATAATTTTCAAAAAGAGAAAGCTCTTTTTTTGACATATTGCTTTTATCAACTAAAAGTTGAGTCTTTCCAGTATTGTCTAATAAATCAAAGAATGAGAGCTTTCCAAATGACCTTCCTTGTAAAATTCTTCCTTTAATTAAGGCATCTATTCCAGTGTGCTCTCCAGGGTCTATATCTTTATGTTTCTCAATAATATCTTGTATATCAACTGTTCCCTCAAAGCTTGTTGGGAAAGACTTAGAACTTAACTCATTAAAAAAATCTATCTTTTGTTTTCTTAATTCGAAAATTTCTTTTTCTGATTTTGAAAAATTACTCACTTATATAGCCTAATTATTTAATTTATATATTTCTTCAAGTCCATCTAATGTTAAATCTTCTTCATATTTAGATTTTATATTTAGAAGTGGCTGAATTATTTTTCCCATACCTCCGGTAATTAAGATCTTGGGTTTTAAATCAGATTCAAGGATTATTTTCTCTATCATTGAATCAATCATCGAAGTGTGCCCCAATATAAGTCCGCTTTGTATTGCTTCGTAAGTATTTTTTCCAACAACATTTTTTGGCGTTTCTAACTCAACAGACTTAAGAGAAGATGTTTTTGAAGTAAGGGCATCTAAGCTGATTTTTATACCGGGTGCAATTGCACCTCCTAAATATTCTTTTTTTTCGTTAACTAAGTCAAAAGTTGTAGCAGTTCCTAAATCAATAATTATTACTGGTGACTTTGCTTTAATATATCCGCCTATAGAGTTAGCAATTCTATCTGGACCAAGTTCTTTAGGGTTATCAATATTAACTTTTAAACCTGTTTTTACTCCAGGTCCAACAACTATTGGCTCCTTTGAAATAAACTTACTTGTTGCCAATGCAACACTATTGGTTATTTGAGGAACAACAGAGCAAATTACTGCTCCTTCGATTAAGTTTTCTTTAATTGGTTTTATATCAATAATTGTTTTGAACATCATAAGCAGTTCATCAGAAGTTATTGTTTTTCTAGTAGTAAATCGATAACCGACCCATTTTTCCGAGTTACCAACGCCTACAGTTGTTTCACTATTCCCAACATCAATAGCAATAATATTTTTCATTCTTTTTCCATTCTAAATTCAATATTATCTATCAATCTAATATTTTCTACATAAGCAGCAATAACAATTATATATGTATCAGTTCCATCTTCAGGTTTAGTAAATGTTTCTGAATCCAATATCTCTAAATAATCTAGAGTTATGTCGTTCCTTGAAAAAATAGAATTAAATTTTTCAAAAACTAACAAGTCTTTTGTTTCAAAAAAGTATGTCTTTGATTGATTAAGTATGTCATGAAGTAATCTTGCCTTTTCTTTTCCAAATTCACTTAATAATAAATTACGACTACTTAAAGCTAAACCTGAATCATCTCTTACAGTTAAACCTTCTATTATTTTTATTTGATAGTTTTTTTTGTTTACCATTTCTTTAATTAAAAATAATTGCTGAGCATCCTTCTTCCCAAAAATTGCAACCTTTGGTTTAATTATTTGAAATAGTCTATTAACAACTGTGAGGACACCGTCAAAATGACCGGGTCGAGAATCCCCTTCAAACTTTTTTCCTAAAGCTCCAGAATCAACTGTATCAAAACCATCTAAAGGATAGATATAATTGTTTTCAGGAATAAATAAATAATCAATTTCTAAATTTTCTAAAACTTTAATATCTTCTTCAATCCTTTTAGGGTAATTAATAAAATCTTCCTTAATATTAAATTGCATTTCATTTATAAAAATAGAAACCATTAGCTGAAGTCCTAATTCTTTACCTTCTTTAATTAATGAAAAATGACCTTCATGTAAGGCTCCCATAGTAGGAACTAAACATATATCATTTTCTAAAATTTCTTGATCTATTTCTTTAATAATTTTCATACTTATCGTGCCCTAATATTGGTGCCCGTAATTACTTGTAAATTATGTTAACTTGTTTTATATAATTTTGAAAATTTTTTTTAAAGTGTTGAAAAAGATCCTAGGTACTTGGTATAAATGAAATTGCTGTAGGAGAAAGGGGTTTACCTAAAATCCTCTCAAGGATTGTTCTAGCTAAAATCGGATCATCAAGTATTTTGGAATAAATTAAATAACCTGCAAGTATCCCAGGTACTTCTTC
>Ga0066851_10001536_pt1 | contig 11007 bp, 9 predicted proteins | sample ETNtaG_7_FD_65493 | JGI IMG/M metagenome (GOLD analysis project Ga0066851, IMG submission 65493) | Marine microbial and viral communities from oxygen minimum zone, Eastern Pacific Ocean - ETNP201406SV65 | ecosystem: Environmental > Aquatic > Marine > Oceanic | place: Pacific Ocean: Eastern... | reverse complement strand
TCCATTTTTAACTTATGCTTTTCTAAGATCATCAAATAAGGATTATGTTAGATCTTTTAGATATCCAATTATGATTTTAAATGTTTTATTATCATGGACTTTATTTCCATTTTTATTTGTAGCTCAATTTATTGTTTATTATCTATCGAAATATTATTACTGGCATAGATTCAATATTCATTTTCCTAAGTTTGTGATTGATGAAAACGAGTAATATCACTAAAGTATTTATTAAATAAATTGAATACTACAAATGTATTAAAAGAGATTGGTTTTAATGAGTTTATTGCTTTTGATTTAGAAACAACCGGTCTTAATATTAATAAAGATGAGATTATTGAAATCTCAGCTATAAAATTTATTAATGGTCAGGTTGATTCAGAATTCACGACACTCATTAAACCTAAAAAAGAAATCCCTAGACAAATCATAGATTTAACTGGAATTAGCAATCAAATGGTTTCAGAAGCACCGTTTATTGAAGATATGTTAGATGAATTTATTTCTTTTGTTGATAACAATATTTTAGTAGCTCATAATATTGAATTTGATTTGAATTTTATAAATAGAATAATAAATGAAAATCAAAAAAATATTAATATTGATTATGCTTGTGACACTCTTTTGTTATCTAGATCTTTTTTATTTAATCTTGAGAAATTTAATTTAGAATATTTATCATTATTTTTTGATTTAGACATTAAAAATTCTCATAGAGCAAGAGCAGACGCTCTTAATACTGGTAAGATTTTAATTAAATTAATTGAACAAATGCTTTCTATCCCATGTGAAATTTTTAAAAAAATCAATCAATTAAGTTATAAAAATTTTTTTTATAATCAATTTTTATATACAAAGATACTTGCTTTCTTAGAATTAAATACTTCACATAATTTCAAACCTATAGAAAAATTCAATCTCAAAAATAATGTATTGGATAACACGGATAGTGAAAATAATGATTTTTCAATTGATATTAGCTCTTGGTTTGGAGAGGGTGGAGAGTTGTCTAAAGTATGGGAAGATTATTCAAAAAGAGATGTTCAAGAAAAATTTTCACATGATATTTATTCTAATTTCAAATCTAAATCTGTTCTTATTTCAGAGGCAGGTGCAGGTTTAGGTAAATCATTGTCATATTTAATTTCTGGTTTAAAATATGCTAGAGAGAATAATAAAAAACTTATAATTTCTACTTTCACAAAAACACTACAAGAGCAATTATTTTATAAAGATGTGCCTATACTTTCAGATAAATTAAATTTGAATTTAAAGTCAATAATATTGAAAGGTAAAAATAATTATATATCGAAATCAAAATTAAATAATATATTATATAAAGAATATATTTTTATGAAAGATAAAGAAATTTATGAATGTATTACTTTAATTGTTTGGTCGCATTTTACAAAAACTGGAGATATAGAAGAATGTAATGGAATTAATAGAGAAAGGATTAGTGCTTTATGGAATAAATTAACTTATCGAGATATTGATAATGAGTTGAATTTTGATGGTAATGGATATGATATGTTTCCTCAAAATGATTACTATAATAAAATTCTTAAACAAATCGATAGTTCTGATATAATCATTATTAATCATTCGCTTTTATGTTCTGATATTTCATCTGACTCTTCTATTTTACCTGCAGATTCTGTTCTTGTGATAGATGAAGGACATAATTTAATTAATGCCATAAAAAATAACCTGACCTTAAATTTTTCAGATTTAGGATTTATTAAAATAATTGATTCATTAAAAAAAATAATTCAATCTCTTAAAAATGATGATTTGTCTATTAGAAATGAAATTAATGTTCTTTTAGATTCTTTATTAAAAAATAGTAAAGAAGTATTCAATCTATTTAAATATAATTTTGATGATATCTATTTGAATTTACAGTTTGGTAATTATGATATTTTATTATCTAATGAAGAATTTAAATTAAATGCTTTAGAGTTAAATGATATTTATTGTGAGATTAATAAATTAATAGATTTAATCGAATTAGTTATAGAGAAGAATAATATTAAGCTATTTTCTCTTAAATTGCTTCTTTTTGAAATTACCCAACTCAAAGATATTTTAGAAGTTTTTTCACAAAATAATCCAAACTTTATTAAATGGATTTCTCTTTATAAAATGGGCTTCAATAATTATTTTAAGGTATATGTATGTGATCCAGATGTAAAAAATTTTATTATACAAAAGCTGCATAAGAAACACCCATCTTTTTTAATGTGCTCTGCAACATTTACTATTAACAATTCCTTTGATTTCTTTTTTAAAAAAATTGGAGTTTCAAAAGATGAATTTATAGATGTAAAAACTAAAATATATAAATCACCTTTCTATTATGAAGATCAATCTAAATTTTATATTTGCAATAAATCCGCTGATATTAATTCGAGTAATTATATTAATGATGTAAGTAATCAAATTGCTTCGGTAAATAAATCCTTAAATAAGAGAATGTTGATTCTATGTACTTCATATAAGCAAATTAAAGCTATAACAAATAATTTGATTAATAATTGTAATTTAGATAGTAATAATATATTTACACAAACCTCTAAGTTTAGTAAGCAAAAAATATTAGATAATTACAAGTCTTCAAAATCAGGTATTTTAATTGCAACTGCTACTTTTTGGGAGGGCGTTGATTTAAGAGGTAAATTACTAGAAATTTTATTTATAATTAGAATACCATTTGAAAACCCTTCTAATCCACATAATTATCATTTAAATAATAAAATTGAAAGTGAAGGTGGAAATTCTTTTTACGACTTGCAACTTCCTAATGCAATATTAAAACTAAAACAGGGAGTAGGTAGATTAATTAGAAGTGATAAAGATAGCGGAGTGTGTATTATGACAGATCCTAGATTATCTCAATCTAGATATGGTAAGTTTATACTTGATGAATTAACCGTAGAACCTGATTTTTATCAAGATATTAATGAGATAATATCTGATATAGATAATTTTTTAGGTTAATAGGATATTTTTTTTATAACTTAAGTCCAAATTTTTAGGATTTTTATGAGCATTGTAATTACAGGCCATGACTTAAATATTGAAACTCTTGTTAAAGTTTCTAGGTATGGTAAAAAAGTAGAATTGTCTGAAGAATCAATTTCTAAAATAAAAGAATGCAGAAAATTGGTTGAAGGAAAGATTGATGCTGGTGAAATAATGTATGGTATTAATACTGGTATTGGTGAATTTTCTGAAACTATTTTAAAGCCTGATCAAATTAAAGATTTTCAAAAATATTTAATATATAATCACTCTGCGGGGATTGGAGATTCTGCTCCTATTGAACATATTAGAGCTGCTATGTTAAGTAGAATTAATGTTCATGCTAAGGGAATGTCAGGTTGTCGATTAATAATTACTCAAACATTATTAGAAATGTTAAATAAGGGAGTTACCCCTCAAGTATGTGCAAAAGGCTCTGTTGGTGCTTGTGGAGATTTAGCGCCTATGTCACAGATTGCGCTCGTTTTATTAGGCGAAGGAAAAGCGTATTATAATGGTGATTTATTAGATGGGGAAGAGGCTATGTCTAAAGCGGGTATTGTTATTCCTGGTTTGGAAGCTAGAGATGGTTTGTCAGTTATAAATGGTTCTAATCTGCTTACATCTATGAGTGCTTTATTTATATATGATACAATCAAATGGATTAAGCAGGCTGAAATTGCAGCGGCAATGTCATATGATGCGTTATTAGCAAATCCAGGGCCTCTCAATCATAGGATTCATTTAGTTAGAGGTTTTTCTGGCGCAATCAAATCTGCTTCTTCATTAAGAAAAAATTTGAAAAATGGTGATTTAATAGATAAAAAAATTAAAACTAAACTACAAGATGCTTATTCTTTACGTTCTACACCACAAGTTATAGGTGCTGTTATTGATTGTATAGAATATTGTAGAACTCAGGTAGAAGTTGAATTGAATGGAGTTGGTGATAATCCTATATTTTTTGTCAATGAGGGCATTCAATTATCAGGTGCAAATTTTCAAGGGACACCAGTTTCTTTACCTTTAGATAATTTGGGTGCTGCAGTGACTATGGTTTCTGTTCTATCTGAAAGAAGAATGAATAGGCTTAATAACCCAGCTCTTAGTAATGGTTTGCCTGCTTTTTTAACTAAAGGTGCAGGAATGTTTTCTGGACTAATGTTAAGTCAATATACTGCAGACATGCAGATTGTGGAGCAAAGAATTTTATCAATGCCTGCTAGTATTCAATCTATACCTGCAGCTGCTGATCAAGAAGATTTCGTTTCGATGGGAATGAATACAGCCTTAAAGAATAACCAAATATTAGATAATGCTTATGGTATTTTAGGTATAGAATTCATGGCTGCTGCACAGGCTCTTGATTTCAGAGAGCATAAATTAGGAGATGGTGTACAATTAGCAAAGGATGTTATTAGAAAACATGTTGAGTTTCTTGATATTGACAGGCCACTATATGAAGATCATAATAAAATGAAAGCATTAGTAAAAAAATGTGAAATAGTAGATGAAATAGAATTAAATTTGGGAAATCTTTATGAGGATTAATTATGAATTTTAAAGAAAATTTAACATTTGATGATGTTTTAATGGCTCCTCAATATTCTGAGGTTCTTCCAAGAGAAGTCGATTTGTCTACTTCTATTAGTAAAAATATTAAATTAAACATACCTTTAATTAGTGCTGCTATGGATACAGTTACTGAAAGTAAAATGGCTATTGCTTTAGCAAGAGAAGGTGGAATTGGAATTGTACATAAAAACCTTACTATTTCAGAGCAATGTGCGGAAATTGATAAAGTTAAAAGATCAGAAAGTGGGATGATTCTAGACCCTGTAACTATAAATTCTTCAAAAACTTTGAACGATGCTTTAGAAATTATGTCAAAATATCATATTTCTGGAGTCCCTGTTGTTGATGAAGGTAAATTAAAGGGTATTCTCACAAATAGAGATATTAGATTTGAAACTAATTTAAAGTTAAAAGTTTCAGATAGAATGACTAATAAAAACCTTATAACTGTTAAAGAAGGAACTACATTAGAAGATGCAAAAGAGGTGCTTCAAATAAATAGAGTAGAAAAATTATTAGTTGTTAATAATAGTGGTGGTCTTACTGGTTTAATAACTGTTAAAGATATATTAAAAAAACAGAATTTTCCTGATGCGGCTATTGATAAGTATGGTAGACTATTAGTAGGAGCAGCTGTAGGAATTGATGTTGACACAATGGATAGAGTTTCAGAGCTGGTTAATAACAATGTAGATGTTATTACTATTGATACAGCTCATGGACATTCTAAATCTGTAATGGATATGGCAAAAAAAATCAAAAAGGAATTTTCAAATATAGATTTAATTGTTGGGAATGTTGCTACACCTAAAGCTGTTGAGACATTAATAGATTGTGGTGCTGATGCAGTTAAAATAGGAATTGGTTCTGGATCTAGTTGTACAACTAGAATAATAGCTGGAGTTGGTGTTCCTCAATTATCGTCTATTTTAAATTCTTATGAGATTGCTCAAAAAAGAAATGTTCCTATTATTTCAGATGGTGGAATGCGTTATTCAGGAGATATAGCTAAATCATTAGCTGCAGGTTCAAATGCTGTGATGTTAGGTAGTATTTTTGCAGGCACTGATGAGAGTCCAGGAGAAATTATTTTATGGGAAGGACGTAGTTATAAGTCCTATAGAGGAATGGGTTCTATATCAGCGATGAAATCAGGTAGTAGTGATAGATATTTTCAAAAAGGCACTAAAAACAAAAAATTAGTTCCGGAAGGTATAGAAGGGATGGTGCCAGTAAAGGGATCTTTATCATCATTAGTACATCAGCTACTTGGTGGCATACGTTCTTCTATGGGATATTGTGGTGCAAAAAATTTAAAAGATTTTATTAAAAAAGTTGAATTTATTAAAATTACTAGCTCTGGTATTGTTGAAAGCCATCCACATGATTTAGATGTAACAAAAGAAGCTCCAAACTATAGAAAACCATATTAATAGCATTATTTTTGGTATTATTTATTTAATACTATTTAAATATTTTGAAATTCTAGCTTTTTGATTAGCGGCTTTATTTTTATGTATGATACCTTTAGAAGCAACTTTATCTATAGAAGAGAAGGCTGAACTTGCAGCTTTAGTTGCACTGTCTTTTTTAGTTTCATTTAAAGCTTTTTTTATTACTGTTTTAACAGCTGATTTGTAGTGCTTATTTTTAGCATTTGCTTTTCTAGATTGTCTAACTCTTTTTAAAACTGTTCCTTTTGCGCTCATTCTTTCCTCTTTATTTTAATAATGATAATTTGGACCCAAATATATGGAATATCTTCTTAAAATAACAAATAGTAGTTTTAATTTTATTGTTTAATGCTCTTATTAATTTTAACTTATATTCAAATTTAGAAAGAAATTTTATTATGGCAGACAATATTTTGAATTCTATAAACATATTTTCTAGTTTATCAGATGAACAATGTGAATCTTTGCGAAAATTTTTCAAACCAAGGAGCTATCTTAAAAATAGTATGATTATCTTAGAGGAAGAATATGGTGATTTAGTTTTTGTTGTTAAATCTGGGACTATTAAAATTACTCGAGTAAATGATGAAGGTAAAGAAGTTATATTAGCTTTGTTAGGGCCTGGTGAAATCTTTGGAGAATTAGCAATATTAGATGGAGAAGCAAGGTCTGCAAATGCTCTAGCTCAAGAAAATTGTCAACTTTTAGCAATTAATAAAGAAGATTTTTTAGATATTTTAAAAAATAATTTTTCTATTTCTTTTAATCTTATGTGTGAATTAGCAAAAAGATTAAGAAAATCAGACCAGCAAATTGAAGCTTTATCTTTATCTGATGCTGAGCATAGGATTGGCGTTTCTCTTCTAAATTTAGCTGAAGATATGGGGGTTATTAGAAAAGGTAGGGTTACTATCAAAAATTTACCATTTCAGCAAGATATTGCAAATATGGCTGGCACATCTAGAGAAACTGTTTCTCGTGTACTTAAAATACTTGAAAATAAAGGTATGGTTTCAAAGGTAGGTCATACTTTAGTTATACCTGATTATAGCTTTTTTAAACAAATTTTTGGTAAGTCTATTTAATACTTTTAGTAGATAATGACTGAAAATATAATAAAGAGTCTTAAAAAAAGAGATAGTAGAACTATTTCTCGATGTATATCATTAGTTGAAAATCAAGAGCCTTCCTATTTAGAATTTCTTTCATCTATTTTTCCATATACAGGTAATTCATATAGGATAGGTATAACTGGAGCTCCGGGTTCAGGAAAAAGTACTTTAACTGATCAATTAATCAAAATAATTCTTGAACAAAATCTTTCTGTAGCAGTTATTGCTATTGATCCTAGTAGTCCGTTTAATGGAGGAGCTATTTTAGGGGATAGAGTTAGGTTTGTTAATGATTTCAAAAATAAGAATACATTTTTTAGAAGTATGTCTACTAGGGGGGCTCAAGGAGGTCTTGCTGTATCAACAAAATTGGTTGCTGATATTTTTGACGCCTGCAATTTTGATATTATTATTTTTGAAACTGTTGGTGTAGGTCAGGTTGAAATAGATGTGATTGAAGCTGTTGATACTGTCGTTGTTACTTTAGTCCCAGAATCAGGTGATGATATTCAGATGATGAAGGGTGGCTTAATGGAAATAGCAGATTTATATGCTATAAATAAATCTGATAGGCAAGGAGCTGATAGACTTTATACTTCTCTTAATAAAACTTTGGAATTAAATGAATATTCTGATTGGTCTCCTGATATTATTAAAACTATAGCTACTAATTCTAAAGGAATAGATTTGTTGTATAAGTCTATTATGAGGCATAAGGATTTTCTTGGTAAATCTAAAGTTGGTTTACGTAAGCTTAATCAACGATACATTAAAACTGTAAAATCTTTTATAAGCAATTTCTTAATTGATGAATTTTGGTCTAATAAAATTGATAATCACATAAAAAAAGAATTAAATTTAGACTATAACAAAAGAATCTCTCCATATGAGATGGCAAATACACTTCTAAAAAAATGATTTCAAAAGATAATATGACATTTATAGATCACTTAGAAGCTTTAAGGTGGGCTTTAATTAGAATAATTATAGTTATTTCTATATTCATGTTTTTTTCTTTCATTTATTCGGATATTATTCAAGATTTTATTATGCAGCCAATCAATAATCTTGGTTTAATAAATTTTAAATTACAAGATATTAAAATTACTAGTCCTTTCATGGTCAAGATTGTTATATCATTATTCACTACCCTTATTATTACTTTTCCATATTTTGTATTTGAAATTTTAAAATTTATATATCCAGCTATCTCAAAAATATCCAAAATATATTTATTTTCTATATTTTTTTTATCAGTAATATTTTTTATTGTAGGGTGTCTTTTTGGTTATTTTTATTTATTTCCAGCTACAATTTCTTTTTTTATAAATTTAGTTGATCAAGATATCGAATTTAATCCTGAAAGATTAAATTATGTTTTTTATTCATTTTGGTTAATTATCGTTAGTGGTTTTATATATCAATTACCTGTTATATCATTAATACTAACTAAATTAAGAATAATAAATTATGAGTTTTTAAAGCAAATGCGACATGTGGCATTTGTCTTGTTTCTTGTTTTTGGAGCAATAATAAGCCCTCCAGATCCTTTAAGCCAATTATTAATAGCTTTTCCTCTTTATTTGTTATACGAATTAGGTATAATTATAAGCTATATTTTTAGAGTTAAATTATGAAAAGTATGTTAAATGAAATTTCAAAACCTATAGAGTCTAATTTAGAAAAATTTGATAGTCATTTTATTAAGTCATTAGGTTCTGATGTTAAAACTATTAATACGATAGTAAATTATTTGGTTAGAAAAAAAGGTAAGAGACTTAGACCTAGATTATCGCTTTTATCAGCAAAAATTTGTGGAGGCATTAATTTAAAGACTTATAAGGTAGCATCATTATTGGAGATTTTACATGTAGCTACTTTAGTCCATGATGATGTTGTAGATGATTCAGATTTAAGAAGGGGGTGGCCATCAGTAGGTAGATTATGGAAAAACAAGCTGAGTATTTTGGTTGGTGATTATCTTTTTTCAAAAGCTTTAACTAATATGGCAGATATTGATTCTCTGGATTCAGTCAAAATTTTAGCAGACTTAGCATCAAGATTAAGTCAAGGCGAGATATTGCAAATTGAAAAAGCTTTAAGTAAAAATATTAATGAAGAAATATATTTTAAAATGATTAGTGATAAGACGGCCTCTCTTTTTTCGGCATCTTGTAAACTCGGCGCTGTAACCGCTACAACAGATTTGACAAAAATTAATGCTCTTTCTCAATTTGGTGAATTTTTAGGTCAGGCATTTCAAATAAAAGATGATTTATTTGATATTGTAGGAAATATAGGTAATACAGGAAAACCTTCTGGTTATGATTTAAAGAAAAATATGTTAACGCTTCCATTAATACATATTTTTGATAAGAAGACTAATTTAGAAAAAAGACTATTTAAACTTAATTTAAAACTAATGCTAAGAAAAAATAATTTTAACAAAATTAAAAATACTATTATTAATGAGGGTGGGATTGAGTATGCGGAATCTAAATTATTAGAAGTCTCAAAAAAAGCAAGACAAGAGCTTGAAATATTTGAAGACTCTGATTTAAAGGAAGCTCTTATCACAGTTTTAGAGTTTAATTTATTAAGGGTTATTTAATTGAAGAATATTGTTAATATTGCTAATTCATTAACTTTTTTTCGAGTATGCTTATCTGTCCCCTTGTGGCATTTTTTATCGTCTATAAATGAAAATAGTAATATTTATGTTGTTTACTGGTTTCTTGGCTTATGCCTTTTGATATCGCTTACAGATATACTTGATGGTTATTTTGCTAGACTTTTTAATTCGGTTACTGATATAGGTAAATTTTTAGATCCTATTGCTGATAAAATTTGTGTTCTTGTTTTTGTTGTTTATTTATCAATGAAATTTGGTATATCTTACTCGTCTTTATTTTTAGCTTTATTAGTAAGAGATATAATAATTTCGGTTGTGTCCATTTATTTTGTAAGAAAAGAGGGTAGGTATTTTCAGGCCAATATATATGGCAAGTGGTTTCTATTTTTTATTGCTATCAGCATGATTTTAGAGGCTGTTCGTATACCTAATATCATTAATCAGGAATATATTTATTTAAACACGCTAAATAGTATTTTTTATGTTTTTAGTTGGATATTTTTTATTTTAGCGACTTACAAATATTTTTCGACATATTATTATTTGTTAAAGAAAAATAATGTTTAATTTTATCAAAAAAACCTTTTCAGGCCTTCAGAAGACCAGAAAAAATATTGTTAATACTTTTTCCAAACTTCATGGCAAAAAGTATTTAAGTGATAATGAGCTTGAGGAGTTAGAATCATCTTTGTTTCAGTCTGATTTAAGCTATGAATTAATTTCTGATATAATTGATGAATTTAAAAATAACTCTTTAAGTGGTGACGAATCTTGGGAAGGTAAATTTGTTAAACTATTAAAATCAAAAGTTAAGAAACAATCTAAAGAAGATTCTAAGCATAAGATTATTTTGGTAGTTGGAGTAAACGGAACAGGCAAAACTACTACTTCAGCTAAATTATGTAAATACTATAAAAACAACAAATTTAAATGTATGCTTGTTGGGGCAGACACTTATAGGGCTGCAGCTGTAGAGCAGCTTAGACTTTGGTCTAAAAAATTAGATGTTAAGTTTATTTCTAATGAATTCACTAAGGATCCAGCTTCAATAGTGTATGATGCAATAAATTCAGGTTTAAGTGATAGTTATGATAAAATAATAATAGATACAGCAGGAAGATTGCATAACTCAGTTAATTTAATGCAAGAGCTCGAAAAGGTGTATAATGTATCTAAAAAGTTTAACGAGAAGATTAGGGTTATTTTGGTT
>Ga0066851_10001531_pt1 | contig 11024 bp, 13 predicted proteins | sample ETNtaG_7_FD_65493 | JGI IMG/M metagenome (GOLD analysis project Ga0066851, IMG submission 65493) | Marine microbial and viral communities from oxygen minimum zone, Eastern Pacific Ocean - ETNP201406SV65 | ecosystem: Environmental > Aquatic > Marine > Oceanic | place: Pacific Ocean: Eastern... | reverse complement strand
CCCTAATCATGAATGCGGGTACCTTTGCTGCCTCTAGTTTGTATAGCATCTCTATTATCTCGTACTTTTTATTGTCTATGTCTATTGCTAGTTTAGTGTCGTGGTTCCTGAGTATTGGTAGCATCTCATCTAATCTGACTAACAGTCTTCGCTGCCTATTCTCTTTTGGGGTTTCGTCTATTCTGACGGGTCCCTCAGCAACATAGTCCCCCTTACTACCAGCGTATTCTTCGTCATCAGGGTCATCATCATACAATTCTTCACCCGTAGGTTGTTCAGACCCTAACTCAGTACCGCACTTTGGGCAGGAGATTACCCCTGAGTATGGGTCAGATTCGGGACCACCACCTACAAACATCGGGCATTGACTCTCGTCATCCGGATTTTCCGCAAGACAGGTGAAGTCACTCCCCAATGAATCTGCGTATCTGGTCGTAGCCGACAAACGAATTACCCCCATCGAATAGTTGTGGTATCTCTGTCTGTCCTGTCAGGGCGATAATCATCTCACCATCGATAGATGATATGTCAGAGATATCTACAAAGTGGAAGTCTATCTTTGCTGACTCCAGTAACGTGATTGCTTTCTGTGTCGATTTCGACCGCTTCATGCCGAACAATTGGGGCTTCACGGGTAACCGAAGGGGCGCCATGCTATAACGCTTAAGAATGAAAGGAAGTAATAGGGGTCCGATGAGTGGTACGGATTTCTCTTGGGGGAGCCTCGGCGGAAACAGTGCACTTAATGATAGGATACAAAAATTAGAATCGAAGGTAGACGCGTTAGTGAAAATGGTTACTGAGTTATCTGGTAACATAGAACGTATGCCACTGCAAATAGAGAATGCAGTGCTACGTGTCACGCGTGCAGATTTTGATGACCGAAGTGTTACCACGTTCCTATCACTAGATGAATTGGATATCGAGAACAGTGCCAGACCCGACGAAGAACCGAAGACCGAGGAGATTGCCGTAACCGTGGTAAGGGATACACTTACTGCCCCTCCACCGGAGAAGGAGTATTCATTGGATGGACTTACTGACGAAGAGGCGGTAGACCAAATCATTGACCGGTTACATGTATACATCAAGGATTCCGGTCCCATTATGAATGCGCATCTCAAACTCAGAGGTATAGTACCTGAGGGATATTCACTCTCCAAGAAGGCCAAGGCGATAATGAAGGAAAGGATAGCGAGTGACGAGAGTGATGTCAAGGTTCACAAGTTGGATAAGATTCGTGGATTCTATTATATCGAAGAAGGTTGGGAAGGACAGACCCCAATGGAAATCTACGATGCTACACTCCGAAAGAAGTGACAAGGTGGAAAGTCTCTTTCTCTTTCTCTCTCTTACTTATTAGATTTTTCTATTTTTCTTTTCATACTACTTAACTTTGAGTGAATTATTGTGTTTATTTGATGTGGAAACTAACACGATGTATTTTTGCATGAAATGGACCACTGCGGCAAGGTGCGAGGTGGAAAATTATTTTTTCCACCTAAGATGAAGTGGAAAATCTAAGTGGAAAACTACCACCATCACCACGCAATACATCGATTTCGTGAGGTGGAAAAATATCGACCTTATATATGAAACGGGATTTTCCACTTCAATTAGCATTCACTGCTTCTCTTCAACTCGTCTAACTGGTGGTTGATTCGGATACTTTGATGCGGCGATATCGAAATCCAGACTCAAATCTGTCAACATCTGTTTGTACCTATTGCGAATCGTGACCTCAGTCACGTTACATACCTCTGAGATTTCCCGTTGCGTACGCGCCTGCCCCTTCATATGACTAGTAATGTAAATGGCCGCAGCCGTGACACCTGAGGGTGACTTGCCATCCAGTAACTCCCTCTCACGACATATATCCAATAATTCCCTAGTTGCCGTCTGTGTCTCGGGGGATAACCCCAGTGAATTGCAGTACCTCTCAACAAATATGATAGGGGATGTAGGGTTTATCTTGACTTTCAATCTTCTTCGCATCTCTCTATACGCCCTTCCCAATTCTTTCTTGGGTATTTCCAGCGCGATAGCATATTCATCAATCGTCCTTGCGCGGTCATTCTTCCGGTTCACTATGAACATTATAGCCCCAACAACCAATTTGATAGGGCGACCCCGAAGTAGGTCCATCTCTAATCCCCTTCGATACAGCATAGCACTCTCCTCTTGGTCCGTTCTCGGAATCCCCAATTTGGTCCCGAGTGTGGATATCATTTTGATTGCGTTCTGTAAATTCTTCTCACGCCCAGACTTAGTACGAACACGACGCTGCCATTGTCGCATCCTATACATCTGTGAGGCGTTACCTCTAATTTGTGCACCCGAGTAGTCACGATTAGTCCAACCAATCTCAGTCGACAATCCCTTATCATGCATCATGTAATTTACCGGTAAACCTACCCTCGACTGCTCATCAACACCACCTACGGTAGATTTAGCCACCCATTCTGCACCATAGTCTAACATCTTATCTTCAACAAGCATTCCACAATCTTGACAATACCTTTCCCCGTGTTTCTGGTCTGATGCTAGGTTTCGCGAGTTACATTCGGGGCATTTTACTACGGTGGAGTCAATGGTCACGAATGGCGTGAGGTCGCTCGATAATATATAAACTCAATCCGTATTGACCCAAACACCACCATTATAGACTTCCTGTCATCGGCCAATTTCCCTGCGGTGGTATTGTGGCGAAGAGAGAGGCTAAAGATAGGTGCATTGAGATGTACAACAAACTCTCGGAACAAGACCAGAAGTACGTCAGAGACAAAATCTCATCAACTCGGCGTCGATACAATAAGAAGTATGGTGAGATAATACCCCTAGTAGAAGACCACATAATGACTAATGGTAGTATCACTAACGTCGAGGCATTTGAGTTAGGTCTCACTGATGTAGCAATGCACTCCACAACCTTCCGCCGATGTATAATAGCGAAACTCAACATCGACGTCATGAGGAGGACACTACCAGACCGTAGAGTCTGCTACTATCTACCCGGACTACAATCATCAACCGATGATATCGAATACACATCCGTTGGACCAGATTTGGTCAATGCGATTATGGGCACCGTTGATTTCTCCCAAAAGACTGTTAACCTTCGGACGCTACTTGATAGTGAGAGGTACCCGATACTCAGCCAAAGTGAAAACCTATCTAAGATAGGACCGATGCTCGTCGAGGCGATGATGCGTCAGGGATACACCCGAAGTAGCAGGAATTTGGATTTTACGAGAGAGGCATGATAGAATGACATTGATACGAGATATAGACCCAAACGACGAACCAATCGACGAAGAGGTGGAAGCAATAGCCACTTCCGTCGCTACACGAATCGACAATACTGAATTACGTGTCAAGATGGCAGCATTCGCGTATCACATGATACATTCAGGTCAGATATTCAACATGGTTGACATTGACGGTAGGGTTGATTCAGGTACCCGAGCAGAATTAGTGGATAATCTGGGTAATGACGCTTATGATAGGATAATGGAATTCGGCAGCATTCCCGTCATCGAATCAACTCAGGCGTCACTAATGTCATATAGGACACAGATAAGAAACAGCATCAACCCAAATATCCCCATAATCTCGATAGACGTGTCGGCTATCAATTCGGGTATGATGCTACCAGTAACATCACCGGAGCACATAACGCTGGAATTACCGGATGAAATCAATCACCATAGGGGAGGGCGCAACATCGGAATCGCATTCGGAAGTTGGGAAATCCTTCGCACCCACTATAACAGCATAGCACAGTGCATAGCAAACTCACCCAGAAACACGATGTTCTGGTTACAGAAGTATGAGAGGCTGTTCACTCAAGTCGCAGACCCAGACTTGGAGAGAAGAGCCGAATTCCATAGGATAAAGCCCGAGTGGAGATTCTCCAATGCCCCAAACAATTGCGTTCGTCGGTTTGAGGACATATTACACGCATTGGATGTGGGTAGGCTAGTCAAGATTACCGGACAAGTAACTGAGGTCGGGGAACCGAAGGTAGTGATGACACATATAGCATTCAGATGCATGAACAACGATGAATTCGGACTTCAATGTGGTAATATCAATCTGGTCGAACAGAAAGAGGACGAACAGGGAGTACAGAAGCCGGAACCATGCCAACATTGTTCCACACACGGACTAAAGCCAAATTGGGTGAAATTAGACAGTAGTGAGTCTAGGAGTGAATCGATGCAACGACTGATGATTCAAGAGGAAGAGATTAGTGGCGATGCTAGAGCCATAATGGTCGAATTGAGAGGCTCATTGTGCAACGTCCACCTTTCAGGTGACACTATAGAGGTAACTGGGACCATACGGTTGGAATCAATGACCAAGAATTCCAACATATGCTCACCATACATACTAGCATCGAATTACATAATCACTAACCAAAGCGAATCGGAATTGCACATCAGCCCTAGAGACAGGGAATTGATTGAGGAATTCCATCAGTCAGGAGACATAGAACATAGAATGGGAAGAATGATTGAGTCCCTAGCGGGTCATATACACTCACCAAAGGAGTCAGCGGTTGACGATATCAAGAGGGCGATAATCCTCCAAGCGTGCGGTTGTCCCGAAGAGGACCTCTTCGGACATAGAGGGGGAATTCGACTATTCATAGTCGGGGACCCGGGCACAGCAAAGACCAAACTCCTGAAGAAAGCAACGCAATTACATCCGGGCTCAAGATTCACAACAGCGGAATCGGCTAGTCAGGCAGGTCTAATGGGTGGATGTCAACAGGTCGAAGACCTATACACGGGTAAGAAGCGGTGGGCAGTAATACCCGGAGTGATACCACTAACTCACCCTGATGGCGTATGTGCCATTGACGAATTGAATCTATACCCAAGTGGTGAATTCGGACATTTCAATACGGCCATGGAGAGTGGTGAGATTATCATCGAGAAGATAGCATCAGCCAGAATTCGTGCACAATGCTCTATCATTGCGGGCGCCAACCCAAAGGGCAAAGACGCAAACAGAAAGAAATTCAGCAAGAACAACCAGATTCCATACGCCATGCAGATTGGACTAGATTATACCACATTACAGAGATTCGATGCCATCTTCATCATTGAGGATATCGCAGAAGAGAAGAATGATTACAACATCGCACTATCGATGTTGAGTGGTTGGTCATCAGAAGAGAGTGATAGGGATAACGCCAATAACCTCTCATTGGACTTCATGCAGAAGTACATCGCAACATGCAGGCCCCGAGCAGTCACACTAGACAGGGAATCACAACAGTACATCGCCAAGGTCCACGCACAGAAGCGCAGGGACGCTTATGATGAGGAATCATTGATTTCACACCGGGCAGTAGCGTCAATCGGGCGTTTCGCACTAGCAGCCGCCAAGTTTGACGGAGTTGACGTAGCCACTTTGAAGCACATTAGGTTCGCTGAGAAGATACTAGAGAAGACCCTACAACAGAAAGACCCCGGAGTTATCGATGGCGGAATGTCCGAAGGTGCGAGGACTCTACGGAGTAAGGTCGCCGAGGAATTCGCGAGATTGGTGAATAACGGATTCATGGCTGACGACCATACAATCGATGAGATTTACGCTGAGATGCAGAAGCAGTGGAAGGATATCCCCAAGATGGACGATGTAGATAAGGTGCTGAGGTCATTCTCAAAGGCGGATAAGAGAGCAACAACCAGCCTGTACTTCCATAATCACGACAATACTTACGCATACGAGGGTCCAATGAACCCGGCATACCAATGGTGGTGATACTATGGAATATACAGGTAAGAAAGGCTACCAATCCCTTTTGAAGGAACACTATGAGAAGGCGGAATTACACGTCACTGATTGCGTACGAAGGGAATTCGCACATCCGGTCAACGTAAGAAAGAAGCATTATAGGAACGTAGAGGAATTACGACAAGGCATACTAGATATGGCTAGACTCCCAGATGGTGTATATGCCTCTACTTACAGGTATCTCGACCCGATGGACCCGACAGTAGACCAGCAAAACCCCAATTGTGATTTGGTATTCGACTTAGATGCACCCGTTGAGGGCGATAGAGCAGACCATATCGAGGAGATGCGGAGGCTGACTCTACGACTAGTGGATGAATTCTTGGTGGAATTGGGATTCAAATTGGAGGACATGTTCTTTGAATACTCTGGCAACAAGGGATTCCATGTAGTGATATCTAACCCACAGTATAGGTCACTGACAAAGAACCAGCGCTCGATGATTACCAAATACATCAACGGCGCACAGATAAAGAAACTCTTGGAACCCAATAGGATATTCCCCGGGCATCGACTGAAAAAGTATGGTTGGGGGAGACAAGGCATCCATACGGTTTCAGAATTGTTGGATGAACCGGCCCGAATCCCGATATACGTAACCAAGAACGCCGATAGACAAAAAATAGCCACCCTGCTAGACAATCCGGAAGTAGTATCCGATTTGCGTAACGGGCGGCTAAATAGTGAGTTTGACTTGTCTGTGCTGACCAATGCGACATTTCGGAGAGCCCAAGCGCTCTCATCTCCAGTGTTTGATACTAAACCTACCACTGACCTTCGCAGGATATTCCGAATAGCGGGGTCGATACATGGTGGTAGCGGGTTACCGTCGGTGAGACTGACTTACGATGAGATGCATTCCACACATGAGATTGTGGACAAAATCATAGAGATAGCAGGACACGACCAAATAAGAGTAGCACTGACCAAGGAAACGAAGATAGACTTCCCTACGGTGATGACATACCCTGCGGGTACGCACAGGGTGCCTAGATACGTTGCTCTCTGCCTCTTGTCCCAAGAGAATTGAGATAAAAAAAAGGAAGACTTTCGTCTTCCCTTTTTTACCTAGTTTGCCTTTCGGCTCAAGAGTGTTCGTCTTTACAACACTCACATAGGCTAAAGTCCATCGCCATAGAGTCTATACGGAACATTTCATCTTCTGTCCACGTATACATTCCATCCCAAGCGTCGGCTTTTGCCACCTTCATCATCATGCCCTCCCACCTTACTGTCTGGCCCTCCAATACGGGGGGTCCATCGTTCTGTAAGTTGTGTAGGCGATATGCATTTATTTCATTCACCTTTCTTTGGGCATCAATCGCAAATATCCCGGGGACACCGCGGAACTCAAGGTCTGGGATACCATATAGGTTCATCATCCCAATCGAATACACCCATACTGAATGTACTCCCCCATAGTTCGCGTTTGTCTCCGGTGTGACCATACAGCGTGTTACCACTTGTATCGTCTTCATTGCTTCATCCATATCTTTTTCATCCATGGTTTCTAGTTTGAGGATTACTCCTCTTCTTGTTTCATACAGTGTAATGCATAGTCCCAGATGAAGGGCCCAGCAGTGTTCTTGATTCGATACTTCGTATCGATTCCCAGATTATTCATAATCCAATCCTTCGGTATTTCCACACCGAAGTATTCTTGATTAGTGAAATCCTTGAACTCGCTGTCCCTGTGCTCTGGAATCGTCATCGTCACGTCGACCACCTGTTCATTTATGGTGTTCCACGCGTGTGGTAATGGGATAACCAAATTGGCCCATCCCTCCACATACTGTAAGTGTCCAAACAGTACCATCGAACTGTAGTAGCAGTCCTTTAGTCTTGGTTTGACGTAACTAGCCTCTACGACTTCGTCCGCCAAGCCCATGTCTGTCCCGACATAGTGTTTACCGTTGGCGAGAATCCATTCATAGATTGCACCCACCTCCGGCCTTGATTGTTTTTCCATGTTACCAATCGTCTTGATGTATTGGAGCAATGGGGTATCCTCATCAGTGATTCCATTCGTCCATTCTTTCATCTTCTCGATTTTGTCCATTTCAGTTTCCATCTAGTTTGCCCTCAGGCTTGTGAGCCTGATGAGTCGGAATCATCAATAACGGACGCTGCCCAATTCAGGTAGGTTGCCGCTTCGTTAAAGCCTTTCACAGTACGCTTTACGTTGACGTCAATCCCTCTTGGGATAGACGGCACTTTGATGTCCCACTTACTGATTATCAGTAGGGCTAATTTTCTGTATACTATCCCGTCTTTCCGAAACGTCGTGAATTTCACGGTACGGAGTATTCGGTCTGGGTGGCGAAAATAGCCACCACCGATGTCGGGAGCCCATTCTACATAACTACCGCTTTTTCCTGAAAAGGATTCGGCTGTAACTCGTAGTCGTCTCCCGAGTCTCTCAAGGTTCTGATTTTCCAATGCCGCTGCGAGTCTCTCATAGAGTCCGCATATTGAATCATCTTCGTCGATGTAGGTATCGACGGCCCTCTCTTCGGTTAAATTGCGACTGTGACTCAGTTTTCGTGCTGAGAGACTCGCAAGTCTTGATAGTATAATAATCTGGTCGCGAATGGGCTTGCCCTCCGCGAACCAATCAGCAATTTGGTTACCGTTCGTACGGATTCCAGAACCCGTCATTCCCATACCTCCATTGGCACACAGCCATTGGGGCACAGGTATTGGTTCTTCCGTCGTTCTCGTTCAAAGGACATAGTCCTATTGAAGGTGACCAAACTGCCACAATCTAAACATTTTCTGTTCTTCATCTAGTTTGAGGATTATTCCTCTTTTTTCTTTGCGTGATAACGCTCGCGTGCTTTCGCATTTCTCTTCTCACGATTCTCCGCGTAGTAATTGCTCTCTTCGCGGTACTTGCGGCCATACGCCGCTATCTTCTCACGATTCTCTTCGCGGTACTTGCGTTTTCTCACAGCAATCTTCTCACGATTCTCTCGCCGGTATATGCGGTCTTTCGCAGCAACCTTCTCGCGATTCTCTTCGCGATACCTGCGTTCTGCCGCACGAACCTTCTCACGATTCTCTTCGCGGTACTTGCGTGCTTCCACGTTTAACTTCTCACGATTCTCTTCGCGGTACTTTTTTCGCGTTGCGTTGCGCCTCTTTATCCTGCACTCTTCGGAACAAACTATTGTGCGAGGGTTATATTTGGTAAATACCTCATCACAAATTACGCAATGCGCTTCTCCGAAGTCGTGTCTCTTCGCTTGTTTAGCATCGAACTTACGATGTCCCCTCCCTGCTTTGAGGGATAGAGTCGTATTCGATACGTTGATTGGTTCCATTTTTATCTTAACCATCTAGTTTGAGGATTAATCCTCTTCTCGCACGCCCATCAACTCGTAGTATAATTTGTCCCTACGTTTTTCTTCTAGCGCGTACTCACGTCGAATAGTTGCTTCGTTTACTATGTCTAGTCGCAACTGTTCCATTCGTTTTTTCATTGATTCTAATCCGGGCACATGTTCGTCAATTTGCCTCAATGTATGCAAATTTACGAAGTATGTGATTAAGCAAGTGGTTCCCATACCAATGCAAAACCATATCATCGCTTCTGCCCACATTTCAATCTTCATCTAGTTTGAGGATTACTCCTCTTCTTCTCGCTTCTTACGAAGCCGCCTTCCGATTCTCCTGTGACGCTTTACGTCTTCTCGACCACGATATTCCTTCTGTTGGTCTAGAAACTTCTGCTTCTTCTCAGGGTTGCTCAGATATTCTTTCATGTAAGTTGATTGGTATCCACGGAGCCTTTCTCGCACATCGTCCCTCTGGGACCATTTCCTGCGAGTCTTGGCTTTGTGGGCCTTCTTACATTTCTCTATGCCACAAGTGGAAGCGTCTTTGCGCTTTTGGTGAAACCACTTGTTACATTCTGTACACCTCTTGGATGTCATCTAGTTTGAGGATTGCTCCTCTTTATCATTCGTAGTCACGAATGGCGATTCCCACTGGGAATCTTGGAATACCATCATCAGTCAACTCTTGGTATCTTACCGTGAGCATCTTGTTGGTGTAGGTATCCCCGTTTTGGAAAAGTGCCTGTCGTGATTCCCTAGTCCCACGAGGTCGGACGCTAAACTGGTTACCGTCATTGGTCTTGCAGACCCAAATGACGCAACCCGTCTCGTCGCCCGTTCCCTGTGTAAACCCGACGATTTCATATTCGCCGTCCAAGAAAGTCTTCACTTTCTGGAGGTTAGGACTTCTTTTTCCAATGGCGTATGCTCCGGTTAGATTCCTAACCATAGCACCTTCATAGCCTTCTTCCACGAATCGAGCCTGTGCGGCGTGAATTTCTTGTTCGTCTTTCACGCTCACGTTTTCAACTAGACTCAGATACTTGGCACCACGCGTTATGCTGGTGATGGTTTCGTATCGGTCTTTGAAATCTGGTTCTTCATCGAGGTTAATACAATCGTACACTCTAAGAGAGACTTCAAGCATCTGCTCGTCGTTTCCCTCCTTGAGTGTAACTCTTCTTACAAGTCCGACTAATTCTTGGAATGTAAGGGTATCAGAGTATAATTCACCATCAATCACTATGGACGGGTTCCTATTGAAATTCAATATTTCCGTCCTGATATGATTCAGGTGAGGGAACTCCTTTCCCTTCCTTGATAGGAGAAGAGCCTTGCCGTCATCAGTGATTTGGGCGAGGCACCGCACACCGTCAAACTTCCGTTGGACGATAGCGGGGTAGGTTATGTTATGACTGCGCTTCGTAAATGGATGCGCTAACATCGGAAGCAGTTTAACGTTATTCTGGGCCTCTTCGATTGTGTCGTAGTAGGCTTCGTCTCGTTTCTTGTTCAACTTTGAGGTGGCTACGAAAATAGCCTGCTCTCTCGCTGAACGCTTTTGCTTTCCTTCGTCAATAACTTGACCTGACGTCTCCGTCAATTTTCCGTCAACCTGACCGGCCTCTACTTTCAGTAGGAACCCAGTCTCAGTCGTTACAACATAGGCTCTCCATTGCTGGATTTTACCTGTGCTTGCTTTCTTGTATACTCTCTGTGTTGTGTGTATTACTTCACTCATCTAGTTTTGCCTCACTCGGAGGCGTCGATTAACTTCCATATTTCTTCTTCAATATCGGGATAGACTCTTGCTAAGGCATTTCTGACGATACTCAAGTTTCGATGTACTAAATCAATCTCTTCATAACTTCTCTTCAA
>Ga0066851_10001528_pt1 | contig 11028 bp, 8 predicted proteins | sample ETNtaG_7_FD_65493 | JGI IMG/M metagenome (GOLD analysis project Ga0066851, IMG submission 65493) | Marine microbial and viral communities from oxygen minimum zone, Eastern Pacific Ocean - ETNP201406SV65 | ecosystem: Environmental > Aquatic > Marine > Oceanic | place: Pacific Ocean: Eastern... | reverse complement strand
CATGACTGGTGCACTGAGGATGGGAAGTTGCCCTCGGGTCATGCTGATGACCCTGAAGGGTGGCTCCACATGGGATACGTTCGCGGCCTTGAGGGTGGGGTCTCTTACGAGTTCACGTCAGGGGATGAGATTACTGCAGTTCCAGAGAGCGTCGTCGACGAGATAATCGGGGATGCCATAGGTGGTTTCTTGGGAGCCATGGGCGGAGGCTCGTGTGCGTGCTGTGGAGTCTTTATCCTGATTCTCGGTTTGATAATGGCCCTAACCATGAAGGATGAAGCGCCTACTACTTACCAGGTCGATGCTGAAGGCCGTGTGATACAGATTCAAGGCGGGCAGGTGGCACCCAGTCCTGTTTCCATCGCCCCTGGATCCGAAGGCTCTGTGGATGGGTCTGCGGTAGCGACTGAAGAGTGGTACAAGCAGACCGAGAAATGAGTCGGTTCGAGTCTCTTTCTGATACCCCTCACCGAATCCATTAACAATGACTCTTAGAGTCATTGCGCTATGGCTGAGCGGCACGCTAAGACTCACTCGCAGTATGAGTGGGGGGGTTCGGCAATTATCCTATCCGTTCTCTTCATGGCTCAGGCATTCGCACCAGTAGCGGTTTCCGATGCTGGATTCGATGAGATGACGATATGCCAAGACTCCATATCCACCCTCGGTGGCATTTGTGACGATAGGACCGATGGCCACGACGGAACAGCCGACGTCGCTGACTGGGTCGAAGGGATGTTCCACTTCAACATGACAAGCCCCACCGAGATACAGTTCCAGGCATCTTGGGCAATCAGGGAGTGGGACAAATCGGGAATGGGGCTATTCAACTCGGTGTCCATGACCAATGCCCTTCAGTCTGACAACATAATGGCGAACGATGGTCTGCCTGCGGATGTTCTGAGATCGGCCTTCGACGAAAACACCGACCCAAATGACGCGGGGTCCCCGACCATCCAGGAGTCCCTCCTGTCGGAGATAGACGGCTCAATTTCGAGCTTCTTGTCAAACTGGGGTGGGTCTTCCACCCCAGATACCACGTGGTCGGACAGAGTCTTCATCCCCGATGACTCAGGGACGATGTCTGGTATAGATTGCCAGCTAGACCCTCTGTTGGACAGTGATGGAAACGCATTCGAGCCCCCGATTTGCATCTCTACAAACGTCAACATCACCCTCCACATTTCCAGCACCTACGGACTCAATGGGGTGAGTGCCTCGAACCTTGACACGGCGCTGGAGGGTTTGCTGGTGATGGGTTCCCAGATAACAACGAATTTCGATGTGAGGGTGAATCCAGGACACAAGGGGACCTATGCAATCCAACCACCAACTTACGCCACTGTCGCCAAAGCAGGTGGTTGGGTAGGGGTGGAGGTTGGAGAAGTGGATGGTGATGGCGTGGCGTACAAGTCCGGCCTGTGGAGCGTGGATAACCGCGTTAATCCCTCTGAGCCGTATCGTCAAGCCGATTTGGACATGACGATGGGGTACAGGGATGTCGATGGAACGGATATCGTTGATGTCAGCCCCTTCGACAAGAGCCTGGATCTGAGGGTCTCGGTGGATCTCTCCAATGAGAGCAACTCGTTCATCGAGGTCGTCGTAGGAATATACCAAATCCAATCAAGTTCCATGACTAGTTGGGGCGTCCCCCCACTGATGCCAGCGAACAAGGCCACTATCCCTGTAATCACGTCGGATGGGATACGTATGGCGTATCACACAGGTCTGATGGATCTGGAGGACCTATCCGACAATATCCCGATCTCGGGAATTGGCCAGGCCCTTGCTAGCTCCAAGGAGGGGCTGACCGTGTCAATGGGGGACTTCACATGGACTTCAATGGCACAGGCACCGTTGGATCCTGGTGGCCTGAACCACACCCATGGGTTCGGCTGCATCAGAGGGGTGCATTACTGCATGGAAGGGTCTGTGGCCATGGATGACTCGTATCCTGTCTACATGCGGTCAGTCAGTCACACGTTCCCCCTCAGTCTCGCGGATCTCCTAGGTGGGAACTTGGGGGACTCGGGTTTCATGAACTCAGTTTCTGGGGAAGACCTCAGCAAACTTCTGAACTCCGGGGTAGAGTTCTCCACTATTCTGAGCGATGACGCGATGGAGTCATTCATCGGTGATCTCCTCCCAAATGGGGTCAGTGCGGACCTGACGATGACGATTGTCCTCCCCACATGGGCTTCTACAACCGGAGGGGGGGATTCAATCGTCCTGACATACAGGTCATCTGGGAACCATGATGGGAGCATAGGTCTCACGGGATCCGAGTCTTTCTCATGGGACCATGCAATTTGCAGGAACACAGCACCACAGCTCTTCGAAGTCGAGGGGAACGAAGGGTGCTTCGACAATACTCCTGACGTGATTTGCCCCTCGACTTCGAAGAGCTGTGGTTATGTCGAAGCCGATTTGGACATCGCTGAGATTTCATTCTCCGACCTGCCGGTCACCAAGGGTGTTTCTATTGAGTTCTCCCTATCTGTCGATCTAACAGTCCACAGGATTGCCCTTCCTGAAGACTGGCTTGATTCCATGACCTCTGATACTACCAGCTTGGAACTGAGTGTGTTACCTGCCGATCTATTCAGGGCTTTGGCCGATATCGGCTCTAGGGGTGACCACCTTGAGAAGACGTTCTCACTTTGCGATAACGGGATGAGTTACTGTGAACAGACAGTTCCCTTTTCCTCGCATAACACAACTGGTCTTCCGGCATACGCAGAGAGCCTAGGGAAAGACATCGAGTATTACATCAGGGATTATTCTCGTGAGATGGTGGAGGAAGAAGGGAATGGCTGGGGTAATATGGACATGTCCGGTTTGGTTGTGGACATCCAACTACCATACAATGAGCTTGAGGACAACGACGATTCTATCGGTGACGAGCGGGGGATTGTTTTCAGCATAGACATCCCGAGTGTGAAGATTACTGCTGGAATTGACAACTCATGGTTTGAATTAATCGACATAGCAAGAGGCGGGGGGGATTTGGAGAGGGGGATCGTGGCGACAGAGCCCTCGAATACCCTTGTGGCTCCGTTCCTAACTCCAATGATTACCGCAATGGGTGGCTTGACGGATGCACTCTCGGCGAGCATGATGAGTGCTGAGGGAATCCGGATTCCCGCATTGGGTGAAGAGGGTTTTGCTCCTTTGGTTGGTGTCCCTACATCGAAGCTTTCGGGCATTGGGCCCAGTGAGATGGGGATGAGTCTTTTCGGGTTTGTTGCCATCACGATGCCTCTTGGGATCCAACTTGAAGATTTGACATCCAGTAAGGGGAGTTTGGCATCTGAAATCGATAACGTGTCTCAGCGCCAGGTCATCACCTACGAAATCGCACCGGGAGTGAATGATGACAGCATTGGGTTCAACGTCCTCCTTACTCCTATGTGGATTATTTCCCAGATTCAGTTCTACTTGATCGTGCTGGTTCTTTTCTCCCTTTGGAGAGTCAGGAGAAGGATGACACGGAGAAAGAGGAAGAGGAGGGCCGAGGCGCTCGTGGCGCTCGAGGAATCGGTTGCTTCTCCCATGGGATACATCCCCCCTCAACCGACCGTCGAGGTCCTTCAGGTGTCGGACAATGGCATCGTGATCAAGAGAAGGCTGGTAACCACTTAGTGAGGTCACATGAGAGCCTTTCTGATGGTTTTCGTCGTACTCTCTGCCCCCCTGAGCGGTTGCTTTGGTGGTAGTGAATCCAGTCTGACATCAGAAGATCTTGAGGTTGTTCCAGGAACCTTGGTCTCGGGGGTCTTTCAGGATGTTACGTTAGAGGCAAGGCAAAGTATGTCTGTCTTCGTTCCGTACCTGGTTAGGGACCCCATTACTGGTTTCGTACAGAACTCAACTGTAGTGGACATCGACAAGGGGGCGTCCGTAACCCTTGACTTTCTCGCCCCACCGAGGGTCTCGCTGCTCGTGATGCTAGTCGGAGACGAAGGGAGGTCCAATTGGCCTGTCAGAGCCGCTAACGAGTCATGGGGTTCTTGGTTGGAGAGAGGTGGCGCAGAGGGAGAGTCTGGCTTTGCGGTAAGAAGAGTCGACGGCAATACCTCGTTGGATTACCTAAACGCTAGTCAGGAATCGGGTGGAGCCGTCTTGGTGAAGGCCTTGCTATCGGAAAGGGTGGCTACAGTCGCAGAGGGCGAAGGGGGTACGCACTCATCGGGAGTGGTTCATGGGAGGGTTGTCTACGAGAGGCTACATGAAATCACTGACCCTGCTAACTCACTGGACCCGGTCGATGGAAAGGCAGGATACTGGGACAGATGGGCCGGCCAGGGGAACCTCGCATACGAGGATGCAGCTCAGTACCTAATTTCCGAGCTTTCCTCCTTCGGCCTCGAGGTGATGACTCATCGGTTCGAGTTCACTGACATCTTGGGCAACCAGAACCCCGAGTCGTACAACGTATGCGCCTACAAGTGGGGGAGCGTCTTCACGGACGAATGGCTGGTTTTCGGCGCTCACTTCGACATAGCGCCTCCTGCGAACTTGGTCTTACTTGACCCTCACGTCACGGGTTCGAGGTCGTATGGAACTCGCGTCGGTGCATACGACAACTCCGCGGGAACTTCCATGGTGCTGGAAACCGCTCGTGCTCTCGTCGAGTTCGAGAGCAGGAGGACGATGGTGTTCTGCCTTTGGTCTGGGGAAGAGGGAGGCAAGAGGGGGTCGGATTATTGGACAGACTACTACGTCAAGGAGGACAACCCCGATGTCACGGTTACTAACTACATCAATCTCGACATGGCGGGTGTGAACTGGCCGGGGGGCGGGGGCGCCCCCCATGGGGACCCAGACCCCCAGATAGACGAGGACGGGTACCCGAAGGACACGGAGGTGTGGCCTATGCGCGTCTACATCGGACCTGGTCCGAACCACGACAGTCTCGACCAACCCGGGATGGTGGGGCTATCCAACTGGATAGGATCGGATGCATTGGGCCTAGAGGAGCAGATGGGCACCCTGGTGGGGGCCAACTACTCGGCAGATACGTGGAAGACGGATGTGTGGTTGGACATGGATCGGCCCGAGATAATCGTCTACGAGGACACCACCGCACGAAGTGACCATGCCAGCTTCCAGGACAACCTCGGCACGGTCACAGTTGGGTTCGGTGGCCTCGTAGACGGGTACTGGTGCTATCACCAAACCTGTGACACACTAGAGGAGATGGAGCAGTGGATGGACACAACCGGCAAGGACTACGGCGATGAGAGCACGGGAGTCGCGAATCTTGTGAACAGCCTCGATATGATCACATGGTGGGCGTTAATGACCTTCTTCCACTGTGACGAGCAACCGGTTCTGAATGCGCTAATCTAGCCCGAAGCCGCACGACTACAGAATTCCGTTGGTGTTCATTGTGATGTAAACCATGGCTATTGCTACACTGAGGCAGGTGTAGAAGATGGGTTCTGACCACGTCTTGATCTTCTTCCCATCCAAGGGCCCGAAAGGAAGCATGTTGAATGCGCACAGGATGGCATTGCCCCACAGCCAGTATACGATGACGACGTCTATTAGGCCCACGAATCCCCCTAGGACAAGCCATGCACTGTATCCCAGAGCCCATAGAGCCATGTTGGTAATCGGACCTGCAACCGCAATCTTGCCGAATTGGTTCCTCGTAGCATTCCCCGCGACCATCACCGCTCCGGGTGCCATGAATACAATCCCGAGGAATGCGGCTAGGATCAAGCCGAACCTCAAGCCCCCCGGATCAGCCCTGAACTCTGCCCAACAGCCGTAGTACTTGGCTACGAACTTGTGAGCGAACTCGTGCAGGATGAATGCCGGTGCAAGCGAAATCAAAGACAGCAGGCAATAATCCGGGAATTCAGAGGACACGCCATCCAAAACCCCTCCATCGAACATCAGTGCTAGTGCCAGCGTGAAAGCACCCGTGGCTATGGCGAGATGGTTGATCTCTGTTCTAGAGAAGTGCCATATCGACCCCCTGTGCATAGAAGCCGAACCCATGGTTCGTGGGTCTCCGAAGAAGCTGGAAGTCATCCCCCCACCTTGATCCATCTGGACTATGCGGATTCGTGGCTGCCTCCACGTTCCATCGTCCCTAGCAGCCGAGTGGCTGCTTGCCCTCTGGCGTGCTTCGAGGGGGTCGTCGTCTACCCTCCATGCCCGGGGGTCCCTCTCCGCTGCCATCGAATACTGGTCTCTATCGTCTGATATCAATGCTCTTCGAATTCAATCGTCCAGAATTTCTTCTATCTCGGAGATGAGATCGTCCCACGTCATTGGTGGTTTTGAGTCTCCATCCCGAAGTATCTCTCGCATTTCCTCCATTTGCGATTCATCCGGTGGGTTCTCCACCCACTTGTTCTTGTTGCCCACTTCTCGGATCAAGGAGGTCTTTCTGGAGAGCCTCTGGCTTCTCAAGCGACTCTCGCTGCCCTTCTTGGGGTCATGCTGGTGCTCGCGTATCATTTCAGAGTAAGTTTGCATCCATTTACCGTGGGAGTCGTCGTCGGTGTAGCTGAAGGGGTCGGCTAGCATCGTGACTAGTTCCCTAGCGAGGCGTTGCGCCTTTGTTCTGGTTTTGCCAGAGGTTAGCCGGTCCCTAGCTCTGGTGTGCCCCTTGATGCATTCCTTGCATCTGATGGAGCCAGCTACATCTGGTGCATCGCACATGAGGCAACAGACGGAGAAGCCCATCTGCTCCATGGCCCTTCTGGGAAGCGACATGGTGGACGCTATACGAAGCGCGTTATGAGAGTCACTCGGATTCGAAGGCAGATAAGACCCCGAAGCCTTCCAACAGGCTCGGTCCGCTTCCAAGGTAGCAGAGAATGCCTCGTCTGCTCCTAGAGTCCTCTGGTGTGGAATTGCCATCGGTGGCGCAAGAGCCAGTGCATCCGTCGGCGAAGGCGATGTACACTCGTCCTTCTCTGTCGATATGTAGGTCATTGAAGTCCAGGAGGTTTCTGTTGGATCCCCCGATGTCACGACAGTCGCCGCTGTTGAGGCATATGCTACCTATCTGAACAGGATCTGAGGAGGCTCGGACAGTGTGGAACACCGGATTCGGGTCTAGTGCATTCAGGCTGTATGTGACATAGAGGTAGTAGCTGACGTTGGCATTGGCATAGTGGGCATTCCCATCCCACGGTTCGCCATCGATATTGGATTGGTTCAGCTCACTGCCATTCTCGCTACCGAGGTAGGTTATCGCGATTCGTCCGGGGTCGCCAGCATCGATTTGAGGGAATGCGGTCGAGATTACTTGGCTGGGGCTGATACGCATGCTGGTCTGGCTCCATGACTCCCCGGAGTCGGTGCTGGTCGCCATGTATACGCCCTCGTCGGCGCCTGTCCAGATGTGGTACGCATTCGATTGCGTGTCAGTGGCCACCTCTGAGTTCTTCCGGGGGTATGGAGTCCCCTGATCCTCGCCCATCGTACGTTCGAACCATGTCAGTCCATTGTCCTTGGAGACAATGACTGTGGGGGTCTCGACTCTTGGGGTGACGTAGACTGTTCCATCGGGCGCGGAGGTGATGGCCCCATGAAGGCCCCCGTTGCTCGTAGCTAGCCCAACTAGCAAACCCCCTGCCTCGAATGTCGCCCCACCATCGAAGCTAGTGTAGCAGAAGATTCCGATGCCTTTGTTGTAGCAGTAGTAAACCGCTTGATCGTAGAATGCCTGTGATACTAGGCCCCCAATTCCGTAACCGCTTCCTGTCCAGGGCCCAGTTGCGAGTTTTATGTGGTCATTAATGGGTGTCGAGCCTGAGTCATGCGGATTGCCCACCCAGGTTTCCCCGTCGTCGTCGCTCCAGCAAATCCAAGAAGTCTCCAGACCTTGCATCTGGACATTGAAGATCCTGTCTGTTACTGGATCGACCCAACCATACGGGTCGTTTGTCTGGAATGCGCATAATGGGCCAGTGACGTCTACCCACGAGTCTCCGTGATCGCAGGATCTCATTACCTTCTCGAATGCGATGAAGAAGATGCACCCGCTCGAAGTCACTCCAAGGCTGGGCTCCGCTCCGTCCTCACCTACGTCACTGAAATTGAACACCAACGGGAGAGGGTTTTCGTCTACCAGTTGACCGTCTGGTCCTGTGACAAATACGCCCAGTGGTGATTTTTCGTCCTCGACCTCGTTCTTTGGATTGTCATCCTGGAGGCACCCCGAGAATGGCATCAGCATCAGCATCAGCGCGGTTGCCAGTGCCAGCCCTGGGCGTAACATTGACCACTGGCTACAGGTAAACGGCTTGAAACCTGTTGATTATTAGGGCTCTGTCCATCGGAGTGCCCATGGACCCCGAAACAATCCATCGAAGACGCTGGTTGATTCTCGGAATCATGAGTCTGAGTCTGGTAATCACCCTTCTCAATAATGTCACAGTTAACGTCGCCTTGCCTGAACTTTCGAAGGAATTGGGAGCCGATAACACCGAATTGCAATGGATCATGGATGCATACGTAATCGTGTTCGGTGGTTTGCTCCTTGTGATGGGTGCATTCGGTGATAGGTTCGGGAGAAGGCATGCGTTGTTGGTCGGGCTTGCGATCGTGGGTTTGGTCTCTGCGATAACAGCCCAGTATGCCACTACTTCCGAGCAAGTGATTGGTGCTAGGGCCTTGATGGGTCTTGGTGCGGCCCTGGTGATGCCGGCAACTCTCTCCGTAATTGTTGTCGTCTTCCCTCCTGAGGAAAGGGGGAAGGCAGTAGGCATCTGGGTGGGGATGGCAGGGGTTGGTGCTCCTATCGGACTCCTAGTAGGTGGTTGGGCGGTAGAAAACTTCGATTGGAGGGCTGTCTTCTGGATTAACCCGCCAATTATTGCATTGGCGATGGGCCTTAGCATCCTTCTTGTTCCCAACTCTAGGGATATAGCGGGGTCTCCAATGGACCCGATTGGGGGTGCTCTTTCTGTGGGAGCCCTTGGATTTGTTCTCTTTGCGATAATCGAGGGGCCCAGTTTGGGGTGGAGAAGTGTGGAGATCTTGGCACTCGGGGCCGGGGGAGTGGTTCTGTCGTTCCTATTCGTTTGGTGGGAGAGGAAAGCAGAGCACCCGATGCTTCCTATCGAGTTCTTCCAAAACAGGGGGTTCTCTCTAGGTTTGATTGCAATTAGCCTGGCATTCTTCGTGATGTTCTCTTTCATGTTCACCCAGATGCTGCACTTCCAGCTGGTTAGGGAAAGGAGTGCTTTGGAAGCGGCATTGCGATTCCTCCCCCTTCCTCTGGGGTTAATGCCCAGTGCGGCGAATAGTGACAGGTTGTGCGAAAGATTCGGGAGCAACAACGTTGTTTCATTCGGACTTGCGGTTATTGGGACTGCGATGTTGATCTTCACTACAGTGGGGGTTGGGACGCCGTATTGGATGCTCGCTGTAATTTTCTTCATGATTGGTGTGGGCATGGGTTTGACTATGGCCCCATCCACCACTATGGTGATGGATGCGATCCCCCATGACAAGGCGGGCGTCGGTAGTGCTACGAATGACGCTAGCAGAGAGGTTGGGGGTGCCTTTGGCATCGCCATCGTAGGAAGTGCTGTGAATGAAATATACCAGAATGAGATGGTAGTTCCCCCAGGTCTCGAGGTCCAATCGGCATTGGTTTCCGAGTCTTTCCCTGCTGCAATTAGGATCGGGAATGAGTTGTTGTCCCAAGGCAACATCATTGGAATCGAGTTGATTGAAAATGCGCAGTACGCCTTCGTAGAAGGGATGACTGGGGCTGCAACAATATCGGCCTTGGTAGCGTTCGTTAATTCAATTCTGGTCAAGTTGTACATGCCAAGGGCATAACTAATTACCCAATAGAGTGGATTTTTTCGGCCACATTCAGAAGCCAATCCGATCTTCGTGACCGCATTCTGGATGCGCGCATATGACCCTGTACCTCTCTCTCTTTGGCCGGGGGATCTGCATCCTACTGCCACACATTGAGCAATGATGGGTGAGTGTCTCTGGCTCCTTCTTGGTCACTTCCTCGATGTCCTTCAGATCACTTAACACGGTCTCTGCGCCAGAAGTGGTCCATCCAATCTGATCGGTGTATTCGTCAGTCTCCTCGGACATCTTCTTTGCCCTCAGGCCGAGCTTGATCTTGATTCGGCCGCCTCTCTTCTTGCCCTGTGGCCTTCCCTTCGGTGCCGGCCTCCTCTTCTTGCCCTGTGGCCTTCCCTTCGGTGCCGGCCTCCTCTTCTTGCCCTGTGGCCTTCGCTTCTTCGGAGGGAGGGTGTTGGATGGCCTTGGTGCGGCGGGTTGGGGGGCTGCTGCTGGCTTCGGGGGTACGGGGGGAGGGGGGGCGGATGATGGTGGTGGGGGCGGAGGCGGGGTTGGTTTGCTACCCTCGTCAGCCATGATATCGAGTGTAGGAGAGGCGGGTTCCCTTTGAAAGAATCGGGGAGTGGTTCGTCTCAGGCGGGGTAGGTCACGAGGGAATGCGCTTCGACCGGGGCTATCGTCTCCCTAGCACCAAGCCCGTCCAATTCGATCAGAAAAAGGGCCCCTAAGACGATTGCGTCGGATTCCTCGCAGAGCCTTGCACATGCTGAGATGGTCCCTCCTGTTGCTAGCAGATCGTCGATGATGATGGCCTTCTGACCAGGCTCGATGGCGTCTTCGTGCATTTCCAGGGCGTTTGAGCCGTACTCGAGCGAGTACTCGACTCTTCGCGAGGGGGCTGGGAGCTTGCCTGGCTTCCTGACCGGAACGAAGCCACAGCCGAGGCGATCCGCCAGAAGCGGGCCGAAGATGAAGCCGCGAGCCTCGGGGCCCACGACTACATCCGGTCGCCAACCCAATTGATTGAGGTCCTCGACGAACTGGTCGGTAATGGAAGAAACCAAACCAGGTTCGCCGAGGACCGGTGTGATGTCCCGGAACATTATCCCCTCGATGGGGAAGTCCGGGACGGTCCTAATTGCGTTCTCGAGTCTGTGCGTCAAGTCATTGGACATGCTCACAGCTCCTATGTGTTCGAAACCTCCCGGTTTCCCGGGCTGGGCTTCG
>Ga0066851_10001513_pt1 | contig 11089 bp, 9 predicted proteins | sample ETNtaG_7_FD_65493 | JGI IMG/M metagenome (GOLD analysis project Ga0066851, IMG submission 65493) | Marine microbial and viral communities from oxygen minimum zone, Eastern Pacific Ocean - ETNP201406SV65 | ecosystem: Environmental > Aquatic > Marine > Oceanic | place: Pacific Ocean: Eastern... | reverse complement strand
AGATTGTGGAGCGGAAGACGAGATTCGAACTCGCGACCTTCTCCTTGGCAAGGAGATGCTCTACCACTGAGCCACTTCCGCATTATAATTTTGTGCCGAGGGGCAGGATCGAACTGCCGACACCAGCATTTTCAGTGCTGTGCTCTACCACTGAGCTACCTCGGCGGTTGCATTATTCTACCAAATTTAATCTTTATGGTATATATAATTCATGGGCCCGGCAGGGATCGAACCTACGACCAATCGGTTATGAGCCGACCGCTCTACCACTGAGCTACGGGCCCTGAGAAAAAATTGTAATAAAATTATTGATTTATATCAACTGATTCATAGTTTAATCAATGAATTTATTATCTCTATTGGTATAATAATTAATATTCATCAAAGGTAATGATTTAATGACTATATCAAATAAAATGAAAAATTTCCTTGAACAGGGATCTTGGATAAGAAGAATGTTTGAGGATGGAATAGAATTAAAAAAGAAGTATGGGGCAGAAAATGTTTATGACCTATCCTTGGGAAATCCAATCTTTTCTCCACCAGATGAATTATACGATGAATTAAGAAAACTTATTGATAATCCTGATAAATCTGCACATAGATATATGCCAAATGCCGGACTTGATCAGACAAGATCAAAAGTTGCTGATTTTTTAACAAAAACTACAAATCATCATTTTGAACTATCTAATGTTTTGATGACCGGAGGAGCAGGAGGCGCCCTGAATGTTATTTTAAAAGCAATTTTGGATCCTGAGGATGAAGTTATAATGTTTACACCTTTTTTTCCTGAATATTTTTTTTACACAGATAATCATGCAGGTATTTCTCAAATTGTAGATTCTGATGATAAATTCATTCCGGACTTAGATTCGTTTAATAAAAAAATTAATAATAAAACAAAAGCTGTAATAATTAATTCTCCAAATAATCCTTCAGGTGTTATTTATAGCGAAAAATTTCTTATAAAAATGTCTGAAATTTTAAATAATTATGAAAAAAAATTTAACCGAGAAATATTTGTCATAAGTGATGAGCCATATAGAAGGATTGTTTTTGATGGTTTAGATTGTCCTAACATTTTGGATTATTATAGAAATACTATAGTAGCAAGCTCTTTTTCAAAAGATCTTGCCATACCAGGTGAAAGGATAGGATATGTTGCTTTAAGCCCGAAAATTAATAATCAGAATTTATTAATGGATGGAATAGTTTTTGCTAATAGAATATTAGGTTTTGTAAATGCCCCGGCATTTATGCAAAGAGCTGTTTCTAATATTTTATTTAGCTCAGTTGATGTTGAAGAATATTTGATAAGAAGGAATTATTTGTGTGATGAACTTGAAAAACTTGGTTATGAGTTTGAAAAACCACAAGGAGCATTTTATCTGTTTCCGAAAAGCCCTATTGAGGATGATGTGAAATTTACAAATTTACTAAAAGAAAATAAAGTTCTTGTTGTTCCGGGGTCAGGGTTTGGGAAAAAGGGTTATTTCAGAATTTCATTTTGTGTGGATTGGCCCAGTATTGAAGGTTCTATTGAAGGCTTTAAGAAAACCATAGAATTAATTAAATAAATCTCTCGGAGGATCTTTAAGTCCAAAACCTGTAATAGGTAATAAAACATCATCACCAGGTAGAATGCTTTCTTGTTTAATTAATTTTTCAAGGCCTGAAAAAATTGCAGCAGATGTTATTTCTGCAAAAATACCATCTTTTTTTGCAAGTTCTTTCTGCCAGTCTAATATGCTTTGATCACTTACTTTAATTCCCTGACCATTGGTCTTTTTTATTACATCTGCAGACTGATATTTTCTTGGAGGATTTAATATGGCTATCCCATTTGCAAGTGTTTGTTTTGCCTGTTTAGGAGCCCAGTTATTATTTGAGATAATTTCAATAATAGGAGGTATAGATTCTGTTTGAATTGCGTGATGTTTTGGGATTTTTATATCCGGATTGATTTTCTTTCTTTCTTCATAAGCTTTATAAGAGCCTATTAAGAGTGATCCGTTACCTACAGGAAATAATATATGATCAGGTTGTTTATCATTGAAATGATTTATAACCTCATGTCCAAAAAATTTAGTACCCTCAATAAAATAAGGGCTAAGGTTATGCGAAGAATAAGGAATAGAATTTTCTTTACTATATTTTATGGCTGCTATAGCGGAATTATCCCTTGATCCTGGGATTTTATGGACAATACTTCCATATAGCTGGATTTGAGATACTTTATTTTTCGGTGCATCTTCAGGAACAAATATATGGGATTTCATTTTTAAATAAGCACTGTAAGCTGATATCGAAGCACCTGCATTTCCAGATGAATCTTCAACAATTTCATTTATTCCAAATTCATTAAGTGCAGAAATCATCATAGCTGAACCTCGATCTTTGAAAGACCCGGTGGGATTCATATATTCAAGTTTTGCATATATGTTTTTTATTCCTAAATCATTTGAAAGAGTATTTAATCGTATAACAGGAGTATTTCCTTGCCCTAGATTAGTTAAATTTGAAATATTTAACAATGGAATCAGTATTTCCTGTGGTGATTCGGTATTTATATTTGTGTACACTATTTCAAATGCCCCTTTACAGCGTGGTTGTGGGCAAGTTGAAATATGGGGATTGGGTTTAATAGATTTTTTGCAATTTAAACAAACAAATTTATATTTCATGACAAAATAAAAAAATAATGAAATTTAAGTATAAATCATCAGAAGAAAGTTCAATAGCTTACTATGGTTGGATAATTGCATTATACGGCAATTTCATTATTGGACTCTCTAGTCTTACTGGTATGCATGGTACTGGTTTTTTTCTCAAAGCTTTTGAATCTAAATATAATTGGAGCAGAACTTTAATATCTGGAGCCAGTGCATTTGCCAGGGCTGAGACAGCTTTGTTTGGACCTATTGAAGGTTATATACTTGATAAATTTGGAGCGAGAAAAGTAATGACAGTTGGATTTGTTGTCAGTGCTTTTGGTTTTTATCTCTTATCATCAACTACAACATTATTATCGCTTTATGTTTCTTATTTTTTTATGAGTTTTGGCACGGCAATTGCTGGATGGCTACCAATTATCACGTTAATGAATACCTGGTTTGATAAGAAAAAAACTTTTGCTATGGCAATGTCAATGAATGGAGTTCATATTGCTGGATGGGCTGCAGCTCTTTTAGCATTTTCAATTCAAAATTATGGTATAAGGCAGACAACTTTTGTAATTTCATTAATATTTTTATGTTTTTCTCCTTTGTCATATTTGATTGTAAGAGATAAAACAGTTAAGACTACAAGTACAACAATAAATAATGATAAATCAGAAAGAAAAGGATTTTCTTTAAGAATCAATATAAGTCCCAAAATCAAATATGGTTTAACTCATAAACCTTTTTGGATGATTTCACTAGCTCACATGTCATCTACTGCATCGGTAGTAACTCTTGGAGTACATTTACCTGCACATATCACGGATATAGGATATTCAACAGTACAAGCAGGATATGTAGTCATGATTTATTCAACTGTAGCTTTGTTTTCCCAAATTATTGGTGGATATTTGGGAGACAGATTAGTTAAAAAATATGTTTTAACTGCTTTTATAATCATTCAAAGTATTGGCTTGTTTATCCTTTCATTTGTTAGAAATATTGTGGGGATAATTGTCTTTTCAATATTTTACGGTATTGCTTTCGGAGGCAGGAACCCTTTGTTTACATCTATAAGAGGGGATTATTTTGATAGAACAGTTTTTGCTACTCTCTTTGGATTGTCTGGATTGGTTATTAATATAGGAACAGTATCAAGCCCTGTTTTAACAGGCTATCTTTTTGATACAAAAGGAGATTATTCAATAGCTTTTTTTATTTTAGGGATTATGGCTTTAATAGGGGCAGTATTATGTTTTTCTCTTCCTAAAAAAGGTATGATCGATAATTAAGTGAGTTTGTTGTATTTATGAGTTTTAAAATATATTACGACCAAAGCAAAGAAAGTTCTCCAATGTATTATGGTTGGATTCTTGCATTGTTTGGTAATTTGGTTATTGGATTAATGACAGTTTCTAATTTTCAGGGAACTGGTTTTTTCCTTAAAGCTTTCGAGCGACAAAAAGGATGGGGTAGAGCGGTTATTTCTGGAGCTAGTTCATTTGCCAGAGCTGAATCAGCATTACTCGGTCCAATTGAAGGTTATCTGTTGGACAGATTTGGTGTGAGAAGAATTATGGTAATTGGCAATGTTGTAACTTTTGTTGGATTTCTTTTCATTGCATATACTGAACATTTATATCAGTTATATATAGGATACTTTTTTATAAGTTTTGGTTCAGCTTTAGCTGGATGGCTTCCTACTATGACGCTTATGAATTTATGGTTTGAAAAGAAAAAAACATTTGCAATGGCTTTTTCAATAACCGGAACACATATTGCTGGATGGGTTGCTCCATTTTTAGCTTATTCTTTATTAACATATGGTATAAAAAATACTGCTTTAGTTATTGCTGTTACAACTTTGATGTTTTCACCACTTTCTTATTTGATAGTAAGAGACAGAAAAATGGCAAATGTATCTAAAGATTCAGAAGAAAAAAAACAAAAGAAAAGATTTGGGTTTAAATTTAATTTAAATCCAGAAATCAAATACCAGTTAAAAAGAAGACCTTTTTGGATAATAGCTTTTACTCATATGTGCTCTACAACATCTATTGTAACTTTAACAGTACATTTACCTGCTTATATAACTGATCTTGGGTTTACCACAATACAATCTGGTTATATTGTTTCTATATTTTCTACAGTTGCTATATTCAGTCAGTATATAGCTGGCTATACAGGAGACAAATATGGTAAGAAATTTGTTTTGTTAATATTTTTGCTTTTTCAGGTAATTTCTTTAATCTTTTTAGCATTATCTGACTCTTGGTCTTCTTTGATTGTCTTTGCAATATTTTGGGGAATTGGTTATGGTGGCAGAACGCCATTAATGACAGCTATAAGAGGAGATTATTTTGATAGATCAGCCTTTGCCACGTTATTTGGTTTATCTGGGATGGTAATGAACGTAGGTACAACTTCAGGCCCTATACTTGCAGGATGGATTTTTGATTCTTATGGTTCCTATACTATTGCTTTATGGGGATTAACTGTTATTGCATTTTGTGGTTGTTTATTATTACTGATCTTACCCCCTGCTTCTAAGCGAATTAAATCTTAGATTATTATTGGTTATGCATAGTATAAAAAATATTTTAATTATAAATTTTATTTGCCTGCTTTTATTTATTGGTTGTTCACATTTGAAAGCAAATTCTGCTGAATCAATTAACTCTAATGTTGTTATGCCAACTAATGAATATTCTCTTGGCTTTAATAGAATAGTTTTTAGTATTATTAATAATGAAGGCTCTGAATCAGAAAAACCCCTACAGGTATCAGTTGAAAATATAAAAACTAGTAAATCACGAGCTCTTGACCCTGTTTTTTATAATTGGCCTAATAAAAACGGAGGATTTTATATTGTAAACACTACGTTTGATAATGAAGGTGATTATTCAATAAGCATTAAGGATTTAACTGATACAGATTTTATATACAGAAAAGAAATAAATGTTAGTGACAATGAATTAACACCATTATTAGGAGAACTTATACCTACTTTAGATAACAAAATTCTTACCCAGGCACAAGATATTAGTGAAATAACTAGTGATCCTGAGCCTGATTATGATTTTTATGAGTTTAAATTATCAGAAGCTTTAAATCATGATAAGTTAATAATAGTTTTTTTTCTTTCACCTAATTTTTGTAAAACAGCTACTTGTTTCCCTCAGCTTGATGTCTTGAAGAAATTAAAATCGAAGTATCATGATAAAATTACATTTATCCATGTTGAAGTTTATGAAAATCCGCATCTTATAAAAGGGAATTTAAAGAATGCAAAAATTTCTCCTGTGTTAAATGAATGGAATATCAAGTCAGAACCATATACTTTCTTAATAGATAAAAATAATTATTTATTTCGAAAATTTCAAGGTTATGTTTCTTATGAAGAAATTGAAAATTATATTGTTAGATTAACAAATGAATAATAAAACCTTTTTAGTATTTATATTTATATTCTTTTTAACCTTTAATTCTAATGAATTACTTGCTGATTCTAAGAATGAAAATACAATTTTATTAAATGGTGAAAATTATATTGTTAAAGTCGATTTTGATTCGTTTCCCATTAAATTAGGTGAGCAGTTTATCGATATAAAAATAGATTATACAGAAAATCTTGAAATCAAATTTAAAGGTAATGTTGAAATATTTTTCAATACTCCTGATAAAAATAAAAGATATAAATTTTTTGCTTTGAAATTACCTGAAACTGAATCTTTGTATAAGGCAACGCATACATTTAAAGAGCCAGGTGACTGGATGATTGAAATTTATATTGATGATAACAATATATCTGAAAATTTTGAGTTTTTTGTAAGTGTGGATAATCCTGCCATCACCGTTTTTAAACATGGATATTTGGTAATGTTATTAGTAGTATTATTTATTATTGTGGCATTTGTGAAATTATCATTCGAGGCAAAAAGCAAAAAATAATTATTCTATTGGCTCTCCATGTATTGTTCCATCTATGTCTGATATTTTAGTAATATTATATTTGCCGTTTATTTTTTCAGATTCAATAGACAATGGCTCTCCTGATAACATATGTTGTTTTAAGTGATTTAGAGTAATAATGTCTAATTTATAATTGGCAAGTTCAAAATTAATCAATTTATTTTCTACTTTCATAATAAGTGTTTTATTATTGTAATTTAATTCTGTGATATATCCTGTATATCTTTCATTTGTATTTGTAACAACAGTACATGAAATCAAACAAAAACAAAGTAATATTTTGAATAAATTAATTTTCATATTATTTAAAAAATAATTAAAAAGTGACTTTGAGGGTCGTTGACTAACTTACCTACATTAAATAGTGTAATAAACTATAATTTAAAATTCTATTAAATAATGTGAAAATTCTACAAAAATATATATCTATTACATTAATAATAATAATAACTTTTTCAAGTTTTGGAATTAATATTTTAAGTACTCATGCAGATTCATCTAATAAAGAGGTTATATTTGTTGTTGATCCTAATTCTGAGAATCAATATTATTCTGATTTTATTTATTCATTAATCGGAACATTAAAAGAATTACGTGAAGAATCTCAATATAAGTTTTTCTCATTAAATTCACCTCATAAATCTTTAATTTTTGATTCTAATGCTGTAGATTCTGATGCACAAATTGAAAATTTACTTCAATGGATGAAAAATGATGAAAATATGGATTCTGTTACTGTTCTTGGGGTAATTACTGAAATAGTAAATGAATTAACTTTAACAAATGCAGCAGAAGGTTCTGTAATTAATTTTATAGTTCATGACAATTTGGAAATCTCTTCTGAAGAATCAAAAATAATTGAAACATTACTTGAAACTATAGCTTCTAAAAAATGGATTTTAAATTTTATTTATAAATATGATACTGATAGATCATTAATAGATAAATATAAAACTTGGGCTCAGTGGACAACTGGAGGTATTTATCCAATGGTTACTCCGGATACTATTGAACTTATTACAGAAAATACAATTAAACAGCATGCAGAGCGAATTTTAAGTAATGATTTTAAAGGTATAGTTGAAAAAAATAGTATTTTCCAACAAGAAATTTTTGTTTCACCAGGAACTAGTGAATTAGAGATAGTTATGTTCAGAACTAAAACTGAAGGTAATGTTGCAATAATTACACCTGGTGGAGTAAACAGAACAGCTGGAAATTATGGCCCAACAGATTTGTTAGAAACACCTTTTGTTTCAATATGGAAATTTACAGACCCAACTCCAGGGAAATGGTTGTTTAAAATTTCAGACTACTATTCCGGATTGTTATCAATTTCGCACAGAAATAAAATAGATTATAATATTCAATTAATTGATAAAGGTCCTTTTCCAACTAAAAATTCAGTTCAACTTGTAACTAATATGATTAAAGGTAAAGGGTCAGATATTTTGATCTCTAAGGATGCATATGTTGAATTGATATTTGATAATAAAATAAGTTATGAAATGAATGATAACGGTATAAATGGTGATGCTTATGCTGAAGATGGTTATTATTCTATGATTATTCCTGATGTTAATGAACCAGGAGAATATAATGTGGAGATTAAATATTCTTGGCCAAATTATGGTACAAGTATTTCTGATTTAACAAAAATAAATTTTGAATTGTTTCCTTATATTATTTCTGATCCAGTAACCCTTGATAATATTAATTTAAATGAAAATACATCCATTGCAATAATTGAATCATATTTGGGAGATGAAAAATATTTTGTTAATTCAGATGATATAAAATGGGCTGTAAGTGCTGATGCTTTGGATTTTGATATAAAAATAAATCCTGTTGATCCCATACAAGATGGAAGAGCTAGTAAATTTGAAGCAAATCTAAGTACTACAAAATATGGAAAAGCTAATATCAGTTTCAGATTAGATTCCATGTACAAAAATAAAAAATATGTGATATATGCAAATTCTATGGTGATTACCACGATTCCAGAACCAATTATAGAAAAAATTATTATAAAAGAAGACCCAAAAAAACCTGCAGATGCAATTCAAGATAAAATTGATGAACAGTCTAATTTTGTAATAATTTTATCTTCTATAGCAGCAGTTATAATTATATTAATATTAATAATTGGAATAATACTAATGATAAATTATTCCCGTAGAGTAAGCATAAGAGGCTATATATATGATGATAAAAATAATCTGGTTATTGATATGAATTCAATATCACGATCTCTTCAAAATAAAATATTGAATAGAAACAAAATTAAAGGTGAAGAATTTGATAATGATTTATTTAACGGATTACTTTTTGAGTATATGCAAGATTATATGATTATTCATAACTATACAGGGAAATCACTAAGAATTAATAACCAACCATTGATTAAAGAAAAAGAAATATTTAACAAAGCATGGTTAGGTATTTCAGGTAACTTATTACTTTATAGTGATAACAAACTGTAATTAAGGAGTATTGTGTTTTTGCACGGTAATAGTTTTAATTACATCTCCAGGTTGGGTCGCTGAACCAGGATCTCTTAGAGAGATGTTATCAAGAGTATCTAAACCATCAATTACTTTTCCAAAAACAGAATGACAAGAGTCAAATTTACAATCTTTTTCAGTTCCATCAGGATTGAATCCGTCTAAAAATTCAGTTGGCACATAAGTAATGAAAAATTGACTTCCATTAGTTCCTTTACCATTCTGTATTCCTGCATTAGCCATAGATACAATTCCTTTTACATTATGACTTAAATCAGGATGGAATTCGTTGTCAAACTGATAACCAGGGCCACCTGTTCCGGTACCTGTTGGATCACCTGTTTGTGCCATAAAATCTGGTATTACTCTATGAAATGTTACTCCATCATAAAATCCATTATTCGCAAGGAAAACAAAATTATTAACTGTTTTAGGTACTTTGTTGCTATATAATTCTAAAAGTATAGTTCCACCTTTTTCTAACTCGATTTTTGCATAATAAAATTCTTTATCTGTGTCTATAAACATTGGTGGGGGTGCGTCATATGATTGTGATTTTTTCACTTGAACTCCTCTTGTATCTGTTTCTCCATACCCTTTTGATGATAATGTGTCTCCGGGATTGAGTAAGTCTACTTTTCCGGTAGCTCCTTTTTGTCCATAACTTTCATTAGCTAAAGAAGGGCTACAAGCTACTATCATTAAAGAAAGAAGAGATATGAATATAATTCTTAAATTATTTTTATTTTTTATTCTACTAATAAAAACCATTTTGTTAGCCTTTATATTTTTTTGAGTATAGATGATAATTATACTATATTAGCTTGAAAATTATAAAGATTTTTTAAAATTTTCTATATTAGTATTTATCCATGATATATTGTTTTCTATTCTTTCTAATGTTTGTTGAATAGACATAGAAGCTGCTGGTAATGAATTTTCTTTATAAAAATTGCTTACTTCTTGGTATGAATTATTCGTTTGAAATCTTGATGGAAGTGTTACTACGTAATTCACCTGAAATCCGTCACCACAAAGTTCTATAATTTTATTCCAATTTTCTTTCAAAAAATTCCATGATAATTCGTGCCCTATTTTATTATTAGCAATTCCAAGCATAACTGAAGCAATATCATGTTTTCTGATATTATTTGTTAAAACTTGGCTGAGTAAAAAGGAAATTTTATCTGTATTATTAAATTGAGTTAAACTTCCTAAATAAAGTGATTTTTCTTCTTGGGAATCTGATTCAAGGTATAATTTCCATATTTTATCAAAATTTGAACTTTGCCCTTCATAAGCAATAGCTAAGAAAAGAGGTTTTTTAAGATTTGGATGGATTTTTTCTTTATTTCCAGAATGATAATTATCAAATATAGTTTTTGCTTTTTTTATTATGTCTTTATTTTGGTAATAGCTTAAATTTTCTAATAATGTTGCTTTCATTAATTGTTCTGTTTCTGAAGATGTATTCTCAAAACTCCAACTTATTTCTGAATTAGTCCCCAAACGTTCTAAGTAAATATTATTTAAAAATCTAGATATATATGAAAAATAATTTTTATAAATAATAGTTTCATGAAGCTTTAAATCAATTGATCTTATACTGCTACATAAATATTTCCATATATATGGATTGTTTTCGGTCACAAATGCTGTGAGTAAATTCAGATAATATTTTGGAGATATTTTATTAGCTTTAAGCAGTATATAAGCATCGGATAGCAATCCTAGTCGTTCTTCACTGGGGATTGTATTTATATTTGCTTTTATTTTACTTATGAGGTTTTTTAGTAAATTTATAGGATATATTATTTTGTAAAAACCTGCAGAATTTTCATTAAAAATGGTTATATCTGTACACTTTTTGCTGATTGCATTTATTTTGTTAGATTTATTTGAAATCAATTTTGAATTTTCAATTTTCTCGTTATTAGTTTTAGAATAATA
>Ga0066851_10001509_pt1 | contig 11104 bp, 10 predicted proteins | sample ETNtaG_7_FD_65493 | JGI IMG/M metagenome (GOLD analysis project Ga0066851, IMG submission 65493) | Marine microbial and viral communities from oxygen minimum zone, Eastern Pacific Ocean - ETNP201406SV65 | ecosystem: Environmental > Aquatic > Marine > Oceanic | place: Pacific Ocean: Eastern... | reverse complement strand
CAGAATTTACTTCTCATACCCATATTTTCACAAATTGCCAATAAGTACCTATTTTTAAAAATAATATTAGAATGAGTGCAGGTCTTTCTTTGCCGCACTACCCCACCTTATCCTGCCCGCTATGGGGGTCTACTTTAGTTGAAAATCTGAATATTGTAGCAGATTTGTAGCAGAAGTCAGTACTTTTAGGGGTTATTTCACAATTAACTGGCTCTATTTACTACAAACAAAAAAGCCCTGTATCTTCAATAATACAAGGCTTTCTAAAGTCGGAGCGGCGAGATTTGAACTCACGACCCCTTGACCCCCAGTCAAGTGCGCTACCTAGCTGCGCCACGCTCCGTTTTAGTAGAACTATTTAAGATATAAAAAAATGATCTAAATCATTCTTTAATAATACAAAGAATATCTTTTAGCTCTTGTTTTAGTTTATCCAAAACATCAGAATTTAAACCCAGACTTTTTGTAGACTCAGATGTTACATCAGTATCTTTAGCTATAACAGGGGTTTCCATTTGTTTTCTTGCGCCTACTATAGTAAATTTCTTTTTATATAATAATTCCTTTATTTTATGGACAACATCAATATCTTTTTGCCGATAAGTACGGTTTCCCGCACGATTTTTTGGTGGTTTTAATTGAGAAAATTCTGTTTCCCAATATCGTAATACATATTGTTTTAATCCGGTGATCTTACTTACCTCTGAAATGGAGTAATATAATTTTTTTATTTGAGGTTTATCAGGATTCATTATTTACAATTATTATTAAACCGTTACTTTAACTTAACGAATAAAGAGCCACGATACAAAGAAATATATAATAAGGTGAATACATTCGCATTATTCTTTGTACTTATTTTATATAATTCTTATGAAATTCTATCCACTTAGGCAGGACCTCTTCAAGCATTGATTTAGGTGGTAAAAAGGCAATTCGTAAATGATGTGTGCCCTCTTTCTGTCCAAACCCACCTCCGTTAACAGTTGATAGTCCAGTGGACTCTAGTAAGGCCATACAGTAATTAAAATCAGTTGTTTGAGCGGGAAGGATATCCAAACGCGGAAATAAATACAGCGCACCTATCTCACCATAACACCGTACTCCCTCCATTTCTGTAAATGATTTCTTTATTATCGATGCTTTTTCGTGTAAGTCTTTTAGAAGAGATTGCACTTCTTTTTTATGTAATTCTCCTACATCTGATTCTTCAGATGGTGGTGTAACCATAAGATATACTAAAACTTGTCCAATTGTATTGGAGCACAAGTTAACTGAAGCCTGACGGAAAAGAATTTCAATCAATGACTGTTTTGTAGATACCATTTTTGGTGAATTTCGGACCTCTAAATATCCCCCTCTATGCCCACATTCACCATAAAACCCCTTAGATACGCTGTGTAAACTGAAAAGTGGGACATGTGGTCGATTCCAGACAGCCTGTGCAAATGAATGAAATTTAGACCCATAGGTGTTGTCTTGGTATACTTCATCAGCAATGATAGCTAATCCTTTCTCTGAAGCGAAATCAACAACCTCATCAACACAACTCTTATTTAAAACTGACCCGGTTGGATTTCCCGGATTAATAACTACAATTGCCCGAATATTAACTCCATTGTTTTTAGCTTTTAAATAACTGTCTTCCAATGTATTACGAGTTAAAATCCAGCCCTCATTTTCGTCAGGATAATAATTAATTTGCACTCCGCCACATCTGTGGATCGTGGCAGAATAAAGTGGGTATTGAGGTATGGGAACCATAATCCCGTCCTGTTTATTTGTAATGAGCAATTCAATGATATTTTTTGCTCCTTCACTTGCACCATCAGTAAGGAATATATTGTCCGGATTAGATCGTATCCCATTGTTCTTTACTGCATCATCCCTCTTATCGATAAATTCTGCAATCGCTTCCCTTATAAATTCGTGGCCATTGCTGTCTGAGTATCCTCCAGTACCAATTTCTAATTTTTCTATAATGGTCCGGCCATAGTCTAAAGCTGTATCAGAAAAAATAGGGGGAGTTTTGTGGGTTTTACTGTTAAATATTTCTGGATATTCAATAAGAGATAAAACCTGACGATAAAAGGAAAGCGGTGGTTGGCCAAACGCCTGAGGATTACCTATATTACAGGGAATGATGCTGCGCCCCAATCTTTTTAATTCTGCTGCTCTTTTTGCAATAGATCCCCGAACAGCATACTCCATGCTAATTAATAAAGGATTAACGTAAAATGGTTTATCCACGTTAAGTAGATATTAATGATTCTTAAAATCTACGCTTTTTAGAAAAAGGTTTTTTTCTTCCTCCACCGCTGCTTCTGTCATTACTCTTTCGTGGATGCTTTGGTCGCTCCACATACCCTTCTGGCTTTGGGAGAAGTGCTTTTCTACTAAAATCAAGACGTCCCTGGTCATCGATTTTTATCAATTTAATCTTCATTTCATCTCCAGGTTTACAAACATCTTCTACTTTTTCTACCCGTCGCCATTCCATTTCAGAGATATGGACCAATCCTTCTCTTCCAGGGGCAAATTCAACAAAAGCTCCAAAGGTCATAAGTCGGGTGACAGTACCATCAAATTCCTGGCCTACTTCCGGCTCCATGGTAATTGCCTCTACCAATACCATAGCATCATTGCATTTATCAATATTTTCTCCGGAAATGCTAACGAGACCATCATCATCAACATTGATATCACATTCTGTATCTTCGATGATTTTTTTGATATTTTTTCCACCTGGACCTATTAATGCACCGATCTTTTCAGGATTTATCTGTACAGATAAAATTCGGGGAGCATATTTAGATATTTCGTTTGGTTTGCAAATAGCATCTTCCATTTTTTCCAGAATGTGCATCCGTCCCTCATGCCCCTGTTTCAGTGCTTGTTCCATTAGCTCAAATGATATCCCCTCTATCTTAAGGTCAAGTTGTATAGCTGTGATGCCGCTACGTGTACCTGCAACCTTAAAATCCATATCACCCAAGTGGTCCTCCATTCCCATGATATCACTAAGGATTGCATGGCGGCTTCCATCAGTAATGAGACCCATCGCAATTCCAGCCACATGGCTGCCAATAGGTGCTCCTGCGCTCATAAGAGCAAGGGATCCTGCACAAACTGAAGCCATGGATGAAGATCCGTTAGATTCCATAATTTCAGATACCAATCTTATAGTATAAGGAAAATCATCGTAATTCGGAAGAACCGGAGTGATAGCACGTTGAGCTAAATGTCCATGACCGATTTCACGACGGCTGGTAAATCCAATACGTCCGGTTTCACCTACACAATAAGGCGGAAAATTATAATGAAGATAAAAGTTCTTTTTATAATCCTCATCCATAGAATCAACAATTTGCTCATCTCGTTTAGAACCCAGTGTGGTTACCACCAAAGCCTGAGTTTCACCACGGGTAAAAAGTGCTGAGCCATGTGTTCTATTTAGGATATCCGCTTCAATTGAAATAGGCCGAATTTCTGTTGTCGATCGACCATCACTTCGCTTCCCATTTGCCAATATTTCCTCACGAAATCCAGATTTAAAACGGTCATCAATCAATGCTTTTATGACCTTCTCCTCTTCAGGAAACTTCTCCTCAAGTGATTCCAAAATCGAACTCACTAAATCATCTTTTGCAAGTGAGCGTTTCTTTTTATCCACAATTTGAATTATATCATCAATTTGCTTATCAAGAAGTTTCTCTACTTCTGTCTTCAGTGATACATTTTCTTCAGGTAGAACAATTTCATTTTTTACAACATCCATAGAATCTAAAAGTTCTTTCTGAAGCTCAATAATATCTGTGATACCTGAATGAGCAAATTTTAATGCTTTCAATATTATAGTCTCAGATGCCTCTTCTGCTTCTCCTTCTACCATAACTACTGTTTCCTGATTCCCCGAAACAATTAAATTTAAATTACATTCCAATTGTTCGGTGCGTGTTGGGTTTAGAATAAACTCTCCGTTAATTTGCCCAACACGGACAGTAGCTATAGGTCCATTCCAAGGAATTGATGAAAGTGATAATGCAGCAGAAGCACCAACTCCTGCCAATACATCTGCCATATTTTCACCATCACTCTGTAATACAGTAATCATGACTTGAGTTTCATTTTTAAATCCTTTTGGGAACAGTGGTCTTATAGGACGATCTGTTAAACGACTTGTTAAAACTTCATGCTCTGACGGTCGAGCTTCCCGTTTGAAAAATCCACCGGGAATTTTACCACCAGCATAATGTTTTTCCCTGTACTCAACTTGTAGTGGAAAAAAATCTATATCCTCACGAGGTTCTTTTGCAGAATTGACAGCAACGTGGATAATCGTTTCTTCTAAGGAAACAATGACAGAGCCATTACTCTGTCGGGCAATTCTACCCGTTTCTATCGTTAATTCTTTGCCACCAATATCTTTTGTTTTTTTTATCATTAATTTACCTATCCTCTAATCTTTAATTTTTTAAGTAGTTTTCTATAATTATCAGGATTAGTTTTTCTTAGATATTTCAAATGTTTTTTCCTTTTGGATACCAACTTAACTAATCCATGTCTTGAGTGATTATCTTTTTTATGTATTTTACAATGTTCCGTTAATTCCCGGATTCTATTCGTCAATAGTGCAATCTGCACTTGTGACGATCCAGTATCTTTATCATCTTTACCAATAGTACCGATGATCTCTTTTTTATTTTCAACAGTTAATGTCATATTTTCTCCTAAATATATTTATCCAACAAGCCAAGACAATATTTATTATCTAAGCCTAACTGAGATATTAAAGCACCCTTAGTTTTAAATTTAATTTCATCTCGAATCCGTTCTAAAAATTCTATCCGGATATTTTGTGAATATAAGTCAACATCATGGAAATCAAAGAAATGAACTTCCATAACATATTTACCTTCATCAAACGTAGGACGATAGCCTAAATTACACATTCCAAACAATTGTTTCCCAACAACTCTTCCTCTAGTCAAATATACCCCAGTTTTAGGCAAAAGCTGGTCAGAAGCCAGTGGAATAAAATTTGCAGTTGGGTAAGATAATGTATGTCCACGTCCTGACCCGGAAACTACACGTGCATCAAATCCGTATATCCATCCCAGTTCAAAATTTGCACGTCGGATATAACCATCTTTAATCTTTTCTCTTACTCTAGTGCTAGAGATTATTGAACCTTCGTCAGACACAGCCTCCACTAGAGTCAAATTAATATCTGATTTATCAATATATTCTTTTAAATATTCTGGACTTCCGGTCCTATTATATCCAAAATGATGATCATAACCAATCACCAATTCTTCTGGATGAAATTGTTTCTCAATGATACTTTCTAAAAACTCTGATGCAGATAATTTTGAAAATTCTGATGTAAATGGAATAATCAATGTTCCATCCACTCCTAAATTTTCAAGCATATTTAATTTATTGTCTAAACTCATAATGATAGGAACTTTTGTTTCTTCAATATTCAAAATATGACGAGGGTGCGGATTAAATGTGACAACGATTGAGGGGACCTGTTTTCCTTTTGCCACGTTGATTGTCCGGTTAACAATTTCCTGATGCCCCCGATGCAATCCATCAAAACTTCCTATGGTTAGTACTGATTTATGATAAGCTGAAATTTGATCTACACTAAAATATCTTTCCATTCTTTCTCTAAATCAGAAATTGATTTGGAACCGATCAAAGAAAAATCTCCGACGGATGTTCTAATCAATTCTTTTAAATAACCAACTGTATTGAGAGCTTTGGCAATTTCACTTCCCAAAACACGGATATATGTCCCCTTGGAGCATGTGACAGAAAAGCAAACAGATTTGGAGTCGAAATTTAATAGCTCCAATGAATATATATGAACTGTGACTGGTTTATGAACAATAACTTTCCCCTGTCGTGCAATTTTGTATGATCTGACACCATTTACTTTTTTCGCTGAATATGCGGGTGGTGTTTGAAGTAAATCTCCTTTAAAATTGGTAAATACATCTATAATTTTTTTCTTAGTTAATTGGGGAACACGTTTTATCTCAACAACAGTTCCTGTAACATCAAGTGTATCAGTTTCTTTACCTAATTGCAACACAGCTTTATATGTTTTATTTGAAGAAGTAACAGAGGTTAGCATTTTTGTATCTTTATCAGTACCTATGATTAGCACTCCTTCTGCAAATGGATCAAGAGTTCCTCCATGTCCTACTTTTCTTCCGCCTGTCAATCGTTTCACCTTACGTACAACATCTGCAGATGTCCATCCTATAGGTTTATTTACATTAAGAATCATTTTGTTTGGGAATATCAATGGTTTGAATCATCTGATTAATTTTATCAGTGTAATTTAATGATTGATCATAAATAAATCTCAAATCCGGAATATTTTTTATCCTCATTTCAATTCCTAGATATTTTTTAAAACCTTTTGCAATGGTATTTATTTTATTTTCAATATTTTGTATTTCATCAGTTGGATTTAGCGCACTAAAATATATTATAGCGGACCGAAGATCAGGAGATACATCGATTCCTGTAAAAGTAACAAACCCTAAATGATTTAGGTCAATATGCTTGGCAGCAGTATCCGTAACAATTTCAAGGATTTGTTCTCCAACCCTGTCCGTTCTTTTATAGGGTCGCTGTGGTTTCAAATGAGTTCAAGTTTCCTCTTTATTTCATTTATTTCATACACTTCAATGATATCCCCTTCCTTATATTTTATAGATCCCGAAAGACCAATCCCACATTCTAATCCTTCCTTAACTTGTGTTACATCTTCCTGAAATCTTTTCAACGATGAAATATCACAATGATCAAATATTATTTTATCCTCTCTTATAAGACGGGCCTTATCACTACGTCTGATAATGCCTTCTGAAACTTTGGAACCAGCAATAAAACCTATTTTTGGAACTTTAAATTGTAACTGAACCAATGCTTTACCTGTAATGGCTTCTTTTAGCTCAGGTTCCAATAGCCCTTCCAAAGCCAATTTCACATCTTCAACCGCATCGTATATGATAGTGTAATTTCTAATTTCAATCCCAGAATGTTTTGCCTGAAGTTTTGCATTTGATGCGACCTGAACATTAAATCCTATGATAACTGCGTGAGATGTCTCAGCAAGTAATACATCAGATTCAGTGACCATCCCAACTGCCTGATGTATAACCTTGACCTGAACTTCTTCATTTTGGAGTTTCCCTAGTGTCTCAGACAAAGCTTCAATACTGCCATCTACGTCTCCCTTGATAATAAGTGGAAGTGATTTAATATTACCTTCGCGAATTAATGATGACATTTCATCTAAGGAATGTGTGGCATACTTTCGATGGTCAATTTCCCTACGAATACGCTGACGATCTGCCGAGATTCTTTTTAAATCCTTATCGCTTTTCACAATTGCGATGATATCAGAGACCTGCGGAACCTGATCAAAACCTAATATTTGTACGGCATCAGATGGACCTCCTTCCTTTATTCTCTGTCCTCTTTCATTCATTATCGCTCGAATCTTTCCAGAATAATTATTGCACAAAAAAGGATCTCCAACATGAAAAGTTCCTTTTTTTATTAGAACGGTAGCCATAGGTCCATGACCTTTATCTAATTTTGAGTCAATAATAGTTCCGCGACCAAGCGCATCATAATTTGATTTTAGCTCCAGCATCTCTGACTCAAGTAGGATACTGTTCATAATATTTTCCATACCCTCACCTGTTTTTGCAGAGACCGAAATAGATTGTATCTTACCACCCCAATCTTCTACCAAAATATCATGTTCTGATAATTCACGTTTTACTTTTTCTATATCTGCACCCGGTTTGTCAATCTTATTAATCGCAACGATAATGGGAACATCCGCCGCTTTAGAATGACTGATTGCTTCTATAGTTTGAGGCATTACACTATCATCGGCTGCAACAACAAGAATTACAATATCTGTAACATGAGCTCCCCTTGCTCTCATTGCTGTAAAAGCTTCGTGCCCCGGAGTATCCAAAAAAGTAATATAGTTTCCACTTTCCAACTCTACTTTGTATGCACCTATGTGCTGAGTAATACCACCTGATTCTCCAGCAACAATATTTGTTTTCCTTATAAAATCCAAAATCGATGTTTTTCCATGGTCCACATGACCCATTATGGTAACGACTGGTGCCCGGGATTTTGCATTTGAGATATCCTCTTCTGTTTCATCTAATGAAAATATCTCCTCACCAACATCGGTTATTTTTTCAGCGATAAAACCAAAATCTTCTGCCAATAATTCTATTACATCCCATTCCAACCGCTGATTCATGGTTGCCAAGACACCCATACCAATACATTTTTGAATTACTTCACTCGGAGTAGATTGAAATATTTTTGCTAGCTCATCTACGCTGGAAAATTCAGGAATATCGATATTGTTCTGTATAACATCAACTGATTTTTCCTTATCACTATCCTTCTCCTTTTTATAAACTTTTTTGCGTGATTTCGTCTCCATCTTTGCTAAAGTTATTTTTACCATTTCCTTTACATTTTTTGGAGCTTCTTCTTTCTTTTTTATTTCACTTCGTTTATCAGGTCGTCTCCTTCCCGATAACCCGATTTCTGATTCAATATCCGCAATTTCAATCTTACGCATTTTTCTTTTTTTGCCTTTTGGGCTTGTGGATTCTGTTTTCTTTTGTTCCTTTTTCTTTTCAATCTCCTCAGCTTTTAGCTTTGCTTTTTTCTTATTTTCAGCTTCCTGCTTTTGTTTTTCTTCATCTAGTACTTTTTGCTTTTGTAATTCTTTATCCTCAATATTACGTTGCTCGCTTATAGATAAAAGATTTAGCTTTCTTTTTTCTTGCTGTTTCTGACGACTACGAGTGTCATGAATCTCCCTACGAACCTTTTCTTTCCGATAGCGATCAACCGTTTCTTTTTCTTTGGAAAATTCATTAAGGATCAATTGATAAACTTCCTGATTAATTGAATCCATAAGACCCACTTTTATATCTTTGGAGTTAAGAAATGTAATAATCCCTTTATGGGAAATATTTAATTCTTTTGCTATTTGGAAAATTCTCATATAATTATTTTAAATAAAATTTATTTGTTTAATTATGATATCTACTCTTCTGTTGATTCAATTATACTCTCCATATCTTCATTCTGAGAATCATTTGAATTATCTTCTGTTAAAAATGATTGTATATTGTTATATACTGTTTCAAGTAATTCCTTAGAAAGTCCATCAGGACCTGTAATTTTATCTTCATCGGCACCTAACACTCCCGAAATAGTGTTGAGTCCTATTCTTTCAAGGATTTCTACAATATCGAGTGAAAGGCCTGGCAAATCGCTTATTTGGGTGTTCTGTTCTTTTTGCTGTTTTTCATATTCAGTTTTTCCAAACGCATCAATTCGAAAATCTACAATTCTACTGGCTAAATTTATATTGATACCACCTTTACCTATTGCAGCATCTAAATCGTCATCATTAAAAATCGCAACACAATATTTTCGGTCATCATCTATATATAAATCTATGGGTTTTGCAGGAGCTAGTGCTCTTGAGATTAATATTTCTGAACGTTGACTAAATGGAATAATATCCACTTTTTCATTGTTTAATTCTCGTACTACAGCTTGGATTCTACTGCCACGCATTCCGACACAAGCACCTACTGCATCAACCCTTTTGTCATTGGAGTAAACAATGATTTTTGCTCTTTGTCCCGGATATCGTGCAACCGCACGAATTTCGACTAGGCCCTCTTCAATTTCTGGTACTTCCATCTCAAATAATTTATATAGGAAATGATTGTCACTCCTGGAAATAATAATCTCCGGACCTTTTGTTTTAATTTCTACTGATTGTATCACAGACCGAATAGTATCTCCTCGACGAAAATATTCAGAAGGTATTTGTTCAGATTTTGGAAGTTTTAACTCTGCGCGTTCAATATTAACAAAGATAGCATCACGTAAATTCTGATGGACTGTTCCAATAACAATCTCCCCGACACGTTTTTCGTAATCTTCATATATTCCTTGCCGCTCTACATCTTTTAACCTTTGGGAAAAGAAGTTTTTAGCATGAGTAATCATTCTTCGTCCAAATATTTTGGGATCAATTACTTCAACAAACAGATCGCCTATATTCAAGTCAGCTATATCTGGTTCCACTTTATGTACATTATCAAGAGTAATTTCACTGATAGGGTTATCAATAACCTTTACAATAGTCTTTTCAGCATAAATTTCAATTTCACCCTTATCCACATTGACAATCACACTGCAATTCGAAGAATCACCATACTGTTTTTCAATAATGTACAAAAATAATTGTTCTATTATAGATCCCAATTCAGAGCGATCTACATTATTATTGCGTGCTAATTCAGAAAATATTTCAATTAATTCTCGGTTTATCAAAATGCCTCCATAATATATTAAAATGATACCTGTACATTTGCTCTACAAATTTCATCAAATGGATAAAAATAAGTTTTCTTATCATTAGCAGTCATATGAATACCATTTTCTTTCACTTCTTTGAGAATTCCCAGTATATTTTTATCCAATTCACCCTGAAGTGATATATTTAATTTCTTTCCAACATTTTTTTTAAACTGATAATCGTGTTCAAGAAGAGCAGTAATACCCGGAGTAGAAACCTCAATTTGTATTCCATTTGGGAACATAGACTGAATATGTTTAGAGTTTAGTATTCGTTTTGCTATTTTAGTAGTTTCATCAAGACACACGTGATGTTCCGCATCCACTATGAGTCGAACTAAATCCTGACGTGAACCTTGTTTTACACTAACGATAAATATCTTTTTCCCCAACAGTGGATCAATTATGTCTTCTAATTTTATTTTACACCTTTAGACAAGAAAAGTGGGCTTTATGCCCACTTTTCAACGGTGAAATTACTTCCCCCTTTTTATTTAATCAAGAGGTTTACTAAAGGATATTATTATCTTATATGTAAATTAAGATTTCAATTTACCAGACAATTCTTCTGCTCTAGTTTTCAATGATGAAGAAATATCTTTCGTGTCTAAAATTGATACAATAATTGCTTCGGCATCTTTCTCACGTTTCTGAA
>Ga0066851_10001497_pt1 | contig 11147 bp, 12 predicted proteins | sample ETNtaG_7_FD_65493 | JGI IMG/M metagenome (GOLD analysis project Ga0066851, IMG submission 65493) | Marine microbial and viral communities from oxygen minimum zone, Eastern Pacific Ocean - ETNP201406SV65 | ecosystem: Environmental > Aquatic > Marine > Oceanic | place: Pacific Ocean: Eastern... | reverse complement strand
ACTACTACTAACTCTATTAATATCTATTAGTCTGATTGGCACCGCATCGGCACTTACTTTTTCTAACAGTTCAAACAATAACAATAATTCTTCAAAATCTGCAAAATCAATTGATGCATTTGATGGTGAATATCCTTTTGTGTTGAGTCGTTTCAATCCTTCTGAACCCATCCAAGTCCTTGGTAGTGGTGTCTTAGTAATAAAAAATGGAACTATAAGTGTGTCCTCAAAAAATAGAATTCTTAATACAAGCTCAACCAAATATTACGATACTCTAAAAGGTCGAATAAATAAAAAAGGCAAGATTAATGTTAAATTTAATGTGAATGCCCTAACTGGTAAGGGCAAGCCTCACAAGGTATCTTTTTCTGGAAATATTAAGAATTTTAAAATGAAGGGGAAGTTTGATGATTATTTTCAAGTAACTATTGATTTTGATAAAGATGCAATTTCACCTCGTCTTACAGGAGTACGTAGTCTAAGCACTGCATCTTGGGGATATTCGGTTGTTAGTGATATAGTTCGTGCTGGTAAAGAATCACAACGCTTTGAGGTAAGGCCTGGTGATTGCGGCGAAGATTCTGGTTGGAGTGATTGTGATAATAATAGGGAACGATCCGAGATAAATCTGGATAGGAAATTTCTTCCTGGCGATAATCAGTGGATTGCATTTAGCGTATATATTCCAGAGGATTTCCAAACTAGTAACTACGTAAACTCAACTCTTGGGCAAATACATCAATCAGGTGGTAACAGGCCTACAGGCACTGCAGCAGGACTTAAGTCTTTTCCACCAGTACTGCAATTGGAAGCAAAAGGCAGATACTACTTAGCTTGCATTCATATTCTGTCAGGCCCTAAAAATAATGTTCGAGATATTTGTGAACTTTTTACTTTATCCAGTATTTCAGATATGCTAGGACGATGGACAGATATTGAAATTCATTTTGATACAACAGACAAGAAAAGTCTAATTGAGATCTATGTGAATAAGGAACGTAAAGTGCTACGTGAGGATTTTGTGAATTTTTGGCCTCAAATGTACCATGTAAAATACGGCATTTATCGCTCATTCGTCAGCCAACATGGTGGACCAATGCCTACTCAGATTGCCTGGTTTGACGAGATCAAGATGGGAAACACTCGTGAAGATGTTGCTATCAATGAGGCGGAACCTGTTGATTGATTTAAGATATGGTGGTTTTCGCAGATTTCACTGCGGCTAAGTGTTAATAAACCCTCTCTCAAACATCAAACAAAATTTGAACTTAACAATAATTTTTTAGGTCATAGACTCAATCATCAACTGTAAAGACTCATCCCCTCTAAACAAATTGACATTGAGCTTATAGGCAACAATTACGCTCTTTTTTTCTAGCTTTCCTTGGAAAAAGGCTATACCATCAAATATCTTCTTTGAGTCTATAAGTTTTAGTCTGCACTTTAGATGCTTCTCCCCTACAACTCTTTGCTCAATTATTTCAAATTCTCCATAAAAGACTGGCTCTTCAAAGCCTTGCCCCCAAGGAGAGGCGTGCTGAATCAGTTTTGCGTTATTTAGGCTAATCTCTGTGTCAGTTAATTGCCCATCAGTCAGTGTCTCTATTTTTGGCTTCTGACCACCAAGGTGTATTTTTATAGCTTTGGAGAATTCCCTTTTAAATGTCCAAAAGTTTTCTTTGCTAATACTGAGTCCTGCTGCCATAGCGTGGCCACCAAATTTAATTATCAAATCCTCATTTTGACGATCAATAGTATCTAGAAGGTCCTTAATATGCACACTAGGTATAGACCTAATAGAGCCCTTTAATGTGGCTCCAGATTGAGCAAATACTGCACAAGGGCAGCAATACTTTTCTTTCAGTTTTCCAGCCACAATGCCGACTATACCTTCGTGCCATGATGGATCAAAAAGGCTGATTGAGAATTTTCCCTCTGATAGTTCCTGCTTTTCTACAATGGCTTGAGCCTCATTTTGGATTCTTTCCTGCTCTTCTCGCCTTTTATTGTTGAGTTTTTCTAGCTCGCCTGCGTACCTCCTAGCATCATTCATGTCGTCACTCAATAGGCAACGTATACCCATGGATATGTCGCTCAGCCTTCCAGCTGCGTTTAGTCTAGGGCCAACACTGAAACCCAAATCTGAGGCCTGTAAATTATCTATATTCCTATTAGCAATCTCTAGTAGAGCTAGAATCCCAGCACAACAATTCTTGCTTCTAATACGCCTAACCCCTTCAGCTATCAATATTCTATTGTTTTGATCAAGTTTTACAACATCTGCAACGGTGCCAAGAGCTACCAGGTCTAGAACTTTTCTCAAGTCTGGAATAGGTATATTGTTGTTTACAAAATATTGGGTTTTATCTAGTCTAGTCTTTAGAGCAGAAAATAAGTAAAAGCTTACCCCTACCCCAGCTAAATTTTTACTTTTAAAGTTACACCCTTCCAGATTTGGATTGATTATTGCATCAGCATTTGGCAGACTTTCACTAGGCAAATGATGATCAGTAATTATCACATCGATACCTAAAGATTTAGCCAAATCAGTCCCTTGGTGGCTAGATATTCCATTATCTACAGTAATAATTATGTCTGGCTGTTTCTCTTTCTTTGCTAACTCTACAATTTCCGGGCTAAGACCATAGCCATGCTCAAAACGGTTCGGTACTAAAAAGTCAGCGTACTTGGCGCCCATCATCCTCAAAGACCTAATCGCAACAACGCTAGCGGTCGCGCCATCAGCATCAAAGTCACCAACTATAAGTATTCTTTTTTGCTCAATTAGAGCAGTCTCAAGAATATCTAAGGCTTTATCTAAATCACTAAAACCTGGCCTTAATAGGCCTCCTAAAGAAAGCGATAGCTGAGACTCAGATATTCCTCTGGCAGCATATATTTTTTTTAAAAAGGTAGGTATATCATCTGAATAAGATTCGAATAAATGCTCATCTATTTTTCTACTCAGCATTATGGACTGCACGAATATGAGAATCAAAAGACTTGTCGCTACCTATAGTTCCGCCATAAAAAAATGGCACGTCTAGTGCTATATTTGAAATCGCACTTGAGGTTGAAGAACTCCAGTAAGTTTTGGACTTAGTGTTTGGAAATAGCCTAATGTCAATCAACGGTTCGTCATCCTTATAAACAATTAGACTCTTCAGTTCACTAATAGTTGGAAGTCTCCAGTTATACAAACCACAAATAAATTTCTTATTAAGTTTAGAAATATAGTTTTGTGAATTACACATTTCGCCGCCATAGCAATTGCGACTGAACTTACCATTTTTAACCCCAGAAACTCCATCAAACCATGTATATGTGTTTTCGTAGTTTTGTAAGCCCTCTTCTGTACTCTTAACTTCCCAAATAAGGTTTGTCCTATTATCAAGAACACAGGACCACTTTTTTGCATTATTGTTTAATAGCTTGCCTCGCTCTGAAATTTTAACGAAACCGGCATTAGCATTTAGGCCAATAATTATAAATAAAATTAACAATATAGGTTTATTCATGGGTTTATTATTAATCCAATAAGGCATTATTTAAACAAAATAAAGTCTTACTCATTGATAGCTATAATGCGCTATATTCTACCATCAACATCAATAAAAATTAAGCCACAATCAGTTAACTTTATTTGAATTTTTTTTATTTATTTTAGTGTCTGAAAGTATCAATAAAATAACGCCAATAAACAGCAGGGTATCGGCCAGATTGAATACCGGAAATGAAAAATTCTGATAATGCAAACTCACGAAATCTATAACAAATCCTAGTAGCACCCTATCAATTAAATTTCCTACTGCTCCGGCAAGCACTAATGACAATGAACCAATCTTTAGTTTATTATTACTATCAACCTTCAACATCCAAACAACAATCAATATACTAGCTACAATAGATATGATTGGAAGTAAATATTGTTGCCATCCAGTTGCATTAGAAAAAAGACTAAATGCTGCTCCATAGTTATGTACATGGGTTAAATTTAAAAAACTGGTTACCTCAAATAATTCACCCATATAGAGCTTACTTGCTATTAATGTTTTGCTTATTTGGTCTAGCAATATTAGCAAAATAGACAGAAAAAAATAGTGTTTATGTTTCATTAATTAAATACTCAAAATAAAAGAAAAATATCTTTATAAAATTGCCTAAACAAACAGCGAACTATAACTATTAATTATAATCAAACCGTATATAATTAAGTGTCAATAAATACAATATTTAGGAGTTATTATGGGTTTTCTTACGGGTAAAAGAGCGCTAATTGTTGGTGTAGCATCTAATAGATCGATTGCTTGGGGTATCGCAGAGTCGATGGCAAAACAGGGTTGCGATATTGCTCTTACTTATCAGAACGAAAAACTTAAAAAGCGTGTAGAAAAGTGTGCCGCTGTATGTAACTCAGATATAGTTATACCTTGCGATGTATCTACCGATGAAGATATTAAGCATACCTTCGATTTACTAAAAAAATCATGGGACAATTTTGATATTCTAGTTCATTCTGTTGCCTACGCTGACAGAGAACAGCTCAACGGCAACTATGTTGAGGTAACTACACGTGATGGATTTTCTAGGGCGCATGATATTTCATCATACAGCTTCACTGCACTTGCAAAACAAGCACTACCAATGCTAAACCAAAACTCTGCACTACTAACGCTTTCTTATCTGGGTGCTGAAAGAGCGATACCTAATTACAATGTCATGGGTATAGCTAAGGCTTCGCTTGAGGCTAACGTAAGATATATGGCTGCGGCACTAGGAGAAGACAAAGGGATCCGCGTCAACGCTGTATCTGCAGGACCTATAAAGACTCTTGCTGCTAGTGGTATAAGAGACTTTGGTAAGTTGCTAGATTATGCAGCAAGTAGTTCCGCACTTAAGCGAAATGTTACTATCGAAGAGGTTGGCAATGCGTCAGCATTTTTGTGCTCTGATTTAGCATCTGGAATCACTGGAGAGATTATATATATCGACGCTGGATATAACTTCTATGAGAAAGGTGCAGACCTTGAAGTTTAAATAAATAGTTACTATAAAAGCTCTGAATAGACCTTAACTTCTTCGCTATCTCTTAGGGATTTCAAGATACTTCTAAATACTTCATCTGACTCAAAACCAAGAACTGCCCTAGCAAGCTCTGTGTTTGGCTCTGTATTTGAAGTTTTGACTTCATTTAGCCTAAATACAATACTGATACGGCTATCAATACTCTGGAAGCTGTAAGTAGGAGCCCCATCCACGGGTTTAGACAATGCGAACACCCTTCTAACAATATCTGGGTTCTCGTTCTGTGCGTTCCTTTTAACCCAATCAACTTCAATCCATTCAAGATTATTGTTGTCCATAAAAGATTTGGCTGACTCGTTATTGTTTTTGGAGAATAAATCTGTAACCTTTAAAGCTAAATCATCGACCAGTAATTTTGCCTTGTCAGTGTTTAGTGTATCCATAATTTCATCACTAACTTCTGACAATTCTTTTTGTCTCTCAGGTCTCTTCTCGCTTAGACTTAGAACCACAGATTTTTTTGATTGAAGCTCAATAATTTCTGAGTTTTCACCCTTATTTAATACCATATCACTGAAAGCCGCTTTTACAAAAGATGGCTCATATTTTGAACTAGACTGGTCAAAGAATTCTGACTCTTTGACGTTCAAATTTAATTGCTCTGCGGCCTCTTCTAGACTAAGTTCATAGCTTAAATTTGCTAACTGATCAGCGATATTGTATAGCTCATTTTCAGCAGCCTTTCTTGTTGCCAATTTAACCAATTCATCATAAACAGAATCGAACGACTTTAGAGTGCTCTCAATTACCTTGTTAAGTTTAATAATGTGATAACCAAACTCACTCTTGACTGGTGAACTTAGTTGCCCCTGTGTCATACCAAATACGGTCGACTCGAACTCAGGAACCATAACACCTTTAGTGAAAAATCCTAAATCCCCTGCATTTTCTTTAGAGCCAGTATCGAGTGAGTATGTTTTAGCTAGTTCGCTAAAACTTGAGCCACTATTCAACAGCTCAATTACTTTATTAGCGGTCTCCTCTGTCTCAACCAAGATGTGTTGAGCCTTCCTCTCTTCATCTGTTGAGAATCTTTCCTGTTCATCTTCATAAAGGTTAGCTAGTTCGTCCTCTGATATAGAAATATCTTTTGCAAGTTCATCTACAGATAGCTCTATAAAGTTAACCTTAACTTTATTTGGCTCAATAAATAAAGGCTTATTCTCATTGAAATAATCTTCTAACTCTTTTTCACTTACAGTGGTCTTATCTAGGTAGTCATTTGCATCAATCTGTATATAACTAAAGGAGCGCTCTTGGTCGTTTAATTTTTGTAATTTATCTAATTCCGATGGCATAATAAATGATGAACCTAAAAGGTTAATTTTTATTTGACCTTGGGTAAGCTCATCTAATCTTGCAGACTCGTAACTTTGCACGTTATAACCGTTTAGCCTTAACAGTTGCTCATACTTTTCCATTGAAAATTTACCATCCTTATGGAATATCTCATTCGCTTGAATTGCAATCTGCAATTCATCTGTTGATGTGGCATAACCTAGCTTTTCAGCTAGCTGACTAAGTAGGCGTTGATTTACCATGTTATCTATAGTTGACTGCTTAACTATATTGTCAATTTGTGGGTCATACTGTTCACCTAATTGCTGCTGCAGTCTTCTCTTATTGGAGTTAAACTCCATAAAAAATGCATCCTGTAAAATTTCGTCATCATTAACAACAGCAACAACAAGATTAGAGGGTCCTGTGAAGTACTGATTGATACCGAATAAAGCAAAAGGAATAGTAATTAAACCGACTATAAAATAGGCTATCCAGCCCTTAGATTTGCTCTTTATTTTGCTTAACATAATTTCAACCCTTAATAGTGCCGTGGATAAACATTAATCCAAACAGAACTTTAAATAATATAATAACTAAAACCGCAATATTATACACATAGTAAGAAATTTTATTAGGATGCAAAAAGAACTTTTGTATCAGCGCATCAAGTGTAATTTAACTTAAAAAGGAATTCTTAAATTTAGTTAAATCTATATAAAGAATATAACAAAACATACAAAAACAACTAAGTCCTTTTTTGTGTAAAGGGCTTAGAAACTTTTTGTAGGTTATTAAAACAATGTTAATGGCGGAGTGGACGGGATTCGAACCCGCGACCCCCTGCGTGACAGGCAGGTATTCTAACCAGCTGAACTACCACTCCGAATTTATTTTGGTGGGCGCTACAAGACTTGAACTTGTGACCCTCGCCTTGTAAGGGCGATGCTCTCCCAACTGAGCTAAGCGCCCAAAACAAATATGCCCAGTACTCATATATCAAGCACCGGGCATATTATACTCAAATAATTTAAGAATTAACCGATTCTTTTAGCAATTTTCCAGCCTTAAATGCAGGCACCCTGCTAGCCGCAATCTGAATCGCTGCACCAGTCTGTGGATTACGTCCAGTACGTGCCGCACGATCTCTCACTAGGAAGCTTCCAAAGCCAGTAATTGCAACACTATCTCCTCCTGCTAAAGCTGAAGTAATAGCTCCAGTAGTGGCATCTAAAGCACGTGCAGCATCTGCCTTTGTTAAACCTGTACTTTCTGCAATAGATGAGACTAAATCTGATTTATTCATGGTTTATTTCTCCTGATGTTTAAAATATATTGGTTATGGTTTTATTAATTAAAACCTAACTTGGATTATCCATTAAATGCCTACTCTGTCAATATTATTTAGGCATTTATTTAAACCTAACTATGATTAAGTTTTATTAAGTTCATTAATTATAGGAACAACCTCTTCATTCCAAATTTTTTTAGTCATCTGCCCTATCCTTTTGTACCTTATTAAACCTTTCTGATCAACTATAAATGTTTCAGGTGTAGCATAGACCCCTAATTCAAGCCCTAAACTTCCTAATGGATCAAAAATAATGATGTCGTATGGGTTATGAAGTATATCTAAATACCTATTAGCGGCGTTCTTTGTGTCTTTGTAATTAACCCCAATCATTTGCACTTTATTCGTCTTAGCTATCTCATTCAGCATTTCATGTTCTGCTCTACAAGTTACGCACCATGAGGCCCAAACATTAACTAAAGAAATTTTGTCTTGTGTTTTATCGCTAGTGTAATATCTTGTTCCATTATCGAAGTCCTCTACCTCTAGGTTTGGAAATTCTTTTCCGATTAATGGTGAGGGCAATTTTTTTGGGTCAAGATCTAAACCAATATACAAAAACCCAACCAATATTACAAACAAAACCAGTGGGACAAACTTATTCATTATTGTTGGCTTGATTTTTGAATCGCTTCGGCTACCTCGGGGGGCATATAGTTTTCGTCATGCTTAGCTAGAACTTCTGTAGCTATAAAGTTTCCGTCTGAAAGAGAACCAGTAGTAATAATTCCTTGACCTTCCCTAAACAAGTCTGGCAATATACCAACATACTCAATACCAAATGAATTTAGATTATCTGTAACGTCAAAGTTAACCTTCATCCCTTCACGCTTAACTGAGCCATTAGCAACCAAACCACCCAACCTAAAACTTTTACCCTCTGGGGCTTTTCCTTGTACAACCTCTGTCGGTGAATAAAAGTAGTTAGTATTACTCCCTAAAGCTTTAAACAATAACCAGAAAGCTAAAATAGCGCCACAAATCAGTAGTACAACAAACACCATTCTGTTTTGCCTCTTTGTCATTACTTATTAACTCTCTCTTGAATATTTAACGTTTAATTGCGACATCACACTTTTGTGTATGCTTTTTGTGCGAATAAATAAAATAGCAATAACTATCAACACAACGGAATATGAAAGCCATATATAGAATGCATTTTTACCAAACGGAAGAAATGAAAAATATTCAACAATTGTCATAACTGTTCTCCCATTATTACTGCCTTAACCCAGCGCGAGTTTTGCTCTCTAATGAGCATCTCATCGCGAGCCCTCATTAACATCAAAGCGGCATACATTAGACCAAAAGCCAGAAACATCACTAACAATGGCCAGATCATAGAGCCGTCTATCGCTGGCTTTGAAATTTTTTCAATTGTACTTATAGATGCGCCCTGATGTAGTGTATTCCACCACTCTACCGAGTATTTTATAATGGGTAGATTGATTAGTCCTACTATTGCAAGTACTGAACTAGCTTTAGATGCGGTTTTAGGGTTATCAAAGGCATTTCCAAGTGACATATAAGCTAAATACAAAAAAAGCAGTATCAGCTCAGATGTAAGTCGAGCATCCCATACCCACCACGTACCCCACATTGGTTTACCCCAAACTGCACCGGTTACTAGCGCCAAAAAAGTAAAACTAGCTCCAATAGGGGCAGACACTTTAGCAACAACGTTTGCAAGCTTTATTTGCCATATAAGACCAATACCGCTTGCCACTGCCATTACAAAATAGACAAACATTGACATACTTGCACTTGGAACATGGATAAACATAATTCTATATGTTTCCCCTTGCTGATAATCAGGCGGCACAACAAATAGAGCGCCATATATTCCAATTACACAAAGCGCTATACAAGGATAAAGAAGCCAAGGTATGATTTTTTTAGATGTCAAGTAAAAATTTTGCGGTGATGCAAATGCTTGAATCCATTTCCACATAAGTAATTAGATAATATTAAAAGCCATTATTTTAACAATTTGTGGGCGACATTGTCACGTAAATATACTGGCATTGCGGTATCAAAGTTCATTTTGACACCTTTGTCTATTGATATAAATGCCAAATCAATTAAGTTATTTGCTTGTGGATAAAAGTCTGCCTCAAAATTATCAATACCGCTACATTTAGCTAGTTCAGTGTATGCGCCCCATCCCGTACCAACGCCTATAAAATCATTGCCAAGTTCATCCACCTCTTGCGGACTTCTTAAACTTTCATTGTGAAGTTTGTTGTTCTCATAATAACCCCAATAAACTTCTCCCATCCTGGCATCTATAGCGACAGCAACTTTTGAACTGTTGTATTTCTTGCTTGCACCATAACCTAAAACTTCTAGTGTAGAAAAGCCCAAAGTAGGAATGTTATTTGAAAAAGATATGCCCTGAACTACGCCTATACAAATCCTGACACCTGTAAATGCTCCTGGACCCCTTGTATAAACAATACCATCTAATTCTGAAGGCGACATGTTTGCCTCTTCAAGGACCTCGTCACAAAGAGGCAATATCAAGCCGGAACTCTTTTCTACCCCCTTAACAAAACGATTAATTTTTTTGTTTTCTGAAGAAAGGCTAACCGAGCAAACTTCTGTACATGTATCAAGTGCTAGTAAATTCATCGAGTAAATTATAATTCAAATAAATCAGTTAACAATTTTCTTATATTTCTTATAAAGTGAAAGGACTAATTTAGTTCTTTTTCTCAACCTTTCAGGATATTTGTCAGGGTTGAAATAACTTGGACCCTTAAGAAGAGCAACTAAACTTGCCATCTCTTCTAGTGATAAAGATTCAATCGGTTTGGAAAAATAATAATACGAAGCATTTGCAAATCCATTAATTGATTTTCCTTTATCTTGCCCTAGATACACTGTATTCATATACCTGTTTAGTATATATTCTTTTTCAAACGATAACTCTAAAAGGGTTGCCATTATAGCTTCCTTTAGTTTGCGGCTCATCGTTTGTTCCCTACTCAAAAGTGTATTTTTTATTAACTGTTGGGTTATTGTGCTAGCCCCTCTTATTGGTTTTTGATACAAATAATGGTCTCTAATTACCCTTAATATTTCTTTAAAATCGATACCAATATGCTTAAAAAATGCTTGATCCTCTATAATTAACAACATATTTATAAGCTCTATCGGTTGACTTTCGTAGCTATATGTATAGCCTTCAGTTGTAATCGGCTTTGAAAAGCTTTTTATTACAACATTGTTAAGATAAACAATATACAAAACTACCGCCACAATATTTAGCAATGCCAAATATTTCAACCACTTATGTATTTTTGATTTGTTATCCAAATCGGTACTTAATTGAACACATAGGTAAGATTTTAACAAATTCGTGCTGGTATGAACTTTTTCCAACAAAATATTGATTGATAACAAATTATGTATATAAATTTACAATTGTACA
>Ga0066851_10001481_pt1 | contig 11233 bp, 8 predicted proteins | sample ETNtaG_7_FD_65493 | JGI IMG/M metagenome (GOLD analysis project Ga0066851, IMG submission 65493) | Marine microbial and viral communities from oxygen minimum zone, Eastern Pacific Ocean - ETNP201406SV65 | ecosystem: Environmental > Aquatic > Marine > Oceanic | place: Pacific Ocean: Eastern... | reverse complement strand
AAGAGGGGCCGCCAATCCCGAGCCGGGTCTGTAGCTTAGTCAGGTAGAGCACCCGGCTCTTAACCGGGCGGTCGCGGGTTCGAACCCCGTCAGACCCGCCATAACCATCCCCCCACAATCGAGGTTTCATAACCATGAGCCAAGACGGCAGAATGGCGCCACTATGGGGAAGAAGTACTGGATAGGTGATGTCAGGTCCGGATCCCATGACGGGCAAACCGTCGAACTGAAGGGATGGGTCCATAGATCCAGAGGGTCTAACAAGATACGGTTTCTTGTTCTGAGGGATTCTACTGGGCACGTCCAATGCGTCGCTAAGAGGGATGTATTAGGTGACGCGTGCTTCGAGGAAATCAAAAACGCACTGATAGAGTCAAGCGTTGTGATAAGAGGGGTAGTCGAGGCGACCGATAGGGAGCATGGTCACGAGGTTCAAGTTTCTGAAGCAGAAGTCATCGGCCCAGTGAATCCCGATCGCCCCTTCCCAATCACAGAGTCGGCAATGGAGGAATCAGATGGCGGTGAGACAGAGTTCCTTCTCGACAACCGTCACCTGTACCTTAGGACTGGCCGAATGACGACCATGTTGAAGGTCAGGAGCTCGGTCTTTGGCGCGATCCACTCATACTTCCGTGATAGAGACTTCATAGAGTACCAGGCGCCAAACTTCGTTGCAGGTGCCGTCGAGGGTGGTAGCACCCTCTTCGAGGTCCCCTACTTCGGAAAGAAGGCATATCTAACCCAGTCTTGGCAGCTCTATGCGGAGGCTGCAATGCCCGCTCTAGAGAGGCTATACACGATAGCTCCGTCATTCCGTGCTGAGAAGAGCAGGACTAGGAGGCACCTGACCGAGTTCTGGCATGCTGAGATGGAGATTGCATGGGCTTCCAACGACGAGGTAATGCAGCACGGAGAGGCGGTGGTCAGAAACATCGCCAGGACCCTCCTGGAAGATAGGTCAGACGAGCTCGAGAGTCTCGGCAGGGACCTATCACTGGTGGAGAGGTACGCTGAAAGCGAGTATCCGAGGATTCGCTACGACGAAGCCATCGAGACCCTCCAGAGCAAGGGGGTAGAGATAGAATGGGGGCAGGATCTTGATTACTCCAAGGAGAAGATTCTCACTGCAGACTTCCAAGTCCCACACTTCCTAACTCATTACCCCCGAGTTGCCAAGCCATTCTACCACCGTCCCGATCCGGAAGATCCGAAGTATGTGCTATGCCACGACCTACTAGCACCCGAGGGCTACGGCGAGATCGTCGGCGGAGGTGAGAGGACATGGTCGGAGGAAGAGATACTTGAGAGGATAGACGAGGAGGGAACCCCCAGGGAGCCATACGAGTTCTACATCGATATCAGAAGGTACGGAGGCGTCCCCCATGGGGGATTCGGACTCGGAGTCGACAGGGTTTGCACCTGGCTAGCCGGAGCAGACCACATAAGGGAAGCAATTCCGTTTCCTCGGGACAGCCGAAGGGTCACACCATAGGGTGACAAGATGGGTGCAGAAGAGACAAAACCCCTGGCTAGGCTAGTGGCAGCATCAGCTCTGACCGCTAGCCTTTGCTGCCTTCCCTCGGTGATCTGGGTCCTGTTCGCAGGGTCCTCGGCTATTGTCGCAGCGGACCAGCTCTCCAACGATCTATACTACTCATGGGTGAGGTTCGCATTGTACGGCGCCTCATTCTGCATGGTCTCATATGGCCTCGTACTGTATTTTCGCAACCAGGGGGTATGCACTCTCGACGATGCGAAGAGGGAGAGGAGGAGGGTCGTGAACACATCATTGGCCGTCTTCACTGCAGCCGTCCTAGCTTACTTGGTGTGGAACTTCGTCATTCTCGAGATCATCGGCATAGCGATTGGCCTGCCTTGGGAAGACTCCGCATTCTGGAACTAGTGCATCCGGGAACGAATGCCTCTTACGAAGACCGCCCCTAGCACCTCCATGAGTGAAGACTGGCGCGATATCGATATCTCAAATCCCACAGAGGAGCACGAGATGCTCCGAGAGATGGTGCGGAACTTCGTCAAAGACAGGGTCGAACCACAGGCTCTAGAAAACGACAGGGAAGAGAGATTCAACCTGGGGCTTTTCCGCGAGATGGGCGAGATGGGGCTACTGGGGCTAACTGCTCCCCCGGAGTTTGGGGGCGCTGGGATGGATGCTACTGCGGTCGCCATTGTGAACGAGGAGCTATCCTATTCCGATCCCGGACTCTGCCTTGCCTTCTTGGCCCACGACCAGCTTTTCGTGAACAACCTAGTCCACAGTGGGACGGATGACCAGAAGCAGAGAATCCTGTCCAAGGTATGTAGTGGCGAGTGGGTAGGTTGCCTTGGGATGAGCGAGCCCGACTATGGCACCGATGTCCTGGGCATGCAGACCAGTGCAGTGCAATCCAAAGATGGCTCTTGGACAATCAATGGGAGGAAGATGTGGATCACAAACGGAATCATCGATGAGAAAGGCACCCCTGCCGATGTGGTTTGGCTCTATGCAAGGACCGGAACGGACGAAAAGGGGAGGGCAGAACTCACCACATTCCTAGTTGAGAGGGGGATGGGGGGGTTCTCAGCCGGGCAGAAGATCACTGACAAGCTAGGGATGAGGGCCAGTACGACGGCGGAACTAGTCTTCGAAGACTGTGTAGTGCCTCCGGAGAATGTCGTCGGCGAGCCCGGTGAGTCGATGATTCACCTCATGAGGAACTTGGAGCACGAGCGAGTCGGACTCGCTGCAATGAGTGTCGGAATCGCCAGAAGGTGCCTTGCAGACATGAACTCGTATGCCACCCAGAGGGAGGCATTCGGCAAGCAAATCCGCGACTTCGGGCAGATCCAGCGCCACATAGGCGAGTCATGGGCCGAGTATAGGGCCATGCGGGCATACGTCTATGACACTGCTAGGCAGATTGAGCTCTCCGAGGCGGGTCACAGACTTGACTCGGATGGCGTCAAGCTGTTCGCCACCACAGCTGCCAAGAACATAGCCGACCGTGCCATTCAGGTGATGGGGGGTTACGGATACGTCGGCGAGTACGTGGTAGAGAGGATGTGGAGGGATGCAAAGCTCTTGGAGATTGGCGGTGGAACGCTGGAGAGCCATCAGAAGAACATCACAAAGGACCTGAAGCGAGACTCTAGCGTAATTAATGAATAATCAGTCGACGTCCTCGATCAACACCATCTTCAATGCCCCGTTGGAGGCACTGTACTCGACTGACTTGAAAGCCACCTTGACTTCCTTCCCATCGAATGGATCGATGATGTGGGGCTGACCCCCCCTGAATAGTTCCATCATGGACTGGTACTGCGAAACGGAAGCCGAGGAGATGACCTCGTATACTGCAGACTCAGAACCTTCATCCAGCAAGTCATCGCCCTCCCCTCCCCTGATTACAGTCCGCTGGATCCTTCTCTCGATGTGGATTGTAATCTCAGCGCATGGCAGGGTCAACTCAACCATCTTTTCCTTCTTGGGCTTAAGCATGTGCGACTCTTCCGCCTTTCCGGGCCCCTTCATTGTGAGGCTAAGTGGCCTAACCAGTCTCTCTTCACTCATGATCCTCGACTACCCTACCGATTAATCAAACTTCAGCAGGACTACTGGGAAATTTCTACTGCCCTAGCTTCGAACATGATCACTTGCACGGTAATCGTAATCTCTTCGTCGTCTTGGGCAAATGGTCCGATTTGATCCACAGAGTTAACATCCAATTCAATCTGAATCTCAAGGACTCCTTCGCCCCATCCCGAGTCCTTCCACGGCAATAGTGCTTGGTATTCGTTTACAGCATATGCAGTATGGTTTTCGCCATCATATCCCGGATAAATCCTCAGATGCAACTCATTGAGTGACTCGTATTCAGACATCCGATTTCACGCAACAAGAACTTTCTAACAAACTCTCCGTTGTTTTTACGCTTATTCAGTGGTAGTCCCGCCCGGATTCGAACCAGGGTCCCCGGGACCAAAACCCGAGATGATGGACCACTACACTACGGGACTCCGTACCCTCCCCTGTGCCCACACTCTTTGTATTTGACGGACTTCAAGCCGTCAATATCAAGCACCAATCTCCCTGCCACGACTCGTGCGTCGTAGACTCGTGACACTAGTTCTGACTCTCCTAATATCCTCTTCTCTCCCATCAATGGCATTCGAGGAGTCCTCGGAAGCTCATTCAATGGTGGAAAATAACCCCCTAGCTTTAGACGACACTCCTTTTTTTGCTAACCCATGGACTGATGCCTCCTTGCTGGAAAGGGTTGATTCCGGACAGGATGAGGTCTGGGTCACTGTCATCACCAGCTCCCTTGCGCATCTCGACTCTTGGCAGCGGAAGACCGGCTCGATCGATAGACAAGCACCACCGGGACCCGGAGAGTCGATGTCCCAAAGCGACTTCGTCTCCAGGGGAATCGATCATCGCACCTTCTGGGTCAACTCTTCCCTGTTCATGAAACTAAACTCAGTCCCCGGGGTGATCGCCCTGCTAGATGCCGAGAAATCGCCCGAGCCATACGGTATCATGCCAACTGGCCCGACCCCCAATACAGTCAGATCTGGCGAGATCCATGGCGCCAATGACGCATGGGAGATGGGATATTCCGGAGATGGGCTGATTGTCGCAGTGGCAGACACTGGGGTCGACTTTGGGCATCCGGATCTGAATGGGACCCAGGCAAGGGTCGAATATGAAAATTCGACGTACGATGGTTGGCCACTAATGTTCGATCATAACAGCATGTATGCCTGGATGGTGGATGGCGATGCATATCCGGAGTCGAACACGTGGTACGCTGACACCTCGATTACAGATTTCGACAATGACAGCGACGGCCTTCTGGACCAGTCCGGATTCAACATTTCTGGTTTGAATGAGTCGATTTCCGGAGAGTACCACCTCGGAGAGCATCCTGATTCGAGACTTCGCGACAAAGCCGGGGGAGACGTCCCCATCCTTGTGGTCGACGACCGGATCTCGGGTCTCTATGAGACTGTTTGGCCCGATACCGACCGTGACGGTTGGTTCGGAAACGAGACCCCGATGCGTCCTGGAGAGGAGACATCTGGAAGGGATACCGACGGCGACGGACTGTGGGACATCTCTGCAGGACTCGTCTACTGGGTTTCCGATGGGATGAACGGGGTGCCCTACGGTTCGACATACTCTGCAAGGCACGGATACTCGGACAGGATAGCAGGGCCGGGGAACCTCACCCTATTCATGCTGGAGTCCGGGAGCCACGGGACCCTATGCGCCAGCGCAATCTCTGCACAGGGGGTAGTTGACGATGGAAGGGTTCTGGGCATGGCCCCCAATGCTACGATATCGTCCATCGGTAATCACTACTCAGGGGGGCACTCATTGGATGCCTGGAGATTCATTGCAGAGGGATACGACGGTGATCCGAAAACCCCAGACCAGCCTCACATAGGATCGTTCTCCTTCGGCTACTCTTCCGTTGACGACTCCGGCTCTGATGGGTATTCCCTGTATCTGGACTGGCTGACCCGGGTTTACAACTCAAATGCCACTTATGCCGTCGCAATCGGGAACGGCGGCCATGGCTTCGGGACTACCAAGGTCCCAGGGGCAGCTCATGGGGTATTCTCAGTCGGCGCATTCAGCAGCAGGTCCTCCGACTCTTGGGGCCAGAGTGCACCTTGGTCAAATAGGGGCCCAAACGTCGTCGGGAGGATGGACCCAGACATCGTTTCCGTAGGATGGTCTGCTACTGGCGACATGCCACTCAATAGTTATGACAACGCAAACCAGGCCTGGACTACTTGGGGGGGTACTAGTCTGGCAACCCCAGTTGTGGCAGGCCTCCTTGCACTCGTGGAGGAGGCTTGGATAGGCCAAACAGGACAGCACCCGGATTCCCAGGAGCTTCGTGACTTCGTCCTATCTACGGCCGATGATCGGGGATACGAACCATTCGTCCAAGGGGGGGGTTGGATGAATGCCTCACGGGCGGTTCGTACCCTTGAGGGAGAAAATGGGACGTGGGCCGCATCTCCTGCTCAATGGAACACTGGTTGGTTCCACGGCAAGCACAGGGATGCTAACCTAAACTCGATTAGCCCAGGTGAGTCTCAGATTTTCGACGTCCAGTTCAACAATCCCAGTGAAGCGGAAATCCAATTGAACCTGACTCCTGTGACATTCCAACCACTCGCACATGAGGTTCTGATTTGGAACAGCACCGGGAATGGTACCGGCGGGGGGGAGAATGGCACATGGGACGGTCATCAGGGAGACAGGCCAGATCTGTTGATCCCGATCCATATCACTAACGACTCAAACTATCAACTACCGGCGGAAACGGTGCAGTTCAGAGCCAGAGCGACCATTCAGTACGAGGCCTTCGATCATGATCTCGATAGATCATCAATGGAGAGGGTGTACCTGGAAGTATTCCGCTGGAGCGACTTTGACGGCGATGGCGAGTACCACAATGACACGGATTCGGATGGGATGGTGGACGAGTCTGAGTGGGGGGAATCGGACGAACTCGAGGAAGTGACGTATTGGTGGTCACATGGGCCCCAGGCCGAGGTAAGGGTCGGACTTCCGTTCGAGGATGCTAGAGACGGCCTCCTTCTAGGGGTCTGGAGGTATGACGACTCGCCATCCGGGCTAGATTCCGTCAGGATCGAAGTCGACTGGACTTCTTTCGGCGTTTCTGAGGACGAGTGGATTTCAGTTAGCGACTCAATCACCATAGGCCCAAGCACGGAACTGTCACTCCCAGTTGCCGTCTCCGTTCCCGATGAGGCTACTCCGGGACTCCACCAACACGGAATCAGAGTGGAGACTTCCTCAGATCCGAACTCCACAAGGAGTTGGACCCTACCTATTGTTACTAATGTCCCATGGGCAGGACCATTCTCCCTTCTCCCAGACCCCCTGGATGGCAATCCCGCAAACCAGACCCTTTACTCGGAGTCTTGGATCAGCGGTGCGATGCGTTGGGGGTGGAGGCCCGAAAGCGGAGATTGGAGATTCCTGACAGTCGATTGGCCAGAGGAACTCGATGATGGGGGGGCTGTAATCCTCGATGTCGACTGGGACGACAACCCGTTCACGGACATCGACGTACTATGGCTGTCAGAGACTGCCCACGAATACTCCGATGAGGATCCAGACGCATATGGCCCTAGCACATTCTTCATCGAAGAAAGATCCGTCAACAACCATGCTACTAGCGGGCAACACAACTGGGGCACATACACTGGGACCTCGAGGGAGACATTCGCCGTTCCGGCCACCCCTGGGATCCACCAGTTGGTCCTCCACACAGCGTTGCACGGTGTCGAAACCAACGATAACCCCCTCAATATCTCTGTCGGCTACATCTCTGCCGAGTCCTCGGGATTCAGCAAGACCGTATCGGACTGGTCCGAGTCAGAGGGCAATGACACCGCACTAGTTGTCTCGACAATGCAACTGCCCGTAGAGTCCGTTTCAGCACAAGGATGGGTCCAGCCAATTAGTCTAGACAATCAGTCGGCATTTCAGGATGAGCCAAACGACAAGATGACCGCATCCTGGTGGCACAACCTGTCCATAGATGCTGCAACCGAACTTTCTATCTCCATGGACTCCTACGACAGCAGCGACTTGGACCTATTCATCTTCTACGATGACGACGGCGATGGGGCCTTCTCCTCGGGAGAGGAGGTTTCTAGGTCGTGGGGCGGGACCTCTTCTGAGTCAATTTCCCTATCCAACCCGCAGGATGGCAGATACGGGGTGGCCGTGCACGGTTGGTCCGTGGACGGGGAATCGTCCAGGTTCTGGATAGATATCGATGTCATTGCCGGAGAATCACTTGACTCCCCATCATTCCATGAACTCAATGAATCCACCATCGCCAGCATGTGGCCGTCTGGGTCCGATTCTCTCGGGGGGATGGTTCCAGAGGGCGCTATCGAGCTGAACCTAAGCTACCAAAGGCCACCCGGGGAAGGGGATTGGACCGGTTTCATCGATATCGTCCTGGAAGGGGGTGCACTGATCAGGCTCCCATACCAGTACGAGTTAGTCGAGCTGGACCCCGAGGTATCTTTCACCACCCCTCAGAACCTAACGGAGACTAACTCCCAGATCCCGGTCAGACTACATGCGATGGACATCGGGATGGGATTCAACATCTCAGAATTGTCCTGGACTTGGCCATCGAACAATTCAACCTTCCCTGCAGACTCTGTTTGGGGCCTCGACACCAATGGCAGCATGCATGAACTGACTGACGTATGGAACGGTATTGCGAATGGCACAGAGTCGGCGCTAATGAGGGAGGTTTGGGTCAATTCAACCCTGCCTGCTAACGAGACTTTGTTCCATTTCCAGGCATCGGTTACAGATGCATCCGGTCGCTATTCGGAAACCAGTCTAGCAGTCTCCTACGATGTGACATCGCCAATCCTGGCATTGTACGGAGTTCCGTGGATTTCCGAGTCTCAGACACTGGATTTCCAGATCCAAACTGAGCCCGGGGCCATGCTAGTCGTGAACGGAGAACCGACGTCTATCAACGAATCCGGATTGGCAAGCATGTCCATCGAGCTGGAAGCTTCCACTATGGGTGTTTTCGATGGTCTGATTGAGGACCAATCCTTCTTTTACAATGCCCCATCAAACGAATTCTCAATCTCGTCTTCCGATAACGCTGGCAATGTTGCCCACACATACTTCCAAGTGGTACATGACCCCAATCCACCATCGGATGCGACGCTTGTTTCCTTGCAGGATCAAGCATCATTCAACTATGGCTCGGAAGACCTCCAGAATCCGATAAACATCAGTAGCGGCGACCTGGTCCTGGAAATCCCGGGAGATACCAGGGAATGGTGTGTCCTCGTACTTTATTTCTCATGGGTTCAGACTTCGGAATGCTCACAGGGAAGCCATCCTGAGATATTTAACGGAAGCACCGGGTACCCAATTAACGGGACACTTCAGTATCCCTCCACAAGGACAGTCTCAGCACCCTTGTCACTGGACGGACTAGGGGAAGGTGAGGTAACGATCTTAGTTTCACTCGAGGATTGGGCGGGAAACACCCATCAGGAGAATTGGTCATTGATCATGGACACGAATCCCCCAGAAGTCTCATGGGCACTCTCGCCATCCTATGGTGCCCAGTTGGGCGATCACATCCAGAACCTGTCTTGGTGGTCCTCAGAGGAAGTCACACTCAGAGTCACAGTAAACGGCCATGAGCTACCCGTCCAGGTCGGAACCTCCGGATTCCGGAACCTCATTCTAAACTCCACTGGAGATCAGATCTTCTGCATCCAAGCAACCGATCGAACTATCCACCAGGATAACCAAAACTCATTCAACGAATGCAGGATCATGGAACTCCCAGAGGTGGGATACGACACCGACGTCTCAGTGAGCAATGAGCCGCTTGTATCACTAGATAGCATAGAAATCTTCCTAGATAGGCACCATTCACAAGAGATCCGCTGGACAAGCATCACCACCGGAAAGACGGGGGTGGTCGCCCCCGGTGACAGTATCGCTATGCTCAACCTAGATCTGGTGGAGGGGGAGAACGAATTCCTCATCGAGATCGACTCCCTGGATAGCACCGACTCGTACTCAATTTCCATCGAGAGAGACTCAACACAACCTGTTCTGGAGTTCTACGAAGAGGGGTATGGATCCTCCACCCTAAGCCCCAACAGGGAAATCAGCGGAGAATGTGAGCCTGGACTGCTGGTCAGAATCAGCAGCGAGGTCCAGACAAGGGACCTATTTTGCCCCGAAGACGGCCAGTTCACGATTGCCATCGTGATTCCAGACGAACCTGGTTCTCACGTCATCGAGGGACTCTCCACGGATGCCGCCAAGAACTCCATGGAATACCAGATTGTAGTGCAAAAGCAGGTCTGGTTAGACTGGGCTATTGACGATGCCAGGTCATCAGGGACGATGATCTGGGTGTTTTCACTTGGTGGGACGGTCATCCTATCCTTGATCGTGGTCCTGACTCTAAGGATCTCAAGAAGACCAGCCAAGGGTGGATAGACCATCCCAAACCTCATGTCCGCCCCTCTTACGGATTGGCACATGGGAATACGAACAGTAGGGGTTGTCGGCTCCGGACAGATGGGAAACGGAATCGCCCAGGTTGCGGCATGCTCCGGGATTGGAGTCACTATGGTGGACATAAAGCAGGAGTTCCTAGACAGGGGGATTTCTTCAATCTCCAATTCACTGGAAAGGCTGGTCTCAAAGGGGAGGATGAGCAGGGAAGAGGCCGAATCAGCTTTCTCACGCATCGACTATTCAGTTGGTCTGGGAGCCCTCTCGGACTGTGACCTGGTCGTGGAGGCGATCCCCGAGATCCCCGAGCTAAAGTTCTCCACATTCGCCGAACTAGACTCCATCTGCAAGCCGGAAGCCATCCTTGCGAGTAACACTTCCAGCATCTCGATCAATGATATCGCAGCACACACTAACAGGGCAGACAGGGTGATTGGGATGCACTTCATGAATCCAGTCCCGATAATGAAACTCGTCGAGATCATCAATGGCAGCCAGACCTCAGAGGAAGTAACCGCCGAAGTCATAGGGGTATCAGAAAACATGGGGAAGACCCCACTTTCTTGCAAAGACTCCCCGGGTTTCGTTAGCAACCGCATACTAATGCCAATGATAAACGAAGCCATCCTTACCCTCCAGGAGGGGGTTGCCGAGCCAGAAGCAATAGATGGGATAATGAAAATGGGTATGAACCACCCAATCGGACCACTTGCACTGGCGGACTTGATCGGCCTGGACACCGTAATGCACATCATGAACGTACTCAGGGAAGGCCTAGGCGACGAGAAATACGCACCAGCGCAACTCCTCGAGAAGATGGTGGGGGATGGCTCACTTGGAAGAAAATCCGGCTCCGGCTTCTACTCGTACTAATCGGCATACTCGCGTGCGGTGTACATTCTACACCATTTTTCACCAACATTCAATACTCTCGGGCCCACGGGTAAGGTCATGCACAGGGTCCCGAATGCAACCCGGCTGGTAGTCGCAATACTCCTGCTGAGCCTTTTCTCGATGCCAACCATGGCCGATGATGACGCAGGTTCTGGAGCAGATGCAGGCAGCTCAACTAGCACTGCGACCAACCTCACAGCATCCAATGCCACTTACTACGGGAATCTCTCCAGTACAGATACGGAGGACTTCTACTCAATATCCATG
>Ga0066851_10001478_pt1 | contig 11247 bp, 9 predicted proteins | sample ETNtaG_7_FD_65493 | JGI IMG/M metagenome (GOLD analysis project Ga0066851, IMG submission 65493) | Marine microbial and viral communities from oxygen minimum zone, Eastern Pacific Ocean - ETNP201406SV65 | ecosystem: Environmental > Aquatic > Marine > Oceanic | place: Pacific Ocean: Eastern... | reverse complement strand
TGCTGGAGTGTAGTTATTTCTGCAGCGAGGTCGGTATCGGCCAATGTCGATTCAGAGGCTGTCAGATTTTTGATCTCAATTCCCAGAGTCTTGATAGCTGGCTCAGATGTCTTGGCGTTTCCGATTAAATTTCTCTCAATACTTGCGTGGTTTAAATATTTCGTATAAAACGTCTCTATGATTTGCATTCCTATTGTTGGGCCCACTCAGAACAAATCGCTGGAAGATATCGCCTCGGCTGAGCCACTGGCAGATTTTCTGGAACTGCGTCTTGACCTTATGGTGGATTACGATCTGGACATTCTCCTCACGGCATCAGCAAAACCCTGTATCGTTACCAATCGCACCAAGCTTGAGGGAGGGCAGTTTCAGGGGACGGAGGAAGAACGGGTGAATATACTGAAGAAGGCTATGGAGGCTGGTGCGGAATATGTTGATATAGAAACTTCCACGCCCAGGGAATTGTTGAAACCGTTTCTGGAGTCTGATCGCAAATCAAAAGTTATTCTGTCTTATCACAATTTCACCGACACCCCCGAGGAATTGGATCATCTCTACGAGATAATGTGCGAGATGCCTGCTGATGTGATCAAGATCGTCACTTATGCGCGTGATATCACCAACAATCTGGCGGTATTCAGGCTCATTGAGCGTGCGAAAAAAGAGAACAAAAAACTCATCGGTCTGTGCATGGGCGAGCGGGGAGAGATCAGCCGGATTCTTTCACCACTATTGGGTGGGTTCCTCACTTTTGGGTCGCTGGAAACAGGAAAGGAGAGCGCTCCCGGACAGATCACCGCCGTAAAGTTGAAAGATATTTATCGTGTGAATGATAATCGTGATTCGTTCAAAATTTATGGTGTCATTGGAAACCCTATTTCAAAAAGTATGGGTTACCTGATTCATAACCGGGCTTTTAAAGAAATCGAATCGTCCGATATTTACGTTCCCTTTCTTGTCGATAATGTGGAAAAGTTTGTTAAAGGATTCAGCTCTTATTTTTCAGGGCTGAGTGTCACCATGCCGTTCAAGGAAGATATTATGGCGGTGATGGATGAAATTGACGAAACTGCCAGTAAGATAGGAGCGGTCAATACTGTGGTGCGCGATGGGGATGGATGGAAGGGTTACAATACCGATTGCACCGGGGCAGTAAAGGCTCTGGAAAAACACATTGATCTTGATGGGAAAAAGGTGCTCATTATAGGAGCGGGGGGCACTGCCAAGGCGATCGGTCATGGGGTGCGTGAGAAAGGTGCGAAAATCACCGTCACCTATAACCGCAATAAGGAACGTGGATTCCAACTGGCAAAGGAGTTGGGAGCAGAAGTTGTGAATGTTCAGGGTGCGGGTGAAGAAGAGGTAGACGTTCTCATCAACTGTTCGCCGGTTGGGATGAATCCGGATGTGGAAACGACACCAATTTCTTCCAGACATCTGCGGAAGGGAATGGTCGTTTTCGATTCCGTATACAATCCACCGGAAACCCGGTTGATCCGTGAGGCCCGGGCGGCGGGATGCACTGCCATTTCAGGGATTGAATTGTTTATCAATCAGGCGGTCGGACAATTCGAGTTGTGGACTCAGCAAAAAGCCCCTGCCGATTCCATGCGTGATGTTGTTGTGAAAACGATTGAGGGATAATAAGTCCTATTAGCCACGGATGAACACAGATAGATACAGATTAAGAAGGCCGTCTACAAAATTGGCCGACGATTTAGTTCGTGGTTCCCGAAAAGGTCCTGAAAAAGTGTAGTTGCCCCATTTATGGGGTGAAGTTTTTCTCGTTCTCATGCTCCAGTGTGGGAGCGAAAGGAAAAGGTATCAATTGCTCCCGATACATGTTGCAAGAAAAAAAGGTCCAGTTATATACTCTTGGCTTACCCCGGTCACTTGCCGATACAGAATGAATTGAATATCTGGTCGAGCAGATCATTTTCGACCGCTTTTCCCAGTATGGCGGCAAGGTGGTTCATGGCGATACCAAGATCAGTGGCGACAAATTCTTCTGACAGTTTCTGTTCGAGTGAGTCAAGGGTTTTGCTCAGCGCGGCAGATGCCTCAGCCAGATGGGCGCGGTGCCGCTCGCGGGTTATGAAAATAGTTTCGCCGAATTTTTTTTCTCCGATAATATGATTGTAGATAGCGTCAATAAGCGTGTTGAGTCCGATTTTCTCTTTCACTGAAATGAAGATGAGATTTTCCATGTTCATTTTTAATTTTAAGTCATCGGCAGACCACATTTCAGGCAGGTCACATTTGTTGATGATGACCAGTCGCGGTTTGTCGCCCACTGCACCGCAGATGAGTTCATCATTTTCATCCAGCGACTGCGAGCCGTCAAAAATAACCAGAATAAGGTCCGCGCGTTCAATAGCTGAGCGGGTTCTTCGTATGCCTTCCTCCTCAATGGTTTCAGGGTGTTTGCGGAGTCCGGCGGAGTCAACGATGTTGATATGGGTGTCGCGGATGCGAACTCGTTCCTCAAGGGTATCGCGGGTGGTTCCAGGATAAGGGGTTACGATAGCTCGGTTTTCCTGGAGCAGTGCATTGAGCAGGCTCGATTTACCAACGTTGGGTTTTCCAACGAGTGCAACGGACGCACCTTCGCGAAATATTTTCCCCTGCCGATAGGTGCTGGTTAAAAGATCTATCTCATCACGTACTCGCTGTACTTCATCGATGGATGTTTCCCGTTTTTGAAAATCCAGTCCTTCCTCCGGGAAGTCGATTGCGGCTTCTATCTGGCTGAGCACAGACAGCAGGCGGTCATAGAGTGTATTCAGTTTCTTGGATAGGTGTCCCTTCAGTTGTGCCATTGCCGATTGCAGGGCTTTATCGGATGCGGCGGATATGAGATCAGCCACCGCTTCGGCCTGGGACAGATCGATGCGACCATTTATAAACGCGCGACGAGTGAACTCCCCGGGTTCAGCAGGGTGTGCGCCATGGTCGAGGGCGAGTCCCAGTATTCGGGATGAAACAAACACTCCACCATGAGCGCAGATTTCTATGACATCTTCACCGGTGTAGCTTTTGGGCGCTTGAAACCACGTGAGGACAACTTCATCAATGCAGTCACCGGTGGCCGGATCATGGATGGAGCCAAAATGGGTTTTGTGAGCTATGAATTCCTTTGCCGGCTTCCCTGCGGGTGTGCGGAACAGTTTTTGCGCAATCGCTGACGCATCGGTTCCGCTGATGCGGATTATACTCACGCCGCCTTCACCGGTCGGTGTGGCTATAGCTGTAATGGTATCGTTCACAGTTCTGCTCAATAAGCATTCAATAGATAGATCACTTCAGGTTGGGACAGGATAGCAGGAAAACGCAGAGGATACATCACCCGATGGGCGTTATTCTTTGGCGAATTTGTAGATGTAAGCTTGTTGAGATATGGTCAGTATATTATTGATCGTCCAATAGAGAACCAGCCCTGCGGGAAAAGACATGAAGAGAAACGTAAAGACGATAGGCAACATCATCATGATCTTTTGTTGGGTCGGGTCGCCAATTGATGGATTGAGCTTTTGCTGGAGAAACATGGTCGCGCCCATGATCACGGGCCAGACGTAATAAGGGTCCTGTACGGAAAGATCATGGATCCAACCTATAAACGGCGCTCCGCGCAACTCTATGGAAAAGAACAGGGCGTGGTAAAGCGCGATGAATACAGGAATCTGAAGGAGCATGGGGAGACAACCGCCGAGCGGATTCACCTTGTGTTTTTTGTAAAGCTCCAGCATTTCTTCGTTCATTTTCTGGCGGTCATCCTTGTTACGCTCTTGAATGACCTTGACGTAGGGCTGAACTTTCTGCATTCCCTTCATCGACTTAAAACTTTTATGCGTGAGGGGGGCGAAAATGATTTTGATGACGAGGGTCAAAAAGATGATAGCCCAGCCATAGTTGTTAAACACTCCATAGAAATATTTAAGAACTTTGAGCATGGGTTTTACCAGAAACGCGAATTTGTTCCCGAACCATCCGTAATCTAGAAGCCGAAATAATTTGTGCCCCGACTTTTCCAGAACCTGTAATTCTTTGGTTCCTGCATACAAGATATGTGAGGCAGACGCGGAGGACTGGACGCTCTCCATTTTTAATCCAACGTAAACATTCTCCCCCGATTTATTAACGACAGCTGATTTGATCCCTTTTTTGGGAATGAGCGCCGCCGCGAAATATTTATTCTGAAAAGAAGTCCATGCGAGGTTGCCAGAATAAACCACTTCATTGACGATATCTTCGGGCGGGGTTTCCTCTCTTTCATTATTCACAAAAGTTGTTGGACCAACGAAAACGATATAATTTGTCTGTGAGTCAGTTTTTCCACCCATGCCGGGGCCGAATAGTACGTTATAACTCAAGTTTTGTGACGCAAAGCTTGGCGCGCTTATTTGAGTTTTCACGTCAACCATGAAGTCATTATGATTGAAAGTGAATTCGCGGATCACGTTCACGCCGGAAGAATGTTCCAGCGTCATGGTCAATTTCCCAGTGGGTTGCGACTCAGAGAGTTCAATGAATGTGGTTGAAGGTTTATAGTACGCGTTTTGCAGAATATTTGTGACTTGTGCATTATTGGACTCAAGTGCCAGCGGAAGGACTCCATCGTTTTTATGTTCAACCAGATCGATAGGTTCTCCCTGAGCTGTTTTATGTCGAGAGAGCAATATGTTTCTAACCATTGCTCCTTTATTGGTGATGACATAGGTGACTTTTCCGACGGAAATTTGTACAGTGGTCTCTTCTCCCGGGAATTCTGCCTGACTGACAGCGGGAGCCGGAATGTTAGGTGCGGTTTGTTCAGAAGGAGTTTCCGGGTTGGCGCTGGGTTGAGGTTGCAGTGCTGTTGATGGGGGAGTTGCGGGAGGTATCTCCGCGACTTCTTTTTCCGATTGAATTTGAGCAGGAGGCGGTCCTTCGATCACGGACATGACATATCCCCAACCGATGAAAACTCCAATAGACAAAACAAAGGCGAGCAGTAACCTGTTTTCCAATCGAAAAACCTCCGCGTTATTTTACAGGATCAGAGCCACCACTGTGATAGGGGTGGCATTTAAGTAAGCGAACCAGGGAAAGCCCCAGGGCTTTAAATATGTTGTATCGTTCAAGCGCTTGTGCTGAATACTCAGAACAGGTTGGATAAAATCTGCAACCTGCGGGTAGAAAAGGAGACAGCGCTCGCTGGTACAGCCGGATGAATTTGATTAGGAATCCGTTAATCATAGTTCTAAATAACATGATGTTTATGGGAGCGAGTCAGATCGGTTAAAAGGAAAAATTTTATTGTGATATGAATTACCTTTTAACAGGAAGGGATTGAGAAATTTTTTTCTCAAGGACAGAGCCGGGCAGGGAAACCAGATCCCTTCCGGATATGATAACGATATCCATAGCCGGTTCGATGTGTTTTTTGATGTGGCGAAAAACTTCCCGGATTCTTCGTTTAGCCCGATTGCGGACCACTGCATTTCCTATTTTTCTCGATGCGATGATTCCCAGTCGTTTCCTGTCGAGGCCGTTCGGTAGAAAAAAAACAGTGCAATAAGTCTCTATCCTGCGTTTATGACCCCGGTTCATCACAAGTTCAAATTGAGGCCGCTTGGCAAGGCGTTCCCTTTTTCCAAACGAGAATTCACTCATAAATTTAAACAGTCAAGCGTTTGCGTCCTTTACGTCTGCGGTTGGCCAGAATTCTGCGACCCCCGACAGTGGAGCTTCGTTTGCGGAACCCGTGGGTCCGCTTTCGCTTGGTATTTTTAGGTTGAAACGTCATTTTCATGGCTATACCTGACTTTCATAAATTGATAATATTTTATAACTTATTGATAAGCAAAAGGTTGTCGGATTTTATAGATCTTCGCATTTGAGAATATCTCCCGATTATTTCATCGCTACGGCTCCTTTGTCAAGGGAGAAATCCCAGTCTTTTAAAGAGTTTCCCATTTTACCACCAAACGCGAAGGGGGGCAGGGGGAAGTGATTTTGTGTTGTGTATTGGCACGGTCTTGTTGTAACATATTTAAATTCAATGAGTAATATTTTTTTAGGGGGCGTTATGAGTGCTTCAAGGCAGAGTAACTCATCGTGCGGGTTTAGTTTTGCTCGTTTCGGTAGGAGTGGAGAAACCAGGGCAGGTTCGTGGAGCCAGTTGGTTTTATTGATTTTTATGGGCCTGCTGGCAGGAGGTCTGACATCAGGTACTCCGTGCCGGGTTCATACTTCCTAAAAGGGACTTCTGTTGGATCCCTAGCACTGAATCCTCTGGTCATTGGTGAATTGCAGGTGAATGCAACTCAGGCGAAAACATCATCGGCTGTGGTTATCGATTCAATTCAGGACTTGAAAGGTCCCGGTCAGTTTGTGAGATACAAACCCTGAAAAAGTTTGGCAGAATGATTTAGGGTGCTTAATTAATAAAACTTTGAAAGCGAAAGAACTCCTTCCTGAGAATGGCTGAAGATTATTCCGGAGAAATAGAACCGGTCAGTCCGGATTTAAAAAAATACCGACTGGCCGGATTTGGTTTTCTGGCCCTCAATGTGTTGTACATTCTGATTGCTTTGTGGAAGATGCCCCCGGTCGACCCGATGATGAAAAAGAAGGTTTACTCGGGTCTGCTGGCCTTTATTGCTATTGCCCTGATTCTCACCCCTTTTATCATTCGCGGAAAAAAATTGCTGGTGCAAATACTGGCAGGCATCTATGGCATACGATCAGCCTTGTCAATATATTCACTGGTAGAGGGTGGAGCCTTTCCGGGGGTTCCCTTTTTATTGCCCTGCGTAATTCTCACCTTTTACCTGTTAGGCAGGGCGGCCTGGGATTGGCCTTAAACCCACAAGTGGGTTTTCTTTCCCGGAGCCATGGCGATTAAAATAACACTTTGTTAAGATGCCTCGCCTATTTGTAGCGAGGTAGTTCGTTACTACTTTCTGTGGATTTAAATGAAAAAAATCATTGTCGATGGAGAAAGTCTGACTCTGGACCAAATCGCCCAGGTGGCGACAGGGGGAGTGAAGATAGCTGTATCCTCTTCCGCGAAGAACAAGGTACAAAAGTCTCGACGGGTTATTGAAGCCGCTATCCGCGATAAAAAAATTGTCTATGGAATAACAACAGGGTTTGGGGCTTTGAGCAATGTAATTATTTCCCGGGCCAAGTGTAGACAGTTACAGAAAAATATTTTAATGAGTCACGCCGCCGGGGTTGGTGAGCCTTTGCCTGACGAACTGGTGCGGGTCATTTTTTTGTTAGTGATCAACAGCAAGGCCAAAGGATATTCGGGAATTCGCTGGACGACTCTTCAAGCATTGTGTGACATGTTTAATGCCGGAGTGATTCCCTATGTTCCTGCCAGGGGTTCGGTGGGGGCAAGTGGCGATCTTGCACCGCTGTCACATTTAGCGCTGGTTCTTACAGGCAGGGGAAAAGCACGCATAAAGAGTGGGTGGCTCACCGGAAAGCAGATTCTTAAAAAGGCAAAACTCAAACCAGTCACTCTTGCTGAGGGAGAAGGCCTGGGATTAACCAACGGAACACAAGTGATGACAGCGATTGGGGCCTGGGTGACGCTTAAAGCAAAGCGTTTGTCTAAGCTGGCTGATATCGCGGGGGCGATGAGTCTCGAAGTGTTGCTGGGAACCAATACACAGTTTCATAAACAGATTCATCGTATTCGTCCGCATAAGGGGCAAATCGATTCAGCCGCCAATATGAGAAACCTGACAGCAGGTAGTGAGATTATCTCATCGCACAAGGATTGTGACCATGTTCAGGATGCATATTCCCTGCGTTGCTCACCACAGGTTCATGGAGCGAGTCGAGACACACTTCGCTTTGCGTGGCAGACGATAGAAACGGAAATAAATTCAGCGACAGAAAACCCATTGATATTTCCTGATGGGCAGATTTTATCGGGTGGAAATTTTCACGGTCAACCGGTTGCATTGGCGATGGACCATTTAGCTGTTGCATTGGCGGAGTGGGCGAATATTTCAGAGCGCCGCATTGAAAGAATGGTCAATCCGACTTTAAGCGGACTTCCCTCCTTTTTAATTCAGGAAGGGGGGCTGAATTCCGGATTCATGATCGCCCAATACACGGCCGCCGCTTTGGTGTCCGAGAATAAAGCGCTTTCTCATCCTGCTTCGGTAGATTCAATACCGACCTCGGCTAACAAGGAAGATCATGTCAGTATGGGAACTATTGCCGCGCGCAAAACTAAAATGATTCTGGAAAATCTTCAATATGTGATCGCAATCGAGTTATTGTGCGGGGCGCAGGCGATGGACTTGTTCACCAATCTGAAGCCGGGAAAAGGAACCCTTGCCGCTTATAAAATATTACGCAAGAATGTGACCCATATGGAACGTGACAGAGAGCTTGCTCCCGATATAGAAAAGGTCGCAAAACTTATGGGCGATGATGATATTTTGCATTCTGTCGAACGTGTCTGTGGCGAACTGTTATAACTTGCTGACTTTGAGATTTCATTCCCTATGAACGATAATACAACTCCGGTTTTTGTTGGCGGGTTATCCCGCCTGCCTTTGTTAACTGATCATGGACGCGCTTTTAACGGACTCAAAAACTCCAGTTCTGCGGAGTTGGTCGAGCGCGTAAAATCCTTGTTTGAATATTTGAATGAGCGTTTGGGCTTTCCCGATTCTACCGAGGGTAGGGAAAATCAGGAATGTTTTAATACATTGCTCAGGTCGGTGTATCCAGAAGTGATGATTGATCTGGCGGACCTGGTATACGCTCAGCATGAGCGCCTCGCCGTTTTTTTAAGTTTCGATCACATCAACGTCAATTTAAAAAAGGAGATGGGGGAAAATTGCGGGTCTTTCGAAGCAATTAATAAAAAAATGGGCCAGTTGTTTTACCAGCTGGCAAGAACAATTATTGAGAACCCTGCACTGAGGCAGGATTCAGAAATTATCCGTTTGCTCAGTGAAAGCTATAGTTATTATTTGTATCAGACTGAAAATTTTCCATGGGACAACCCTGTTCAGGCCAGACCTTTGAACTCGCATCAACCTGTGTTGGATACCGCGACGGGGTTGGCAGGGTTCAGCATGATTCACGAGTGGCCCGAAAATTTCCCAAAGCTGGTTTTGTCTGATAATGAGCCTTTCATCGTATGTGCTTTATCCCATTATCTGGAACTGACGGGTAAAAGAAATGTGGCCCTCGTAGAAGCGAGATTTCCGGTAAGTCCTCCGGCAGGAATGAAATTTGGACTCATTATAGCAACTAAATTTTTGCATCATTTAACGAGGCCAGATAGGATAAAGTTTCTTGAATGGTCCATGGATGCTCTGGAACCTAATGGTATGTTGGCGATCATGGATACGGATCTGGAGCATGAAATTCTGGAGCAGTCCAAACAGCCTGAGTTTGGAGGAAAGTTGACGGCGGGCTATCAGGAAACATTGGTCGAGATAGAAGGTGGTTTTGCTGATAATTTAAAAAGCGATGTTGCGTCGACCGGATTTCGTATCACCCATTTTGAGTGCAGGGAATACCACGATGAGACAGATGCGTTCAGTCAAAACCCAGGCGATAATCTGTCGCTTAAGTTTTCGGGGTTGGAAATTGCAGCGGAAAAACCAGGAGCCTGATTGTTAAGGATACGTTTTTCCTGCGAATCTATTCAGGGAGTTTCAGGGAGCGTTGAATTATTTTCCAATTGGGTTGCATGGCTGTTTCCGCTTTCGATTCCATAGCGCGATAAGTTTTTATCATTTTCTTTCCCAGAGGCGTCAGGTGCGTGCCGCCCCCTTTTTTCCCTCCTGCAGAACCTTCTACCAGGACAGACTTGAAACTTTTGTTCATGGTGTCAACGAGTGACCACGCCCGGCGATAACTCAGGCCTGACTCCCGGGCCGCTTTTGAAATGGAACCCCAAAGGTCGATCGCTTCCAGCAGGTCAACCTTTCCTGGGCCAAGGGCAATTTGATCCCCGGCGACCACACGTATGCGTGGCCTACAGGTCAGCTTGATTTTTTTTCTGGTTGCCAACGGGAACCTCGAATGGAAAAGGATTTAATCTTCACGGGTTGTTCTTTGGATTCCCAGCACATTGGGCAGGGGCCAGGCCACATTATTTTCGTCATGCTCGAAAGATTCTGATGAGTAACTTCCCAAAAATTCAAATTCCTTTTTACCTGTATTGATATAAAGTTGTGCGTCGGGCCCGCCTTCCACATACATTGCCTGTTTCAGTTCTATGGGAAGATTCAGCAGGATATTGATTAGATCGTGAGTTGTATAAGGAGACCGGGCGTGTATGAATAATACTCGTCCTTGGTTATCGGTGCCAATCGCGGCGGTACTCCATTTCTTCGATTGTTGTTGCCAAACGTTTTCGCCACGGCAGGATACCATGCGAATGCTCTGGATCAGAGTTTCATAAAGCTTGCGCATTTTTTTAAAGTCCTGACAATCCCGGTCAATGATCTGGATGGAAGGAACTGACGGGGTAGTTGAGTCAAAAGCCAGAAGTGTTTTATCTTCAGAAACCCAGGTATTATTCACATGACCCTTGGTACGCATATAAGAGACGCTGGTCATTTTGTCGGCTTGATACATGCTCGCGTTAATGGTGGCGATCATATTATTTGTTTTGGCCCATTTTTTAGCTGACAAACGTTTCCCTTTTTTACTGGAACGAGCTGTAAGAAGATTAAACTTAAAGTTTCTGGGGTTGATTCGCAGGATATGTATGGTGGAGTCGCCGACAATGGATTTTTGAGGTGACTTAAAAGTGCCTATGTCCAGACCTGCTTCCAGAGACAACCACCTATTTGCAGTGTTGCTTTCTGCATCTATGAGGGAAGGGGTTGAATGGATAAAAATTCCCGCCAAAAGAAATGTGAGCATTAACCGTGGCATCGAACAATCTCCGGTTCAGTTGTCTGTCCCAAAAACCGTATTCTGGGTGAAGTCCTGCACATTGGCAAATATAATAATTTTCGTATCTAATCGTAGCTATCAAAAGGGTGGCCTTAAGTGCAATTTAAAGACTATCTTTCCTAAACAGGGTTATCAAGAGATTTTCCCATATGCCGGAACTCTAATGACTTACAAGGGTTGTGATCATCAAGCGCCTTTGCAAACGAATGGTATTTTGCGAGTTTTGGCGAAGGAGACAATTAACCTCATGGTTTCGAACGGGCTTATGCCTGATATGGATGGACTGAAGTTTCTTTAAACAGTTAAAGGGACCGGAAA
>Ga0066851_10001456_pt1 | contig 11380 bp, 10 predicted proteins | sample ETNtaG_7_FD_65493 | JGI IMG/M metagenome (GOLD analysis project Ga0066851, IMG submission 65493) | Marine microbial and viral communities from oxygen minimum zone, Eastern Pacific Ocean - ETNP201406SV65 | ecosystem: Environmental > Aquatic > Marine > Oceanic | place: Pacific Ocean: Eastern... | reverse complement strand
CGCAATTATTCACAACGCTAGGTTACCTGGATACCTGGGTGGATGAATTTGGTTATCAGCTGGATACCGCCACAGCAGGGTCAGGTGGTAACCGGGAAGCGGCTATGTCACCAAAGGTCACCGGTTCGATTGGAATGAGCTATCATAGTGGATTTGGGATTTTCACTGTGGTGCAATTAACCCACAAAGGAGAATATTATTTCTCTGACAGCCATGATCAAACGTCTGAACCCTATTCCCTGATGAACCTGACGGTAGGGAAGATATTTCAAAATGCCACCATCAAATTCTGGGCTAGAAATATGCTTGATGTACGATATACGGTTCGCGGATTCTATTTCGGACTTATTCCACCAGACTACCAGGACCAACTCTGGAAAAGTTATGGTGATCCGAGACAGATTGGCATTACACTGGACTACAATTATTAGGAGTTGTCATGGATGTTTCAGTTGAGATCAGCCTTTATCCTTTAAATAACGAATATATACCACCGATCCAGGATTTTATTGATCGGGTAAATGATGCTGAAGGGCTCACAGTCAAAACGAATGTAATGAGCACCCAAGTCTTCGGAAACTATGAAAAAGTAATGTCGTGTCTTACTGCTCAAATGAAGGAGACCTTCGAAAAGCATGGGAAAAACGTTTTCATTATGAAGGTTTTTCCGGGTGACCTAGACCTAGACCATTAAATCGGACTTAATTTCCCATGTAAAATTCTGAACTTTTTAATCTTTTCATATTTCCATTTTGAGAAGGAAAGACCTAATTTCGTCGGCTATTTTCGAATTAAGATCGTATGTTTGGCCAAATAACCGAACGGTTTGAATCCATCTTCCGCACTGTGCGGGGTTTGGGCAAGATAACCGATAAAAATATTAATACAACTGTTCGGGAAGTTCGCCGTGCTTTATTAGAGGCTGATGTGAACTTTACGGCAGCCAAATCCTTTGTTAGCCGTGTTCAGGAAAAGGCACAGGGGACAAAGGTGATTCAATCCGTGAAACCAGGCCAGCAGTTCATCAAGATTATTCATGATGAATTGGTTGAACTGCTGGGGCAAAAGACTGCTGAATTGACCTTGGAGAGCAGTCCTAGTATAATCCTGCTTGCGGGACTCCAGGGAGCGGGAAAGACAACGACGGCAGGCAAACTGGCTGCCAGGTTGAAAAAGCAGGGTAAATCTGTTTGCCTGGTGGCTGCGGATATCTACCGTCCGGCTGCTATCGAGCAATTGCAGGCAGTGGGGAAGCAGATTGATGTTCCGGTTTACCAAGAGGCCACATCGAATCCGGCTGCCATTTGCAAGCGGGGGATCGAAGAAGCACGTTCTTTGAAAAATGATGTTGTAATTATTGATTCGGCGGGTCGATTGCATGTTGATGGTGAAATGATGAATGAAATCCAGGCTGTTGCCGAAACAGTGCAGCCGTGTGAAATTCTGTTTGTGGCAGATGGTATGACAGGCCAAGATGCGGTGAATTCTGCTCTTGCTTTCCATGATGCATTGCCATTAACAGGAGTGATCCTGACCAAAATGGATGGCGATTCTCGTGGCGGCGCAGCTCTTTCAATCCTGGAAGTGACTGGAAAGCCGATCAAATTCATTGGTACGTCTGAAAAGGTGGAAGGGCTTGACCCCTTTGATCCCAAGCGCATTGCCGACAGGATCCTGGGGTTTGGGGATGTGGTTTCTCTGGTTGAAAAAACTCAGGATATGATCGATGATAAACAAGCGCTGGATCTGCAGAATAAACTTGTGCAGAATACATTTACCCTAGACGATTTCAGGATGCAGCTGCAGCAATTAAAGAACATGGGTTCTATCCGTCAACTGATGGGTATGATACCTGGTATGAATCAGAAGGCTTTACAACAATTAAATTTGGACGACCGCCAAATGGCATGGACCGAGGCAATCATTAATTCCATGACACCGGAAGAGCGACACCAGCCGCAGTTGATCAATGGGAGCCGCAGGCTGCGTATTGCCCGGGGTAGCGGTCGACCGGTACAAGATATAAACGCTCTTTTAAAACAATTTACAACCATGAAAAAAATGATGAAAAAAATGGGCAAGATAAAGAATTTTGGGTTACCAGAAATGGATACAGTAGGAAGATTTAACTAAAGGAGAAATAAATTGGCGACGAAAATAAGACTGAAACGAATTGGACGTCGAAATAGACCTTTTTACCGCTTGGTGGTTATGGATTCGCGTAAGCGCCGTGATGGAGCTGCTATTGAAGAATTAGGTTGGTACAATCCCATTGATGCGGACCATTCCTATGATATCAAAGATGACAGGATAATCCACTGGCTCGCCGAAGGTGCAATTCCCACCAATGCGGCCCATAAACTGCTGCGCCGGTCCGGTATTGCCCATCAATGGCACTTGATGCAGCAGGGATTGGATGAAGCCGCCGTTGAAAAAGAAATGAAAAAATGGGCCCTGAATCGCGAAGAAGTGCTGCAGGCTCGTACAGAACGAGTGAAAGCAAAAACTGCCGAAAAAGCAAAACCAGAAGAAGTGGAAGAAAGCTCTGACGGAAGTTTAGAAGTAGGTAAGGCAGATGCGGCACCTAAAGAAGATGATCCGCAAAAACCAGCGGAAGCACCGCAGGAGGATAAAAGCGATGATGCAGTATCTCCAGGTGATGGATCGGAAGTACAGGAAACTGTAGAAATGGAGCAAAGCATCGAAGAAGAAGAAAAAGGAAATGAGTCCGAAAAAGAAGAGGCTTCAGCAAATGGAAATGAAGATGCAGAGGAATCTGGGTCAGAAGAGTCTGAAGAAGATGCAAGTGGCGATGACCCTGGCCAAAAATCACGGGATGAGGATGACACCCGTGTAGAGACTGCGGAAGAAGGTGAAGATGAAGAGGATAGTAAAGATGCTGTCGCAGAGAATGGAGATTCTGAAGAAGAATAATTATTGGTTCAAGAAAATTTTAGTCAAATAACCAAGAGGAGACGCTATGCTAGAGTTCATTGAGACAGCGATTAAGTTACTGGTTGACAAACCGGATGAAGTAAAAGTGAACATTGTTGAAACAGAACAACGCGTTATCTACGAATTGACCGTTGGAGATGGTGACTATGGTAAGGTCATAGGTAAGCAGGGTAGAAATATTTCTGCTTTAAGAACCTTGATCTTTGCTATCAATGCCAAAGAAGGTGGCAGACGAGCCAGACTTGATGTCATTGACTAAATGAGTCCACGTATCCAACCTATCGCAACCATTACCACCGCCTCAGGCTTAAAAGGTGAAGTACGGGTGCGTCCATTATCCAGGTATTTCGATGAATATGTTGAAGACCGAGAGCTCATGCTTGGGTTTTCGCCTGAAATCACAGAGAATATCAAGCTGGAAATTGTAAGAGGGATGGGTAAAAAAAGACGTTTCAAATTTGCAGGTGTAGATTCGTTCGTTGCTGCAGAACGAATTGTAGGGCAGACGATCTTTGTTGAAGCAAATGATGATGATGAAATCATTCTGATCGGCAAAGAATTGTTAGGCTTTGAAGTTATCACTGATACTGGGATTTCTATTGGAATTCTGAGTGATGTGGTGTGGCTTCCTACAAACGACGCCTATTTAATTAACGATGGAGAGCGTGAATTGCTGATTCCCGTGATCCCGGAGGTGGTTCAGGGAGTTAACTTCGATGATAAGCTTATCATAATTACTCCTATGGATGGTTTGCTGGATTGAATCAAATTGCAGTCATAACACCGGTACCGGATGTTATTGACACTCTCATTACAAACAGTATTCTTCGGAAAGCTGTTGAGCGCAATGCCGTAAAGTTTCATATAGTAAATCTGCGGCAATTTGGGCGGGGGAATTATCGGCAGATCGATGATACCCCATTTGGCGGCGGCAGCGGCATGGTTATGATGGCCGAACCGCTGATCAAAGCCATTGAACAGACAATGGATCTGATCGGCGGGTCAGAAGATGTTCAGGTGATTTATCCTTCTCCGCAAGGTGAGACCTGGAGTCAAAAAGCCGCCAATCAGACCAGCAAGGTAAAAAAGCTTATTGTCATTTGCGGACATTACAAGGGCGTAGATGAACGGATCATTGATAGATATGGTATCTGTGAGTATTCTCTGGGTGATTTTGTGATAACCAGCGGCGAAATTCCAGCCATGGTTATGGTAGATAGTGCGGTCCGGTTGATACCGGGTGCTTTGAATACGCTGGATTCAGCCCTGACAGATACGTTTACGCATGACCTGCTGGATCACCCGCATTATACCCAGCCGCGTGAGATTGAGGGGTTGCGGGTACCTGATGTCCTCTTGAGCGGGCATCATAAGGAAATTGAGACCTGGAAACAGGGACAAAGAGAAAAAAGGACAAAGGAAAGACGTCCGGACCTCTGGAAAACATATAAGGAAAAATTGAAAGAATCGGAGACAAACTATGAATAAGGTACAAGAAGCAACAAAAGAATTTTTACGGGCGGATCTTCCGGAATTTGATTCAGGGGATACGGTGGCCATTAACGTACGGGTACGGGAAGGGAATAAAGAAAGGATACAGTTGTTTGAAGGTGTGGTGATTAACAAGCGGGGCGGCTCTGGCCTAGATGCCTCCTTCACCGTACGCAAGGTGTCCAGTGGATTTGGGGTAGAACGGATATTCCCCCTGCATTCACCCATGATCGCCTCTATCAAAGTAAGGCGCCGTGGAAAAGTTCGCCGGGCAAAACTCAATTATCTGAAAAAAGTTTCCGGCAGCAAGGCTGCGCGAATCGAAGAAAAACGTTAAGTTTATTTCAATTCTGTTAGGGCCCCTCTGCAGGAAGATTAGTTGCGGCAGGGGCTTTTTATTATTAAGATAGAAAAAAAAATTATTCTGGGAGTTACATCTGCTTCCCATTTGGCTGTCCATGCGCAAATGTTGGTATTCCCTACGCTTTTGCTGTTATTCCATCAGGAATTTGGATTGGGCATGGATCATTTAGGACTCATGGTGACAGTGGGTGCATTCATGTTTGGTTTGGGTGCGATTCCGGCAGGGATTCTCGAGGGCAAATTAGGCGGAAAAACCTTACTGTTGATGTACCAGATTGGGTCAGCAATTGGTGGGTTGATTCTTGTGTTCGCAGATAATCCGATTCAAATGACATTGGGTTTGGGAATGCTTGGCCTTGCTTCCAGTATCTACCATCCGGCGGGACTTACCATTTTATCCAGACGACTCACCAATTTGAGTAAAGGATTAGCCGTTCACGGTGTGGCAGGTTCATCCGGATTAGCTTTAGGTCCATTTATTGCCGGCTTGACGGCAGAATATGGTTCTTGGCGGGCATCCTACCTAATCTGGATCGGTTTGCAGCTTTTATTGGCGTTTGTTACCTTTACGATGATTAAGCGAAGAGAGCAGCCTGTGGAAAACAACATTTTGCAACAAATAGAAATCAACGATAAACCAGCCATTATTCTTTATTATGTAATGGCTATCACCTTGGGATTTTCCTTTGGCGGATTCACGACATTTATGCCAACCCTCTTTGGGATGCAGACAGAAGGTGTATTTTCCTTTTTCCCAGAAACATTAAAAGCGGGCATTTTTACGACGCTTGTTTTCCTGAGTGGAATTATTGGCCAAACTATTGGCGGATACTTTGGGGACAAGTATAAGAGATCAACGTTGCTGTTTTTCATCATTATTTTGAATATGCCCATCATGGCTATCATGGGATACACGAATGGATGGGGATTATTCATTGCCAGCATTTTCCTCGGTATCGTATACTTTTTGAACCAACCGGTTTCCAATGCGCTTCTGGCAGACCTTACGCCAAGCTCCCATCGGGGATTGGGATACGGCATCAGTTTTTTCTTAAGCTTTGGTATTGGCGGAATTGCACCGGCTATTGGCGGATGGATCGCAGACCATTATTCTGTGGAAATGGTTTTCCCGGTGATGGCGACCAGTTTGATTCCCGGCGTTATTGCCGGATGGTTATTAATTCAACGCAGGAATCAAACTGCTTGAACTGGTATTGAAATTTGACAGAAGTTCTCTTGCATAAATTATGAAGCTGTCATTAAAAGACCTGCCGTCTGTACATCAAGTATTACTTGAAGTAAGTAGTGATATAGAAATACATGAAGATTATTTGAAATTTATTATTAATAAGGTTTTAAACCAACTTCGTGGTGCAATTAAAACTGGATCGATCCAAAAAACCAAAGATGAATTATTTAAACAGATTGTGACCAAAGTATGGTTCGAATCTGCCCCAAGGTTGGTCAATGTGATCAACGGAACGGGTATTGTTTTACATACTGGGTTTGGACGGGCGCCGTTTGATGGAAAAAAAATAAAACGAATTGCCCAGCGTCTGGACGGTTACGTAAATCTTGAATATGACCTTGTTTCCGGTAACCGGGGAGAACGGCAGTCCCATATCCAGGAACAACTCAGTGCCCTTTGCGGCAGCGAATCCGCAATAATGGTCAATAATAATGCGGCAGCCGTCCTTTTATCCCTGAACACAATTACTGAAGGGGGTGAGGTGATTTGTTCCCGCGGACAATTGGTAGAAATTGGCGGATCATTCAGAATACCAGATATCATTACAAAAAGCGGTGCGATTTTAAAGGGCGTGGGCACCACAAATAGAACTCATTTGAAAGATTATGAAAAAGCGATTTCAAAGAGAACAAAGCTCATCCTGTGGGTTCATACCAGTAATTATGTTGTCAAAGGATTCACAAAGGAGGTTTCCTTAGCTGATCTAGCGAGCCTCGGGAGAAAACATAAAATTCCCGTGTTGGCGGATTTAGGGAGCGGTGCTCTCTTGAACATGACTAAACTGGGACTGGCGGATGAAATTCCAGTGAAATCCATTGTGAACAGCGGACCGGATATAACCACATTTTCCGGGGATAAACTCCTAGGAGGGCCGCAATCAGGGTTGATCGTCGGCAAAAAGAAATGGATCAGTGCATTCCAAAAAAACCCGCTTTACCGTGTACTGCGGTGTGATAAAATCACAATTGGGTTGATGGAGGAAACACTGCGGTCCTACCGTTCTGATTCATTTACGAAGGATAATTTCTCATTAAAAATGCTGACCACTTCCCGGAAAGTGCTGAGAACCAGAGCCGAAAAGGTTTTTAATGGACTAAAAACGAAAACAATCAGAGACCTTGGGATCACCATTGTGGAATCTTTTGTGGAAGCAGGAAGCGGTTCCCTGCCTGAAAAAAATATTGCCAGCATGGCACTACAGTTTAAGCCGAAATCACGTAAAGTAACCGAACTGGCAGCGGCCTTTCGATGCGGTTCAATCCCTGTTGTTGGATACATCACTGCAGATAATTATTATATCGATCTTAAAGCAGTGCTTCCAGTACAAATCAGGAAACTAACGGTCGCGATTTCCGAGGTATAACCATGACACAAATTGTTGTCGGCACAGCAGGTCATATTGATCATGGCAAAACATCCCTGGTCAAAGCACTGACCGGAACCGATACGGATCATCTTTCCGAAGAGAAAACAAGGGGCATGACCATTGACCTGGGGTTTGCTTATCTCAATGAATCCATTACCATTATCGATGTGCCAGGGCATGAAAAATTCATCCGCAACATGGTTGCGGGCGCCGCAAATATTCATTTTGGTATCCTGGTGGTTGCGGCTGACGATGGCGTGATGCCTCAGACCAGGGAACACCTGGACATTCTTACCCTGCTTGGTGTTCACAGAGGTATCGTAGCTCTCACCAAAATTGACCTGATTCAAGACGATGAATGGCTTGATCTGGTGGAACTGGATGTGCAGGAATTAATGGCATCCGCCTCCTTTGAACCAGTAGCAATTCATCGAATCAATAATTTAACCGGCGATGGTGTAAACGATCTGAAAAACGATATTTTGAATTTGGCAGATGGATATAGTGCTGTGTCTGGATCTGAAATTTTCAGACTAAATGTGGACCGCATATTCTCCAAAACGGGGTTTGGAACCATTGTAACAGGTACGGTCCAAAATGGAATGATATCAAACGGAGATGACATTGAACTTTTGCCCAATGGGATCAAAACGAAAATCAGAGGTATTCAGACCCATGGCGGGCCGACGGATTCTGCCGCTGTCGGAGACCGTGCAGCTTTGAATCTGCTCAATATAAAGCCAATGATATTGAAGCGGGGAACCGTTTTGGCAACACCGAATTGTTTGAAAACCACAAATCGAATAATTGCCAATCTGACCCTGACCTTTCATACGGACTGGGTTGTGAAAAACAAGCAGAGGCTAAGATTCCACTTTGGAACTGCAAGATTACTAGGCAGAGTTTCACTGGCTAATAAACACCAATACAAAAAAGGAGATTCCGGCAATGTTTTAATCGACCTTGAATCTCCTGTCGCAGTTGCCATGGATGACCGATTCGTCGTGCGCTCTTACTCGCCAATGGAAACCATAGCCGGTGGTATTGTTTTGGATCCGTTACCCATCGGTAAATGGTGTGATATAAAAGAACATACTTTGCAATTACCCCTGGAACCAAGGTCAAGATTTGAATATGTATTGAATCAGGATTGGAAACTACCCAAAACAAAAAACGAATGGCAGTTACTATTTTTCAAATTCGAAAAACAAATCAATGAATGGGTAAGGGAACTGAATATCAATGAATCAAAAGATGGCATCCTTTTTTCAAATAAAGCCCTGGAGAAGGGTGAAAATGAATTAAAATCATTTTTCAGGCAGTCTTACCGACAGAATCCCTTTCGGTCTGTTTTAAGCGTTGACGGCATTACAGCCCAGCTCAAATGGTCTGAACAATGGCTGCAGGTCGTTATCGTTAAAATGACAGAAGAGGGGACCCTGGCTGAGGAAACAGGTGGCTTTTCGCTCATAGGGTTTGAACCCAGTTTTTCACGGCAGGACCTGGATGAATTAAAGGCTATCGAATTCACTCTGAAAAAGTCAGGGTCTGAACCTATTTTAGTCAAAGAAATCATTGCTCAATTATCATTTAATCCAAAACGGGTTGGAGATTTGCTGCATTTGTTATTTGACCAAGGAAAGGCGGTAAATCTCGGGAACAATTTCTGGTTGAATCGATCGAATCTTGATCAGGTCATTGCAGATATGCATAAGTTATTTAAATTAAAAAATGAAATGGCTGTTTCCGATTTCAAGGACCTGACTGGATTATCCCGCAAAACAGCCATTCCCCTTCTGGAATATCTTGATAAAAAGCATTATACCATTCGCAATGAAAATGTTCGTTTGCGGGGAGAAGCTTTACATGGGTAAAAGCATTGTCGCAGCCACCCCCGTCATGAAACAATTCATGGATGTGAAAGCACAGTATGCAGATGCCATTGTGCTTTTTCGGATGGGCGACTTCTATGAAACATTTCTGGAAGATGCGGAGATTACTGCAAAAATTCTGGGAATTGTACTCACCAAGCGCGCCAATGGTAAGGCTGCCGATGTGCCTTTAGCTGGTTTTCCTTATCATGCTCTGGATAATTATCTCCATAAACTGGTAAAAGCCGGGCATCGTGTGGCTATCTGTGAACAAGTGGAGGATCCCAAATTAGCCAAAGGTATTGTAAAAAGGGAAGTGACTGAAGTTGTGACTCCCGGTACTCTAATGTCTGATAAAGCTTTAAGCGAAAAATCCAACCAGTTCATCTCATCTCTTACCTTTAATAACGACGACCATGCCGGTTTTGCTGTCCTAGACTCATCCACAGGAGAATTTCATCTAGGTGAGTGCCCTACAGAAAAAATCAAAGAATCTTTACTGCAATTTTCTCCGAGTGAAGTTGTCCTGGGCGAAAGAATTGTTTATTCACTTTCAGACTGGTATATCGAGTTAAAGCCGTTCGTTACACAAGTTGATGACTGGATATTTGATCAGGAATCAAGTTATCGGACATTGACTCAGCATTTTAATCTGCCGTCGCTGAAAGGTTTTGGCTGTGATGACTTTCCCCTGGGTATTTCAGCAGCTGGGGCTTTGATGCACCATATTAAAACTAATCTGAGCATGAACTTGGATCACATTTCAACTGTGACTCCTGTGCTCAGTGAGGGTGTGATGGGTCTGGATGGTTTTACCATGAAAAATCTGGAAGTATTTCAATCTTTGTCTACCCAGGGTACGCACGGCACTCTGGTGGATTGTTTTGATAATACATTGACTGCAGGGGGCGGCAGGATTTTCCGGCAATGGCTGCATCGTCCCCTAACAGACAAAAAACGATTGGATAAACGCCTGGATCTGGTCCTTGGGTTTACGACTCGGAAGCAGGTTCTGGTATCGATACGGAAATCCTTAAAAAACAGCGTTGATATAGAACGCATCCTTGGAAAAATAAATCAAGGGAAAGCTTCGCCTCGAGATGTGGTTGGCTTGGCAGAGATGCTGGATAAAATCCCGGCTTGGAAGAAACACCTTGCAGAATCTGCTGACACTGCACTACAGACATTTTCCAGTTTATTCGTAGACGCATCTAGTATGGTGGGCAAGATCCGGGAGACTCTGAATGAGGAAGCGCCTATACAACTCACGCAGGGCAATATTATTAAAACAGGGTTCAATTCTGAGCTGGACGAATTGAGAATCCTGTTAAAGGGCGGTAAAGATTGGATCACAAACTTCCAGGAAGCAGCCCGCCGGGAATTGGGCATCTCATCCTTGAAAGTGGGCTATAATAAGGTTTTTGGCTATTATATCGAAGTTACAAAAGTGCATCAGGAGAAAGTCCCCTCTTCATACATTCGAAAACAGACCCTGGTGAATTCTGAGCGGTATATCACTGAAGAATTAAAAGAATATGAAGAAAAAATCATCTCCGCAGAAGAAGATATTTTTGAAATAGAAGCCAACATCTTTCGTGAACTAAACCGTTTCATTCTTGCGGAAAATACTTCCATACATACAAATGCCAAATTGATCAACCGGCTGGATCTGCTTTGCGGTTTTGCTGCAACAGCTTCCAAAAGAAATTATACACGGCCGGTGCTTACCCATGAGCCAGTACTGGAAATTAAAAAAGGCCGCCATCCCGTAGTTGAGCAGCTTCTACCGGCAACAGAGAAATTTATTCCCAATGATCTTAACATGGATGGAAAAAAGAATCAGATCCATTTGATCACAGGACCCAATATGGCCGGGAAGTCCACTTATCTCCGACAGGTCGGATTGATTGTCCTCATGGCACAGATCGGGAGCTTTGTACCGGCAAAATCAGCAAAGATTGGAATCGTAGACCGTTTATTTACCCGGGTTGGGGCCAGCGATAATCTAGCTGGCGGGGAAAGTACATTTTTGGTCGAAATGAATGAGGCTGCAAATATTTTGAACAATGCCACAGACCAAAGTCT
>Ga0066851_10001434_pt1 | contig 11473 bp, 7 predicted proteins | sample ETNtaG_7_FD_65493 | JGI IMG/M metagenome (GOLD analysis project Ga0066851, IMG submission 65493) | Marine microbial and viral communities from oxygen minimum zone, Eastern Pacific Ocean - ETNP201406SV65 | ecosystem: Environmental > Aquatic > Marine > Oceanic | place: Pacific Ocean: Eastern... | reverse complement strand
ACTTCCACATTCATGGAAACCAGTTGCTTGCCCTGTTTCTTCTTCTAATTGTTTGTAAAGATTTGTAGAATGTAAATGAACTTTTGCTAAATTATAGCTTCCTACCATATGTGGACATTGGCCAGCAGCATGCCAGGTTGAACCTGATGTTAGTTCTCCTTTTTCAATTAAAACCAGGTCTTTACAGCCTTCTTTGGCTAAGTGATACAACAGACTAACACCTAAAATTCCTCCACCTACAATCACAACATTCGCATGAGATTCTATTTTTTCCATAAATTATACTTTTAATTTATTTCTTTTCTTACTTGTTCTATTTTTATCTTTTTGTTCAAACTGTTTTTTGAATCATAAAGTAAATTAAATTTGATCTTACGATTAATATAAATTTTAACATTCTTTATATTTCTAAATTCAACATTATCGGCAACTACACTAACTGGTCTCTTTTTAATATTTAAATTACTTATATTTATAACTGACTTGTCGGATACTATTGTCCCCTTCCATCTTCTTGGACGAAATGGACTAATGGGAGTAATCGCTAACTTTTTCGAGTTTAGAGATAAGATAGGGCCATGAACAGAGAGATTGTAAGCTGTGCTACCCGCCGGCGTGGCCACTAATACTCCATCTGAAGATAATTTTTTCATAATTATTTTCTTTCCCTTTTTTATTTGGATGGTTGCAGCTTGTTTACTCTGTCTAAACATAGAAATTTCGTTGATTGCTATACCTTTTTTGGTGGTATTATTTTTGGTTTTTGCAATCATTTGTAGGACTGAAATAGTTGTTGATTTGGATTTCGAAAGATTTTCCATAAATTTCTTTGTTTTGAATTTATTCATTAAAAAACCATAAGTGCCCATATTTATTCCATAAAATGGTTTATTAAACTTTCCTAATTTTTTTAGTGTTTGAAGCATAAATCCATCTCCGCCTAATACAACGATAATATCTGCTTCATGAGCAGGATAATTTTTAAACTTTTTTAGTAATTTTTTTTTTTGCCGATTTGCTTTATTTGTTTTATCAAAAACAAAATTGATTTTCTTAAAATTCATGATCAACTTTATTTATTTTAAAAATCATTGGTGAAATGTTTCTTTTAAAGATTGTAACATATATTTAAAATTATTCGAATTATTGCACAATTCTCTCTGTCTAGTAGTTCCTGTTCCTTTATCTAATATTTCTTTTATTATTTTAATATATTTCTCCGAACCTAAGGAAATAATAGTCCGCTCAATAAAATTACAAAGATTTTCAATTGCTTCTCTCATAGATAATTTTTTATATGTTATCGGATCAACAAATACACCTTCAAGACCATATCTTGCAGCTTGCCATTTGTTTGATTGTAGAATCTGAATATGGGTACCAGAATAAAAGTTTTCCTTTTTTATCTTTACGACTAGTGCCTGTATCAAAGCAACTAAAGCAAGAATTGCTTTAATATTTATAGGAATATCACAAACTCTTATTTCAACAGTGCCGAATCCAGGATGAGGCCTGACATCCCACCAAAGGTCTTTGACCGACTTTATAATGCCGGCTCTTTGTAGTTGTTCAGTTAATTGCACAAAATGACTCCAATCTTTTAAATAATCTGGCATACCAGCAAGAGGCAGGGCCTCAAAAAGTTTTGTTCTGTAAGAGTGGAGTCCGGTATCTTCTCCTTCAAAAAATGGTGATGATGTAGAAAGTGCAAGAAGCAATGGTAGATATATCCTTAATGTATTGTTTACCTGCATTGCTTTTTCGCGATCATCTATGCCTATGTGTACGTGAAGCCCCTGTGACATAAAATTTTTTCCTACGATCTGAAGTTCTTTCATTATCCGTTTATAACGAGGGTTATCTGAAACAATTTGATTCTTTCCTTTGGCAAAAGGATGAAGGCTAGTACAATTAAAATCAGCACTATGATTTGTTAAAATTTCTTCAAGATGATTTAAAGTTTGTTTAATATCTTTTTCAACTTCATCAATATCTGAGCAGATGTCAGTATTAATTTCTATCATCGATTCGACAAGCTCGCATTTAATTTTATCTGTAAATTTCCTATCTACATCAGCAAGAACTCTGGAAGATATATTTTTTAGATCTAAAGTTTTTTTATCAACTAGCTGAAGTTCTATCTCAACACCAATTGTGGGATTTGAACTTGAGTTAAATTCAATCATTTAAATCTCTTTGATATAAATTATTCTATCACTAGCCCGACTGAATGTTTAATTGAATTTTTGGTGCCCTCGGCCGGACTCGAACCGGCACTCCCTAATGGGCAAGGATTTTAAGTCCTTTGTGTCTACCAATTTCACCACGAGGGCAATCCGTTATTCATAAGTGATAGCACTGTTTATATCAAGGTGTTGTATAAAAGACTCTACTGAAATTTATTTTTATCTTTTTAGGTACTGGTTTAGTAACGGTTCACACATATAAAGAGTAGGAAATATATAGACAATAGCATTTAATCTAATAACAAAAACCATGAATAAAAACTCAGGAAACATTAGGATTTTATACTTACAACTTAATCCAGATAGTTCTCCGATTGTTCGTCATGAAACATGGACCACTCTCGGCTCGTCCTCGCAAGAGCTCGGACTCGCCGGGACCTTCAAAGGAGGCTCATCTGAAACTCAATCTCTGTTCATCTATGAAGGCCTTACACCCCTTTTTTAAAAAGGGACCCTAATAGTTTAGACTAAAGAGTTTGATCGAGACACTTAACCCCGTTCAAACCTTTTTAAGTTCTAAGTACCTAAGTTAAAAAAATAATAATAAAAAATTCTGGTATCAATGTGGGATAATCTGGGAACACGGAACTTAGAGTCTTATTTTTTAATTTCGATTTCGTAAGTATCAAAATTTTTTCTGGTGTAATCGTCTATGTAAATAGAGGCAAGGAATTTTTTTTTCAAAAAAATTTTATTAAATATTTTTTTATCCATTTTATGTATAAAAAAAATAACAAAACGGTTCCTAAAAAATCGCCCAATATATATAAAAACAATTCTTGATTAAAAAGAGTTCCATAATCGTCAATCAAAATAAGTTTTGTTAAATAATTACCAATCGAGTTAATTATTGAAGCAAGTAATGTTATTAAAATTATATTTTTAAAATTGATCTGATCTAAACTTAGGCCATTTTTACGTTTGTATATAATTAAAATAGTAAGCCAAACACAAAAAGTTGATACAAAGGATAAAGGTATTAACAAATAAATATCATTTATAAAACTTAATCCGGTTAAAAGATGGGCACATAAAAGAGGTATTAAAGATCTTAAACCATACACAACTGTTGAAATTACTCTAACACCATGTGGTAAAAATATAAGTGCTGCTGATAATAAAGGCTTTGATTCAAAAAAATGAGATTGAATTGGAAATAAAATTCTATCGGCAATTAAAAAACAAATTAAATAAGCAAAGAAAATAGAAAATTCTGGTATAAGTTTTTTTAACACAATTTTTTAATAAGGTAAGTCAATTACAAATTTAAAAAGAGATAATGTTTTTTTTTTTTACAAATCTTTTTACTTATTAATTCATCAATAAGTCTATATTTTTGAGCTCTAGAAAATTCTTTATTTATTTTTTCTATTAAAAATTTAATGGTACTTTTTTGGTTCTTTTTCAAATATAGCAAAACATCAAATTGAAATTTATTTAAATCAGAAATAAAATTTAAATTATTAAAATCTAATTTTTCAATTTCATTTAAAAATTTTAAAAGTTTTTTATTTTCCATTATTCAGAATTATATAGAGATTGTATGACAAAATTAAACTATATAATTTACAAATAATATCAGGCCTTGTGCATCATGTACTATTGAATTTGACCTATTTTTGTCTCAAAAATAAGATTATTATATAGTCTCAAATATGAGACTGTTCATTGAATATCTGTCTCAAAAATGAGACAATATAATAATGAAAATGGAGAGGATTTGTAAGATATTACTAGTTTTAATTGTTGGTTTTTTTATATCTCTTAGTCCTATAACATCGAGCTATCTTAAAGCTGATACTGTACAGGATATAAAGGAGATAACTGAACTCTACAAAGAAGGACTTTTAACCAAAGAAGAGTTTTCAAAAGCAAAAGCAAAAATTTTAGGCATAGAAAAACAATCTGAGAAGGAGCAAAAAGCTAAAAATAAGCTTAAAGCAAAAGAAAAGAAAAAAAGAATTAAGGAAGAGGCAAGAAAGGCAAAACTCAAAGCAAAAGAAGATGAAAGGAAAGCAAAACTCAAGGCAAAATCACAAACCAAAAAAAAATTAACTAAAACAAAAGTTTCATCTTCGCAATCTGATCCTCTTACTGTTATAGATCATGTAAAGGCACTAGGCACCTTTAAAGAACCCTCAAGTTATCCCGAAGGCATGAAAGAAACCTTTGGAAATTGTAAAACTTTTTACTGTATACAAAGTAAAGCCACCAAAAAAATGGGTAAAATATTTAGCAGAACATCGGTTTATTATGACAGACACCCAGGAGCGCAGTTGTATGGAATGGCATTCTTTGAAGTGTTTTATCTACAAAAATTGAAAAAAGAAAAAAGCAAGATCGAAGAATTTATAGCCAATTGGCCTGATAAAAACAAACATGCAAAAAGTATAGTTGCTTTATTGAAAACGAATAAATCAAGAAAAAAAATGCGCGAAGCTTTGGGAATGGATTTAAACACAAGTGTCGAGGAAGCGATGGAGCGTTTTTGGCTGATGGGTGATTTTCTTGAACAAGGAGAAGTAAAAAAGAAAAAGGTCAGCAAAGATATCAAAAAACGTGGTGCGTTGCTGGCTAAATATAAAAAATCAGTTGGCAGCTTTAATTCGGCAATCAAAAAGCTAGAGGACAAGAAATTATACGACAAAATTGAGAAGAAAAAATGAATAATCTAATGCACGCCATGCAGAAAAACTTCAAACAATTCACGTATTTATGTTTGGTACTGTTTTTTCTAATGTCGAGTTGGGTTTATAGCGCCGATGATCTCGACAAAAAATTCAAAGAATTTACCAAGGACACCAAAAAAATCAGAGAACAGCTTAATTCCTTACCTGCTGGCACTTCCCCAGAATCAAAAATCATTGATGCGGCAATTAAAGAAATAGATGAAGCCATGGCATTTGTGGGTGAAAGCTTTAGAAATGAAGACATTGAAATAACTGCGATGACTCTAACTCATATTAACAAGTCGCTTTCTGACATTAGCAAATTAGTGCCCAAAGAGGTTACCAGTGATATGTCCGGGGCAGATATGAGCGCTATGCCAAAGGAGAAGCTCGAAAAAATGATGCAAATAACCAAACATATGCAAGTTAATAAAAAAGAAAAATTATCTACCTTGGTTGAGGAAATGACAGAAGTTGAAAAAAGTGGACTTAATCTTTTTCAAGTTAGCTATAATCTAAACGATCTGGGAGTTGAGACTTTAAAAGTTGAAGAGATAGCAAAAGCAGTAAGTGAAGATCCGGCATTAAAAGACGAAGTTGTCACGGCAATTAAAAAAGGCATGAAAGATTCAGGAGTTAGTGCCAAAAAAATTAGTCAAATTGATTCCAAAATGGAATTGCCTGATTTAACCACAGCAAAAATGGCAGCAACGACAACAGGCAAAAGTGATGAAATAGAAAAAGCAAGAGAGGTGATGGCAAAAGCAGAAGAGACACAGAAGGCAGCGAAAGCAGCCAAAACCGCAGCAGATGATGCAAAAAAAGTGGCAGACGATGCATCTGCAAAAGCTAAACAGGCAGTAACGGATGCTGAAAATTTATTTGGCCAAAAAAGTGACGAATATGAAACAGCCATAAAATCAGCAAAAGAAGCTAAGGATGCAGCAGACGCAGCCATAGATATAGCAAATAACGCAACTCAAGATTATCAAGATGCAATAGATGTGGCAGCAGAAGCACAAAAACTAGCGGATGCAGCAGGTGTTGAATGGGTACCAGGTGAATCACTCAAAGAGAAATTTGATAGAAACAAAGGTGATGTGAAAGGGCTGGATGATTATTCGAGAGAAAATTTTAATAAAGAAAGTGAATTAGCAGTAAGATTGGGAACAGACGTTTACGATGGGAAAGATCAAGCGACAACAGCGGCATCAGACACATGGCAATTTGTGTATGACACAGCATCAGGTCAGGGCCTTTCACCAGAAAGAGCTAACATCTTGGCTGATAATGCTAAATCGGAATATCTAGATATGCATTTTGAGTATGTTCAATCAGAACAAGATTTATTAGATCAAAATTTATCAGCTGAAGATGCAAAAAAATTTGCAAAACAAATTGTGTCAGATAAATATGGGGAATGGAGTGATAGACTTTGGAGTCCAGGAGGAGAATTAAATGTAAAACAGAATGAATTAACAACATGGATATCAGGAGTAAAAACGTTAACAGCATTTCATGTAGACCCTGACAATATAGATATAAATGAAAAAAAGTATTCGCGAATCATTGGAGCAGTAAGAAGCACATGGGGCCAGATGGGTGTTGCCACACGCAGTGCTGGCATCGATCCCTTAAGTAGATCAAAACTAGCTGAAAATGCCAAAAAAATTGTAAGGAGTGCCATGTTTCTTGCTAATAGCTCTTATGAAGATTTTATGGATCAAGGAGGATACACGGAAGAAGAAGCAAAAGAGTTAGCAAAGAAGGTTGTGGATGAAAGGTATGGAGACTGGTTAGATAAATTTTTTTCAGATGCTGGAAGAGAGCATGCGTACTGTCTTACCGCCTGTGGAGGAGCCGACACAAACCAATTTAAATTATTTGCAATATCACATAAATCCATGGAATGGGCTTTAGGCGACCTTAAGGCCGGAGTTTCTTCAGGGCATGAAGCAGGGAAATATCAAGCTGATATAGAAGCAGCGGAACAAGAAACATATGAATGGTTATCTACTAGAGCAGAAGCACTGGGTATGCCAGAAGAAGATGCAAGAAATTTTGCTGAAAATGCTTCTCAACAGGTAAAAGAGTTCTATTATTATGCATCGGCAGTCGCTGCTTTCCAAAGTAGAGGACCAGGAAGTGTAGAGAATTGCGATGAAGCTTGTTGGGAAATCAGGGATGAACAATTTGAAAAAATTATGGGAATGGAAGTATACAAAGATTCTAATTTCTTTTTATTTAATGCTGGTCACAACTTTGATATTACAGAAGGAGGTACATTACTTCCTGACGAAGAAGCAATGAATATTTATGTGACAGGAATAGTGGTGACTGATGCATCACAGGTATTACAAGCAGCAGCAGATGCCGCGAAAAAAGCTGAAGAGGAAGCAAAAAAATTGTCAAAGGAATTAGAAGATAAACAAAAAGAAGCAGACAGGCTTCTTGAGATAGCAGATCAATATGAAGGGAAAACATCCGATGAAGCTAAAAAAGCCAAAGCAGATGCTGAAGAAGCGGTTCGTTTAGCTAAATTAGCTTTGACAAATGCGAAAACAGCTACAAATTTATCAGATGAAGCTCAACAATCATTAAAAGAAGCACAAGATGAATATACTAGATTGAAAGGAATACTTGATAATCTTACAGAGGAACGTGGCTTAGTTTATTATCCCGAAGGACAGAAAAAGAAATATTCAAAGGATTGGAAAGGAAAACCAAGCCTAGAAGGTATAGAAAGTTTAGCAGAGCAAGAAGCAGCAAAACCCGAAAGGATTATGGCTATGGGTACAATTTCAGGCAATCCAAAACTAACAGCAGCATTGAATGGAATGACCGATGCTGCGGTATACAAACTTATAGAAAGCGGAGCCTTGCCTTCCAATATGGTAGAAGAATACATGGCTGGTGACAAAGTTATTGTTCCAACAGAATTTATAGAAGCAGAAAGAATGATGCAAATGGGCGAAATTACAGACAATCCAGTCTTAGCGGAAGCAATGAACGGAATGTCTGACAGTGATGTCCACAACCTTTTAGAAAGCGGTATTCTGTCTTCTGATATGGTAGCTGAATACATACAAGATGGTAAAAACGCACCTATTCTCCCTTGTGGAAGTAGTACCTGCGAAATGGTACCTGGTGCCTACTATAATGGAGTATTATATTCTCCAAATACAATTCCTGATGCTAGTGATATAGAACAAGCTGCAGCAGGAGCAGCTTCAGAAATGTCAGGAGCAGCTTCAGAAGTGTCAGGACTAGCTTCAGAAATAGCAGAAGCAACATCAGGAATAGCTGAGGCAACTTCGGAAATATCAGAAGCAACTTCAGAAATGGCAGCAGAAGTACAAGCAATGGCTGAATCACTTGGAATTGCAGAAGCAACAGCAGCAGCAGCAGCTGCAGCGGGTGTAGATGTGTCGGAACAAATGCCAACATTAGATGCAATGCAGGATCCTAATTTTGATGCAGAGGCACATAATAGAGCGATGCAAGAAAAGGCTGCACAAGGTAATTAGGAGTAATCAAAGAGAAAGTGGATGAAGAAGGCTGTAATTTAATTTATCCCAGTAACGAAGCAAGATGAAAAAATTATTCTCATGTCTATTATTGATAATGGGGATATTATTTTTAATTAATATTTCAGCTTTTTCTCAATCACTTAAAACAAATAATCTTACTGTGATAGACCGAGTAAAAGAGCTCGGCACTTTTACAAAGCCATCACGATATCCAGATGGAATGCATAAAATTTTTGGAAAAGGTTGCAAGATATTTTTCTGCCAATCAAAGAAGGCTATTCAAGCTATGGGAAAAATATTTAATAGAACACCAATTTATTTTGAAAGACATCCAGGAGCTCAGTTACATGGAATGGCAATGTTCGAGTTGTTTTATCAACAAAGATTAAAAGAAAACCAAAAAAAAATTGAGGAATTCATGGCAAGCTGGCCAGACAAAAAAAAACATAAGCACACCATTGTTTCTTTAATGAAATTAAATGATTCGAGAAAAAAAATGCGGTCCGCTATGGGAATGGATTTAACTATGGGGATCGAAGAAGTTATGGAAAGTTTTTGGCTGATGGGTGATTTTCTTGAACAAGGGGAAAGAAAAAAACAAAATGTTGATAAAGCTATTGTAACACGCGGAGAACTATTGGCTAAATACAAAAAAGCCGTGAATACCTTTAACTCAGAAATCAAAAGAAAGAAGGAGGAAGAATTTTACGAAAAAATAACGAAGAAAGGCTGGACGTTTGGCGGCAAAGATCTGGATGATAAATTCAAAGATTTTGTTAAAGATACCAATGAAATCAGGAAGGAATTTAGCTCCTTACCTGCAAGCAATTTCCATAAAGCCAAAAGCATAGATAAGGCTTTTAAAGTAATTGAAACAACTACAAAATTTGTTAGTCAAAGCTTCAACAAAGGAGATATTGAAGTTGCTTCAACGACTCTAAGTTTTGCTGATAAATCAATCTCAGATATTGCCAAACTAATTCCCCAGAAAAATTTCAACGATATGTCGAATATAGATATTGGTAAATTAGGAGAAAATGCTTTCAAAAAAATAGCAAAAATAACCAGTAATATAAAAAGAAAAAAGAGTGAAGGTTTAGCTCCCTTCGTTCAAAATATGGTCAAGATTCACAGAAAGGGATTCAACACTTTTCAAACTACCAGAAAATTAAAGGATTTAGGAGTTGATACTTTAAGTTTTAAAAATATTTCAAAAGCGATAAAAGTTGGCACTCCAACCGAAGCAGATCCAAGCGATGAACAAGTTAACTTGTTAGACAAAAGAATAGACTTTACTAAAAAATATATGGACAACTTAGGGTACAGTTCAGCGGAGATAAAAAAAGAAGTTGATGAAATTAAATTAGTAGAAACAGATAATATAAAAGGACAGGGAATTCTGATTGCCAGACACATGATAATAGGTGGAGCTAGCGATGAAGAAATTCAAAAAGAAATTAATGATTGGAATTCAATTAACATAAATAATCTGAATGAGGAGACTTATTTAGCTGCGTTGAATATGAAAGCGACAGGGGTCAGCGCAAAAGAAATACAAAAAAAAGTTGAAATGATCAATGCCGTAGAGGTTAGGAGAGAAGTTGATGAACTATTAGGAGAGATTGAAGATAAAATTGCAAAAAAATATAATACAGAAAATTTTTCTTCAGAAGCTCCTGATGAAGAAACACTAGTTTTTGCCCAAGTCAGCAAAGATAAATTTTCAGATGAAGATTTTGAATCAGAAAACAATGAACTCTTTTTTAATCAATTTTTTCCAGAGAAAAAGGTTAAGCAGGAAAAATCTTTTGTAGAAAGTGCTACGGGAAAATATAGAAGAATCAGCACTCCTTTAACTATTATATCAGTTATAATATCTCCTAATCCCTTTAACGTTTATCAATTAACAAAAAAGGTAAAGGATAATGTAGATGCTAAAAAAGCTAAAATTTTAGCTATATCAACTTATGGAACAGGCGAAGATGATTTGGCTGGCGGAGATTATGCTGATCCTAGAATTTTTGCGAGAACAGCGCAGATATTAATGGACTTACAGAAAAAAAGTATTGAATCACAATATTTAGCAAAAAAATTTAATTATAGTATTACCTTAATTTCTGCTGAAGTTGAAAAATATGAAGAACCAGAACGACCTGATGATAAGGATAAAGATAAGAAAATTTGTGTAGCAGAAGAATGTTATACTGCTCCTGCAAAAAAAACTCCATCAGAACAAAAAAATCCACTGAAAGTAATAGATAACGTTATTGAACAGGCTTCATCAACAGGTAGAGCTGATTTAATTAAAAAAATGGAGCTAATGATCAAAGACAAAAATATTCCAGTTTATGAAGTAGCAAACTTTATTACTCTAGAAACAGATGAAGTTACACAAGATTTAACGAATATAATTAGCAAAGAATTAAGTGAAATGGATGTGGGAGGAAATTTAATTATGGATATAGCCTCAGGTGTATCCCAAGATGTGACTGGTCAAATAATACAGGATATAGAAGATGTAAAAGAAGCTTTAACAGAAAGTGGTGCTGTTATAAGAGGTGCGTCAGGCGAAACTATATCTATTGAAGAGGCCTATAGACAAATGCCCGAGGGTGGAATAATTCAGGATGATGGTTCACTGTTACCATGTCATGAAGGAAATGTGGGTGCTGAAGGCTGTTAATTACAGTCAAAATAAATGTTAAAAATTTTTGCGAACGAATAAGTTGAATTTTGTTGCAGAAAAAAATAATAAAAAATTGAAATCGTTTTAAAACCTGGAGGTCAGCAGTTTGTATAAACTCGGTTGGGCACCAGATTATGAAAACCAACCTCCAGGCGGTACTACTAATGTCTAATCAACATAGTGACTTTAAAAAATAATGCAAACTTCTTGAGTAAAGCAAAATCAAAGACCGCCTCGGAGTGCCAAGGTGGCCGAGGGGTTAGTAGTAGCGATTTTTCTTAGGGGCTTTCTCTCCGAGTTCCTCGAGCGCCAATTCGTATTCATCTTTTTCTCTTGGAAATA
>Ga0066851_10001412_pt1 | contig 11566 bp, 4 predicted proteins | sample ETNtaG_7_FD_65493 | JGI IMG/M metagenome (GOLD analysis project Ga0066851, IMG submission 65493) | Marine microbial and viral communities from oxygen minimum zone, Eastern Pacific Ocean - ETNP201406SV65 | ecosystem: Environmental > Aquatic > Marine > Oceanic | place: Pacific Ocean: Eastern... | reverse complement strand
TAATCATCATTATCATTATCCCAACCCCATAATTTCCCAATTTGCATTCGTATTGCGAAAACAGAGCTTTTGGACAGAGGTAAATATGAATTAAGTGTCATATCTAATTTTGTATAGGCTCTATTACCACCAAAACCTGCTGATTTTATCAATCCATTGATTAAATATCCCTTTCTAGTAAATAAGGGATCATCTTTGCCATCAATATTCAATTTAAGTGATATCGAACGCTCTTGAATATTCTCTTCTGATGCATCAGCAAAGTATTCCCACAGTGATTTTGTTTCAATATATGATCGGTCTCTAAGTCGAAAACGTTGTGTAAAATTTGTTCCAAAACGGTCTATTGATTCTTGATATTTTTGTTCTTCATATATTATAAATCTCTCATAATACGCTGTCATTTTTGATGGAAATCGAACTCCAAGAAACCAATTAGAAAACAGACTTAAATCATAGCGAAGTCTTGGTGCTATGAAATCCACTTCTACAGGAATACCCACCATAATTTTTGTTGAAAATTGTTTTGGAGAATTAAAGAAGGCTCTATTTCGCCATTCTATTATTGCACTAAAAGCCGATAACTCTGGAGCACCTTCAGCAAAACTAATTGGATCATAACCTCCAGATGAGTTCCATTCTCTTTGTTTATATCTTCTCAAATCAATGATAATATTTACTAAGGTATCAGAGTCTGGTATTTTTTCAGGAAATATATTTGCTGTGGAAAAAATGCCTATTTCACGAAGATGTTTAGATGTCCTATCAATTTTTAATTTTGAATATAGATCGCCAGTTCTATACTTTAGTTCTCTTAGTATTATTAAACTATCAATATTACCTCTTCTTTCTATCCTAGTATCATTTATATATATATACTTCCCCTCGTCAATCTTGATATTAACCGTTACTGAATCACTGATTTCATCTTGTATGTTAATAGAGGCAAATAGCTTGCCGAGCTCTTGGTATTCATTTTCCAATAAATATAAATTATCATTTAATCCCACTGGGTTATATGGCGTATTTACCTTTAGATCTAGTAATTTATTTATCTTTTTTGGCGAGATTAAATCATTCCCAATTATATCAATTTTTGAAATATGATATTGATTCCCTTCATTAATTTCATACAAGATATCCGTATACTTATTTTCATTATCAGCATCTTCAATAGTATAAGATTCTTTTATTATCACATCTAAGAAACCTTTCGAATAATAATAGTTCTTTAATGTAAGAGCATCTAATCTTAGTAATCTTGGATCAAATTTTGGTCTACGAAAAAAGAAGTTTGGAGGACGCTGACGAACAATGAAAAGTATTTCATTCTTAGATACATTCTCATTTCCCTCTAGGGTTAGAGCCCTAATAAATATTTGATCATCTTGTGCAAGGATGATACCTATAAATGGCATTAGGTAAATAAATACCTTTAATTTTCGAATCATATATTAATATGCGTATCTATAACGATATTTCAGGTTTAATTTACCTTCCTCATCGACATTCCCAACCACAGAAAAATGTCTATTTAATTTATATTCAACTCCAACTTGAGACTGGTCTTGATTAAGAGAGAAGGACCGTTTATAAGATAAATTCAAAAAGGTTTTTTCACTGATTTTAGTTTTTGTCGTCACCTCAAAATCTTCATTGGCTCCTTGGAAAAGGCCTGCTGCCCCAGTGATATCAATATCATCCACTAAATTCATCATTCCAATATTTGAGTCTCTAAGATTTTTTTCTAATTGATTTTCCAAAAGAGTACCTAGAATGGATACTGTTTGGTTTCCAAAACCAGTTGATGTCAACTCTTGGTCCTCAAAACGTTTACCCCAAGTCAATAATTCAAGAATATCACTTTCTGAAAAACCACTACCCGATTCCAAAATAATATCAAGATCTTCAATACCACCTCTAATACTAAGATCAATTCTCTCATCATCAATCATAGTGTAGGCACTGACATCGATATTTGGATTAAAACCTTTATTATCGAAGCTCACTATACCTTGGAGTTTTTCAAAGTAATCCTTATACGAGAATACACTTCCATCCTCAACAATAATCTGTCCACCAAAATCAACTTCTTGATTCCCAATTTGAGAGAGATTCAATTCACCTATAACCTCTGCATCTATTTGAGAATTTTTAAAATATGATTTCCCCCTTATTGGAATATTAAGATTATATGCTAGAACATTGTCTTGTTCACCTTGCAATACTGTTCCAACATCCTCAGTAGTGAACTCATAAAAGACATTGGCTTCAGTTGCTTCCACCATACCATTTATGAAGATCGTATCTCTTCCAGCTATGGTAAGATCAAGGTTACTATTTCCTGATATATCAAAAAATAGCAATTGAAATGATGCGTCTTTGGCTTTGATTCTCAAATCATAACCAGGATTAAAAAATTCTGAAAAATCCATTGCCCCTGATATATATGTATTCTGTTTTAAAGAATTGCCTTCCTTATTTTTATTATCAAACAATAATGCTTGCAAATTATGAATTGATAATTCATTATTTTGCATAGTTGCATAACCATCTATTAGATCAACAGGGTCACTCAATAATAAAGTGTAAAGGCGACCATCTGTAATCCTGATCTCACCATTGCGCTGTACATCATTTGAAATCCCATTCAATGATAATTCAATCTCAAACTTCCCCACTGCAGAGTCTAGATCTGAGATATAAGAAGATAAAAAAGGTAAGGTTCTAATATTTGCATTTGCAATGAAATCAATTTTTTCATTATCAAATAATTTTCCAAAAGCTGAAGAACCTAAATTAAGATCAAAAGGAATTTTACCAGAACCAGTGATTAGTCCATCTTTTGTTATTGATCTTGCCTGCTTTACATTAAAAATTTTTCCATCATATTCACCATTACTAATAAAATTACCTAGTTCAATAAGGTCAAATGATGCATCAACGATATTGATATCATATTTAAAGGTCGTTGATTCTGTTGTACCACTAAGATTCAGATTACCTGTACCATTTCCAGATATTTTGAAAAACTTAGGGATAAATCTGTGAATAAATTGCAATGATAAATTGGAAAAATTAGAAGTCAGAGATATTAATGGCTGCCTTATTATTTTTTTTGTTATTGGAATTATTCCTGTAGCCTGTAGACCCATAGATCCTTTTCGGGTCATAGAGATATCATCAATATGTAGTATACCATTTTTGTAAAGACAAGAAAGCATCATTTCATCAAATGCCTCTTTCATATAAACCCCTTTTTTCAATGAGAGGTCTGCATCTATATTAATTTCATCTCCATCAAGGCCCAACCAAATCTCACCAAAAATCAAACCAGAAAACTTCAATTTATCTTCATTTAGGAATTGAGTAAGAATCTGTGCATCAAAATTTGACATTTTGAACCTTCCTTCGGTTTTAGTACCACTGGATATTACTCCTTCCAGCTTTCCATCATTTATATGGAATTCAAATGGATGCACATTGAGTACTGAATCTTTGTATAGAAAATTTATTGGTTGTGAATTGATAAGGTAATTATCTTGATAAGCTAGTTGAAATCTATCAATCTCATATTTTCCATAACCATCAAACATCCCTGATAATTGTAAAAAATCCTTTCCTGATTTGAAGTGACAATTTTCTACCACAATTGACCTGTTATCAAGTATCGCACTTACTGTACCGCTATCAAAACTACGATTTTCCCATATCCCTCTACCTGCTTTGATATCGATAAATCCTGATGGTATACTATCTCTGACCTCTATATGCGAATTGAGTTCGATTGACTCAAGATCAAAATTGCTTACATTAACATTTTCACATACAAGTGCAGCACCAACTGATGGTGATGAAAAATTACCATATATCTTCAAATTACCCGTGGCTTTACCTGAAACAAAATTTCCAGGTAAAAAGTTATTTATCAAATCAATGTCAGCCTTTTCCATATCAGCGTATAGATTAATTTCCTTTGAAGAAAAATCACCCTTTCCATCAATAGTTATATAACTATCATCGACAAGGAGCATTACTGGGTCAATGGTTGAAAGAACACTGTCATAGTATGCCAATTGCCCATGTATGGATATTTCTCCCTGATCAAATAATTTAGACTCTATTATTTCTATTGTCATATCAATTAAATCTAACGCTCCATCATCTGCCAACCCTGCATCCATAATGAATAGACCAGACATTTGAGTGGGTATTTGATTATTTATCCATCCAGATAGGTCAAGATTCTCTAGATTCATATAACAACTTAATCTTTTTGATTCTTCCCATAGACCATTGACCATAAGTTTTGAATTCTCGCCCTCTAACTCTAGTGTATTTAATATCCAGAGGTTTTTCTTTTTACTAAAATTGAAGTCACCCTGCATATCAAGACCAATTTCATTTTCGAGTGATAAATTTCCTATAAAAGATTCAAAATCAGATTCAAAATTAAATTGAGCAGTAAAAGTTGAGAATTTTGTCTTTAAAGGAGTTCTACTGAAAAGGTCTTCAGGAAAACTAAACTGCGATACATCAATAGTGCCTTTTAAATTGGTATTTATTTTATCAATGGAGATATCACCAGTAACTGGCAAGCCAAATAGATTACCATCAAGCTCTTTCAAAAAATAATAATTATCATCATATCCTATTTTTAAACGATTGAACTGACAGGCAAGGTTAGCATTATTATCCATTGAGACTTTAACTAGATCACAATCTAATGAGGGATTTCCAATTCCATTGAATTCACCACCGATCATTATGTCCAAGGAATGATCTTCACTATTTAAGATTGTTTCCACTCTTGCATCAATAAAGAATGATTTCACCTGAAAAGGTAAATTTATTGAAATGTTTTTTTCTTTGGACTGCTCAATTGAATCTTTTTCACTTTTATAAATAAAGTCCAAACCTTCTATGGCAAGTAGATCTAATACATTATTTCCTAAAAATGAGGATATAATTCCAAGATTAGCTGAAATCTTTTCAACTTTTATGAGTGAACCATTATTATGTTCGATTATAATATTATCAAGGATGATGGTACTCATTAGATTGCCCGTGAATTTTTCCACATTAAGACTCCATCCATAGGGCTCTAATTTATTACCTAAAATAGATTGGATATGATTTGACCATAATGATATACGTGAAAAAATTGTTATTATGCAAATAATAAGCACAGTTATCAGGAGATATTTTTTTTGTTTTTGCATCATAGCAACATTACAATATGAACTTGAATATAGAAAGTGAGTTCCATATAAAAAAAAAGCGCTCTAATGAGCGCTTTTTTTGAGAAGTATAAAATTAATCAACTACTTCAAAATCAGCGTCTTCTATCTCTCCTTCTTTTTTCTGTTCTTTATTAGGAGGCTCTTCATTTGAAGAGGTGTCAGAAGATGATGAATCGGCTCCTTGATCAGAAGTGTCATGCATTTTTGATGCTAACCCACTCCAAACAGTATTTAATGCATTCATGGCAGAGTTAATATCCTCAAGATTACCACTATCTTTTGCTTTTTTAAGCATATCAAGTTTTTCATTTAAATCAGTCTTTTCGTTTTCATCGAGTTTATCACTATGTTCAGTTACATTTTTCTCTGTCTCATATATTAAATGTTCTGCTTGATTAACTAGATCAATCTTTTCCCTTTTCTCTTTATCCTCTGTCTCATGCTTCTTCGCATCATTGACCATTTTATCAACTTCGGATTCAGAAAGTCCACTCGAAGCTTCTATTCTAATACTTTGTTCTTTGCCTGTAGCTTTATCCTTTGCATTTACATTTAGTATTCCATTTGCATCTATATCAAATGTTACTTCTATTTGTGGAATACCACGAGGAGATGGAGGAATATCAGCAAGATGGAATCTACCAATGGTCTTATTATCTGATGCCATCTCTCTCTCTCCTTGTAAAACATGAATCTCTACTGTGGTCTGATTATCAGCTGCGGTACTAAATACTTGAGATTTCTTTGTCGGTATAGTTGTATTCCTCTCTATTAAATTTGTAGATACTCCACCTAGAGTCTCTATACCCAATGATAATGGGGTGACATCAAGCAATAAAATATCATCAACATCTCCAGAAAGCACACCTCCTTGGATTGCTGCTCCTAACGCAACGACCTCATCAGGGTTTACACTTTTATTAGGGTCTTTACCAAAAATTTCTTTTACCTTCTCTTGTATTTTTGGAATTCTAGTTGATCCGCCTACAAGTATTACTTCATCAATTTCAGACTTTGATAAACCTGCATCTTCGATTGCCTGGACACATGGCTCAATTGTTCTTTCAACCAGATCATTGACCAATTCCTCAAATTTTGCTTGCGATAAAGTCAAATTTAAATGTTTAGGCCCTGATGCATCCGCTGTAACAAATGGTAGATTTATATCTGTCTGTTTAGATGAAGATAATTCTTTTTTTGCAGTTTCAGCAGCTTCCTTCAATCTCTGTAAGGCCATCGGGTCCTTCCTAAGATCAATACCGTCTGATTTATTGAATTCTTCAGCAATCCAATCAATAACTTTTTGGTCAAAATCATCACCACCAAGATGGCCATCTCCATTTGATGATTTCACTTCAAACACACCATCACCCAGCTCAAGTATTGAAATATCAAATGTACCTCCACCTAGGTCGAATACAGCTATTTTTTCATCTTTCTTCTTATCAAGGCCATAGGCTAAGGATGCTGCGGTAGGTTCATTAATGATACGTCTTACATTTAATCCAGAAATCTTCCCAGCATCTTTTGTTGCTTGCCTTTGCGAATCATTAAAATATGCTGGAACAGTTATCACTGCATCTGTGACCTTTGTACCAAGATATTCTTCTGCTTGTTGTTTAAGTTTTTGCAAAACCATTGCAGAAATCTCAGGAGGAGTATATTCTTTATCGCCAGCTTGAACTACGCAGGCTCCATTTGAATTTTTATCAACTTTATATGGGACTTCAGATATTTCCGTACCAACTTCATCAAACATTCTTCCCATAAACCGTTTAATTGAAAAAACAGTATTTTCAGGATTGGTGACGGCTTGACGCTTTGCAGTTTGACCAACCAATCGATCGCCATCCTTTGCAAAACCAACGACAGATGGTGTAGTTCTTCCTCCTTCAGGATTCGTAATCACTGTAGGCTCACCACCCTCCAATACAGCAACACATGAATTGGTCGTCCCTAGGTCAATTCCTATTATTTTACTCATTATTTATCTCCAATATTTTCCGTAGTGTATATCAAAATAATTATTTTATAAGAAATTGCAAGGAATATACCAATTGTTATAATAAATAATAATGGCATACTTATGTGATTACATATGCCATTTTGGCATAGTTTTATTTTATTATATTAAATATTTATGAAATCTTTTTACTAGCTTTAGGTGCATTATAGTTAAAAACAATTTGGCCTTTTTGTACTTTTACTGTAATGACTGTTCCTTCTGAATATAATTTTTTCAACAACATCTCAGATATAGGATCTTCAAGAGATTTTTGGATTTCCCGACGTAAAAGTCTTACTCCATATTTTGGATTATATCCTTTACTTGCAATATATTTCTTAGCAGATTTATTCAATTTCAACTTAAGACCAAGTTTTGAAAGGTTTTTTATTAAATCTGATACCTGAAGATCAATAATATCGTAAACATTAGATTCACTTAGTTGATGGAATACAATTGAATCATCTATCCGATTGACTAATTCTGGTGAAAACAAATCCTTGACATGGCCTAATACTCTTTCTTTCATTTTAAGGTACTCTTCATCATCAATCTTACTTCCAAAACCAAAACCATTATTTTTTAAATCCCTCGTACCCATATTAGATGTCATAATTACAATTGAATTTCTGAAATCAACTTTCCTACCCAATCCATCAGTTAGAACCCCTTCATCAAAAACCTGTAACAATACATTAAAAAGATCAGGGTGCCCTTTTTCAATCTCATCAAATAATACCACCGAATAGGGATTGCGTCTCACTTTCTCCGTAAGCTCTCCACCTTCCTCATATCCTACATATCCAGGAGGGGCCCCTATCAAACGCGTTAGTGAAAAACGTTCCGTGTACTCAGACATATCGACTTTTATAAGCGAATGCGTGTGTGGGAAAAGATATCTAGCAAGACACTTTGCTAATTCGGTCTTACCAACCCCTGTAGGACCAAGAAATAAAAACACTCCTATTGGCCTATTGGGGTTCTTTAAACCAGTTCTGGAACGTCTGATTGCATTGACAAGGCTCTCTATAGCTTCATTTTGTCCTACAATATAATTGCTTAGTTCTTTATTTAAATATAATAATCTTTGACTCTCTGACTCTGCAACTTTTGATAGAGGTATACCAGTCATCAATGAAACCACATCTGCTATAGTCTCAGAATCAATCATAACTTGATTCTTACCTTCTTTTTCTTGCCATTTTTTTTGTGCTTTTGACAATTTAATTAAAAGTTTTCTTTCCTTATCCCTTAGTTCAGCAGCATCTTCAAATAATTGCGCAGAAACCTTATTCTCTTTTTGTTCTCTAATACTTTGAACGTCAAGCTCAATTTTCAAAATACTTTTAGGTACCTCCAAATTATACATATGAGCTCTGGCACCAGCTTCATCCATTATATCAATTGCCTTATCTGGAAGAAATTTATCTGATATATATCTTTCTGATAGGTCAACACATTCTATTATTGCATTATTGGTGTATTTTACTTTGTGATGTTCTTCATATTTTTCTTTTAGGCCATTAAGTATGTCTATTGATTCTTCGATAGATGGTGGATTGACTATTATTTTTTGGAATCGACGGTCCAAGGCCCCATCTTTTTCGATAAATTTTCTATATTCATCCATAGTTGTAGCTCCAATACAATGAATATCACCTCTAGCCAAGGAGGGCTTGAACATATTTGAAGCATCTAAGGAGCCTGATGCACCACCCGCTCCAACAAGCATATGTAGTTCATCAATAAATATGATAATATCATCGCTCATCTCTAGTTCTACCATAACACTTTTTAAACGTTCTTCGAACTGGCCTCTATATTTTGTACCTGCAACAATTGAAGCAAGATCCAATGATAGTATCCTCTGATTATGTAGAATTCGTGGGACTGTTTTGCGTATGATTCTTTGGGCAAGACCTTCAATAATTGCAGTCTTCCCAACTCCAGGCTCACCAATCAAAACTGGATTATTCTTTTTTCTCCTTGTTAGTATTTGAGCAACTCTTTCAATCTCACTTTCTCGTCCAATTACAGGGTCTAATTTGCCTTTTTTTGCCAACTGTGTTATATCTCTGGAAAAATGGTCCAATGTAGGTGTCTTACTTTTGCCAGATATATCTACAGATGATTCCATATTGGTTAAAGAATCATTATCTTCATCAGATTCAATTAAATCATTTACTGTATCATAATCTAGAGAGAATGCTTTTAATATATCATTTGCCATACCTTCCGTCTCAAGAAGCAATGCAAGTAATAGATGTTCATCATCCGCAATTGAGTCACCACGCGCTGATGCCTCACTAAAAGCATTTCGGAGTATTCTTTCTGCTCTGCGAGTAAGAGGTAAATGGCCCAAGGTCATTGTACCACCCGATGATTTGATCAAATCTTCTAACATAGTTATCATTTCATTTGAATCTATATCGAAAATATCTATGATCTTTTTTGCTAATCCAGAATCTTCTTTCAAAACACCAAGTAATAAATGCTCCGACCCAACATAACTATGTCCAAGTCTAATGGCCTCTTCTTTCGAACGTTTTATTATTAATTGTACTCTTTTTGAAAAATTCTCTTTCATTTAAACTTTAATATTGATGTAATAATCCATTTTCAAGAATGAATTGTCTATGGCCTATAGCAGCGACGTTAGGATTATGTGTGGTTAATATAATTGTCTGATTGAAATCTCTATTTATTTGGTGTAAAAGGTCAACGAGTTTTATCGAATTTTTTTCATCCAAATTACCCGTTGGTTCATCAGCAAATAATATAGTAGGTTTATTAATTATTGCACGAATAAGGGCGACTCGAGATCTCTCTCCACCTGATAATTCACTTGGATAATGATTCATTCTATCTACAACTCCTAGAGTTTCAAATAAATTAAGTATATAATTTTCCATTATTGGTTCTTTTTTAATCCACATCGGCATACTCGCGTTTTCAAGTGCCGTAAACTCAGGAAGTAAATGATGAAATTGAAAAACAAATCCTATCTTAGTATTTCGAAACGATGATAATTCTTTTTCATCAAATTTATTTATATCCTTTCCAAAAAAATGGATGGTCCCTGAATCTGGCTTATCTAGGGTTCCTAGAATATTTAGCGCCGTAGATTTTCCACACCCTGATTGACCAGAAATAGTAATTATCTCTTTTTTACTTACTTTTAGCGAAAAATCTTTTAATACATTGAGGTTATTTTGACCATTCTGATATGATTTGCAAATATTATTTACAGTAAGAATCATTTTACCCATTGAATTGCCTCTTTAATATTTAATTGAGATAATTTTCTTCCAGATAGAAATGATGCTATGAATATGAAGCAAAATGATATGAGAAGAGTAATGATTACATCTTTGAGATAAATTAACATTGGTAGTGAATCAATGAAATATACTTCAGCCGGTAATGAAATAACTGAGAATTGTTGTTGAATTATAATTACTGAAATTCCTAGAAAGAATCCAAATACAGCACCCACACCTGCCCTTTTAAAACCCAATTTCATTATTATTTTATGAATTGAACTTTCTGAGGCTCCCATAACTTTTAGGATTCCAATCTCCCGTATTTTTTGAACAGATATCAATGTCAGGTTTGCTGCTAGATTAAAAGTTGAAATTAGAAATATTAAACATAGAACAATAATCGTTCCATAGCGTTCCATTTTCATGGCATTTACCAAAGATCTATTCTGATCATCCCACGATTCTACCGATATATTTGAAGTGATTAATTCTTTTATATTTTCCTTTACTTCATCGATTGAATATTGATTCTTTATCCTAATATCATATCCATCAATCGTTTTCTTTCTACTAAACAAGCTTTTACCATCATTCAAGGTGATAAAAACAAGTCGATCATCATAATCAAGAATCTTTGTTGAAAAAATACCACTTATTCTAAATCGTTTTTTAAATGGGATAGATAGACCAACAATTTGATCAATTGGGCTGGAGGCCAATATCTCTTCACCTATTTCTGTACCTAGTCTATATGCTAGATCCTGCCCTATGACTATTTCACCAGGACCAGGTATTGATCCACGAAGAAAAAAGTCATAAAAAGACGACATTCTTTCTTCTTCAATAGCCTTGATAGATACAACCCTAATATTATCATTGTTTTCGAGGACAGCTTTCCTTTCCATAAAGGGCATAATAGATTCTATACCGTTATATTTTTTCCATTTTCCATCATTTTTATCATCATATATACGAATATCACCTTCGAAACCTTTCAATTTTTTATGGACAAAAGTTTCAAAACCATTCATTACAGAGATAGAAATAATAATTGC
>Ga0066851_10001401_pt1 | contig 11608 bp, 16 predicted proteins | sample ETNtaG_7_FD_65493 | JGI IMG/M metagenome (GOLD analysis project Ga0066851, IMG submission 65493) | Marine microbial and viral communities from oxygen minimum zone, Eastern Pacific Ocean - ETNP201406SV65 | ecosystem: Environmental > Aquatic > Marine > Oceanic | place: Pacific Ocean: Eastern... | reverse complement strand
AATAGTAATTGCTTTATCTAAAAAAGATAAAGCTTTATCACTATCATCAATTGCTATATAACATTTAGATATCATATATAAAACTTTATAATTTTTAGGTTGTAATTCTACTCCCTCTTCCAGAACTTCAGCTGCTTTCACATAATCTTTAATTGCATAATATATATTACCAATTCTAAACATTGCTGATGTGTTTGTAGGATCGTAAGATAAAGCTTTATTAAAATGTTCTAAAGCAGTTTGATAATCTTTAACATCGTAAGCTTCCTTACCTTTTAATATTTCTAAATTAGCTATATATGTAATTTCATCTTGATATAACGAATTATATGGATTTAGTTCTTTTGCTTTATTAAAATTAACAATAGCATTATCATAATCTTTATTCTCTTTATAAGCGTAACCTAATCTATAATATACAATTGAATTATTTTTATACTTCTTAAGTAGCACCTCTGATTCTTCAATAGCTTCTAAAACAAAGCCACTTGATAAAGTTTTACTTACATTCTTCAAATCATTAATAAGTTCGCCAAGCAATGCACCTTCATCAGCATATTTATCAGGATTATCTTTCATAGCTAATTGTAAGCTTTTATTTGCATTATTCAAATCATCCAACTTAAAATAAATTTGATAAGACAAATAATGAAACTTCTCATCTTTCTCTTCGATTAAATCAAGCATAGACTGGGCTTCAATAATACTATCAGAAATGAATAATGTTTCAACGTCATGAAATGATACGCTAGAAATCAAAATTGAATTTAATATAAATAATAATGAAAATATTTTTTTCAAAACAATCTCCTTTTTTGTGCTGAAGGCGGGATTTGAACCCACACGAGAAATATTCTCACTGCCCCCTCAAGACAGCGTGTATACCAGTTCCACCACTTCAGCTTTAATGACTAAAGTGAGTCTTTTTTAGTTTCTTCAACCTGTACTGGAACATTAATAATTGGTTCAATATCCTCAAGTTTATTTCTATCTAATATTGGATCACTTGTTGATGTTGAAACATTGATAGAGCCAGGAGTTGATATAACATTTAAAGTTATAGCAAAAATCATAAAGAGAGCTGCTAAAATTGCTGTTGTACGTACAAGTAATTTATCAGCTGCTTCACCGCCAAATGCTGAATTTAAAACATTACCTGTCATAGCACTCCCCATTCCACCTGTTTTACTCGATTGCATTAGTATAATGCTTACTAGTAAAAAACAAACCAAAACAAATAAGATTAATATTATGTAGTATAAAGCATTCAAATTTACCTCTCCTTAGAATTTGTTATAAATATTATAAAATTTATCAGCTATTACAGATGCTGAACCTATTAAAAAACCATCAACTTCATTAATTTCTAATATTTCAGTAGCATTATCTTCATTAACACTACCACCATACAATAGGCATATATTACAATTATTTGTATTAATTTCATTAATAATATTTTTTAAAAACTTATGTACAGAATAGATAGTTTCTACATCAGCAGATTTTCCTGTTCCAATTGCCCAAATTGGTTCGTATGCAACTATGCAATCTTTAGATTTATTTAAATCTATATTAGTAAATATTCTTTTTAACTGATTTTCTAATACAGCTCTGGCAATACCAGATTCATTTTCTTCAAGTGTTTCACCTATACAAATAATGGGCATTATATTAGATTGATTTAATAATCTCAATTTATTATTAACATTAAAATCAGTTTCAGAAAAGAGCTGTCTTCTTTCAGAATGGCCAATTATACAATAATCACAATTAGCTTCAACGAGCATATTCAATGAATTCTCTCCAGTGTATGCACCAGGTTCAAACTCAGAAACATCTTGAGCTCCCATGTTTATATAAGGATTATTTTTAATTAGTTGATTAACGTAATTAATATGCACTGAAGAAGGACATATTACAATATTACAATCTGTATCAAACTCTTTTCCTGAAATATTTTTAAAATATGAATCTATTTTTGACTTATCCATATACATTTTCCAATTTGCAATACAATATTTATTCATTTGAATACATCTCCCACGATTTAGTTAAATTTAATTTTTCTCCACTTAACAATTTCAATGACGCTCCACCACCTGTTGATACATGAGTATATCCTTCAAGATTATCATATAATTCTATTGCGGAAACAGTATCGCCTCCTCCTATAATAGTAGAAATATTCTTTATTTTTTTTAAAGATTTTGAAATTTCAATTGTTCCTTTAGAAAAGTCTTCATTTTCAAAGTAACCTAAAGGACCGTTCCATATTATAGTCTTTAAATTCTGCATATTTTCCATAAATAATTTTACTGTTTTAGGACCAATATCTAAACCAATATCTTTATCACCTAGATTATCAATAGACTTTACAAAAATTTCGTTTGAATCTATTTTATCTCTTTTGCAAACAAGATCTATTGGAAACAATATTCTTTTATTCATTTCTTTAGCTTTATTTATTATATCGTTAGCAGAATCTAACATATCATCTTCAACTTTACTTAAACCTATATTAATATTTTGTGATTTAAGAAATGTAAAAAGCATTGCACCTCCAATAAAAATAATATCAGATTTATTTAAAAAATGATTGATCATTTTAATTTTTGTAGAAATTTTTGCACCACCAATTATAACTCCAATTCCATTAGATGAATCTATATTTAAATATTCTATTTCTTTAGACATTAAAAAACCAATGCATTTATATTTAAAAAATTTTAATATTTTAGAGTTTGAAGAGTGCTCACGATGTGAAGTCCCGAATGAATCACATACATATATATCAGCATGTTTTGATAATTTATTTGAAAAGCTATCATCATTACAGGTTTCTTCATCATAAAACCTTAAATTTTCAAGGATATGAATTTCACTTTGTTTTAAATCTTTAGAAATTTTTATAGATTCAGGGCTTACGCAATCTTCTGAAAAAAACAGTTTTTCATTATAATGTTTCTTTAAATATTTATAAATAGGTTTTAATGAGAAATTTTTATCTTTACCATTTGGTCTTCCAAGATGACTCATTATAACAATTGATGCATTTTTAGATAAACAATAATCAATTGTTTTAAAAGTTGACTTAATTCTAAAATCATTCATTATAATATTATTCTCTATAGGGACGTTATAATCAAATCGAATTAATAACGTTTTATTATTAATATTTAAATCTTTTATATGTTTCATAATTAAGGAATTAAAATAATCTTACCATATTGTTTTCTATCTTCTAAATAAGCATGTGCTTTTTTTATATCTTTAAATCTAAATGTTTCATCAACAAATGGTTTATAAATTTTATCATTTATCTTTTTCATAACTGAATTAAATGAATCTATATCAGCCATAGTTGAACCAATAATCTCTTGTTGTTTGGAAAATAAATAACGTAAATCAATTGATACTTTAGGGCCTGTTGTTGAGCCGCAAGTAACTAATCTTCCCCCTTTATTTAGCACTTTTAAGCTATTATCCCAAGTTATTGGACCAATATGCTCAAATACAACATCAACGCCTTTACCATTAGTGATATCTTTTATAATTGGAATATATGGTTTCGAATGATCAACAACAAAATCAGCACCAATATCATAAGCATAATTAAACTTATCTTTATTACCTACAGTTGTTATGATTTTAGCATTAATGTCTTTCGCTATTTGAATAGCGGCAGAACCAACACCAGATGTTGCTCCATAAATTAGTACAAATTCATTCTCTTTTAACTTGGCTCTTTTAACGAGCATTTGATAAGAAGTCATAAAAACAAGCTGCATCGAGGAAGCTTCTTCAAAAGATAAATGATTTGGCATTAAATGAATATTCTTGGGTTGTAATATTACAAATTCTGATTGAATTCCATTTTCTGTTTCACCTAATATTCCATAATTATGAGAATAATTCTCTTTACCATCTAAAACAGCATTACAGTTATTTGGAAATGTTCCTGGTTGAATAACTATATTATCTCCATTTTTGAATTCACTAATATTCTTACCAATTTCAACGATCTCACCTGAGCCGTCTGAACCCATTGTTAATGGTAATGGAATATTAATTCCAGGGATTCCATTTCTTACCCATATATCTAAATGGTTTAATGCTGAAGCTTTTATTTTAACTTTAATACTATCGGAATTACAGATAGGCTCTTCTAAATTTTCATATTTCAACACATCAAGACCACCATGAGTATGAATTCTAACTGCTTTCATTCAACTTCTTCAAATTCAGCATCGATTATATTTGATTCTTTATTGTTAGATTTTTTTTGAAAAAATAAATTTTTAAATATTATACAAAGTAAATAAAAAAAAATAAATAATATAAAAATTTTCATATGTTTATATTTGAATCTTTAAATGGATTGTAATATTTAGTACCTTTAATTGGACTTCTAATTACTTTTAATATTTCTTTTAAATCATTTTTATTATTAACAAAGTCAATATCATTTGTATTTATAATTAATAATGGAGATTTATTGTATCTAAAAAAATATTCATTATACATTTGATTTAAAGAATCAATATAATTCCAATCCATATTATTCTCATATAATCTACCTCTTTGCTTAATGTTGTCCATTAATCTTGACGTTTCAGATTGCAAAAAAATTATCAGATCAGGATAAACAATATTTTTTTCAAGAATAGTTGCAATAGAATTATATAAATTCATTTCCTTATCATCTAGATTTAAAGCAGCAAATATCCGATCTTTCATAAACATGTAATCAGAAACTACATACTTATTAAACAAGTCTGTTTGTTTGAATTCATCCTGTTGTTTATATCTAGATAATAAAAAAAATAATTGTGTTTGAAAAGCATACTGCTTTGAATTTTTATAAAATTCAGACAAAAATGGATTTTCTTCAAATTTTTCTAAAATTAATTGCGCCTGAAATTCTTCAGATAAAATCTTAGCCAAGCTAGTTTTTCCGACTCCTATACTGCCTTCAACTGTAATATGATAATTTATTTTCATAACGTAGTCTCTAATTTACAAATTTTAGATGTATCTTTAACATTATTCAATAAATAATTAACAGATTTATTATATCTCGGTAATATATATTTATCTGATATTTCTGCCCATGGTAATAAAACAAATTTTCTCTCATGAATTCTTGAATGTGGTACTATTAAAAATTCAGAATTATAAATATCATTATTAAAAACAAGTATATCAATATCTATAACTCTAGGTATATCTGGATTGTTTTTATCTTCTCTTCCCATTTTTATTTCAATAGATTTTGTAAAACTAAAAAAATTTAATAGATCTAAAGTTGTTTCAACTTTAATTACTAAGTTATAAAAATTTTTATTACTTAATGAATTTAAAGGTTCTGACTCGTATATAGATGAAGTACTTATAACATTAACATCAGAATTTTCAAACTCTTTAAATAAATGTTTTATATTATTTATTCTATCACCACTATTTGAACCAATTGATAAATATGAAAAATTATCCATCATAAATCGTTGATATATATTTTACCTTATCATCTAAATTCGGATTATTTTTTTTAATTTCAACTGTTAAGTGATTTACTGGAAACTTAGATTTTAAATAATCATAAATATCTTTACTTAAATTTTCCATTAAAACATATCTTTTGGATTTAAATATAAATTTAGTGTGTTTTACAATAAGCGAATAATCTAAAACATCTTCAATATTATCTTTAATATCATTACTATTTTGAATTCCATATGAAACAGTTATAAAAAAATCCTGTCCATTTTCTTTTTCTTCACTATATAAACCGTGATTTCCAAAAAGCTTTATATCTCTTATTATATATTTATGCATTATGATTTATTTTTTTATATTTCACTATATACTCAAGACCTTGTCTTTTTTGTATACTTAGATTATTAGGATAAAGTTTCTCTAAAATAAAATAAGATAAAAAATTATCTTTGAGTTCATTTAGTGTCACTGAAAATGGTGGGTTTGAAGCAACTGTATCATTTCCTATTGGTAGCATAATACCAATGAGCATTCCTTTGTTTTTTAGTAATTTATTGCAATTTTTAACATACAATAATCTTTTATTTGGATTGATAGCACAGTAAAAAGTGTATTCTAATATATAATCAAAGAAGCTACTATATTCATCCTTTAAATTAAAAAAATCACTATGTATTAGATTTATATTTGTATTATTCTCTTTATTATAAATAGAAAGAGTTTGTATTGCAGTATCAGAAAAGTCGCATGCATATATATTAAAACCACTTTTAGATAAATATAAAACATCTTGGCTGATTCCACATCCGGGAATTAATATATTTTTAGATTTTTTATTTTTAATGGATTTAGACCAATTTACAAAATAAGGAGTTGGTTTTCCTATATCCCAAGAAAATTCATTTTTTTTGTATTTATTATCCCAAAATAATGAATTGTCAACATCTAGAGATTTGTCTGACATTAAATATGTGAAACATTTTCAGCTTCATCACCACGCTGAGTAATAGTAGAATCAAATTTAACTTCCATACCCTCTCTAATTTTCAATCCTGGTCTAACTTTAGATACATGGAAAAAATAATCTTGATCATCTTCTTCACACTCAATAAATCCCCAGCCTTTTAATTCATTCCATTCTTTTATATATCCGACTTTCATTTTTTATCCTTACTAGTTTTAAAACCTATGTCTTTATCAAATTCCGAAGGAAAATCATATCCTTCTCTATCAGGATAGTGCATAATATTTTTAACATTATTCCAGCTAACTAAAAAATTTGCATCTATTATTTCTTTTTTATTTTTTTTTGTATATAAATTTGGATGAGCTAACCATATTCCTATATGATCATATCCTTTTACTAGAAAATGCTTTGAATTGTTACTTATACCTATTTCATTATAAACAGAAATATCTTGAAAATCTATATAAACAATGTCTCCAATTATATCTTCAATATTAAACATATTGAATATAATTGTTATTCATCTAGCTGTTTTTTTATTGTATCAATATCTTCTTTTAGAGACTCTAAAGATTTATTTATCTTTCTTACATCTCTTTGAGTTGTTCTTTTATAACTAGAAAACTCCTCAGATAATGATTCTAAGGATTCATTTAAATCTTCTAAACGATCAGATAAAGTTTCATTAATTTGATCTAATTTAAATTCTAATCTTTCAAATGTATTATTTACAGAATCAACTTTAGCACTGTATGCTTTGTAATGTTCATTAGTTTCATCTTGTAGTGTTTTAACATGCTTAGAAATGCCTATATATTTTAATTCTAACCTGTTATATGCTTCACTCCATTCATTAACATCACCACTTAAAGTAAAATCACTTTCCTGCAATGTTCCCATTTCTTCGACTCTATCTTGATCTATAACTGTCCAATAATAAAGTCCCAATAAAGTTAGAACTGTTAAAAATATCCATATGCCTCTATCTTTTATAATATCCATTTGTTTCCTTAGATTTATTATTTTTCAACTTCTTCTAATTTTTTTTCCCACTCAGTCTTTGAATTTTTATCTGAATCTTTTTCAAGTGATGCATAAAAAGCTTCCTTATCTTCAGTCTTTTTTTTCAATAAAGAAAATGCCTCATCGATTTCATCATTAAATTCATTGATAGTTTTTTCAAGTCTTCCTTCGAGTTCTTTTAATAATGCAGGACCATAACTATCATTAATACCAACAAGTAAATCATCTAGATAATCTTTTAAAAAACTGCTTCTTCCCTCTTTAGTATTTAAATCTTTTGTCATTTTTAATTAAATATATGTTTAAACATCCTATAAATTTTTAATTTTTTTTCTTATAAAACAATAATTATTATTCAGAATCTTCTAATGATTTAAAATTATCATTATCATATTTCTTTTCATTATAGAAAAATTCATTGAACTGCTCAAAATAAATGCTGTTGATATAATATATAAAATTCAATATAATAACAATAAAGATAAAGTTTAAAGAAATTAAAACAATATTTGAAAATAAAAGCAAATATAGCGACATATGATTATCATCTGAGTAAATACAAAGTAAAAAAACCAATGTTACTGGCAATAAACCAATTAAATAAAATGTGAAATTTGAGTCATGTGAAAAGTTATACATACATGTTAAGATACTAATGCTAGATAGCGTAAGTATTGATAAATTAGTACTTTTTACCATATCTATTTTTTCTTTAATAATATAGTTTGTTGCTATAAGCAACATTAGCAAAGATAAAAAACACTTAAAAATAAAGGAAAATATTAAAATCATTATTATAATTTAATCAATTAATTACTTTCATTCTAAAATTAAATTTAGCCATATTAATTAATGAATAAACAGGTATACCAAGGATATTATAATCTGGAACAAAACCCCAAAACCTTGAATCATAACTATTGTCTCTATTATCACCCATTAAAAAATAATAATCATGTTTTACTATATATTTCTGCATACTACTAATTGGAATATCATTTATTTTAAGATTATTTAAAACATAATTTTTATCTTTAACATTTTTAATAATCCTAGAATCCCAAGGAGTAATAACTCCATTATCATTATTTTTTTTCTTTAATTGATCTGCATATTTAATTTGATCATTATTCTGCCTAATTTGTAGTTTTCTTTTAGATTCTACACTATTTCCATTAAAAAGACCTAAAATTTTATATTTTATTAATCCTCTTAATCTACTTATGTGTTCTGGGTCAATTAAAGTTAAAGTCCAATTATCAAGTTCAAGCGTGTTGCCATCTAGTAATAAAAGATTAATAAAAGATTCCCAATCGCTAATATCTTTTAAAGTATAAGAAAATCCCTCATCCCATATATTATTATTGTTTAAATCTTCAAATTCTTCACCTTGATCATAAATATTATTTTTATTTTTATCTATAAATGATTCTGATTTATAAGGAACAATAAATGGTTTAATATTATCTAAATTCCCATAATCCCATGTATTATTTTTATTTAAATCACTAAACTCTTCAGAATCTTTGTCATAAAGATAATTATTATTTAAATCATTAAAATCTTCACATTTAAATTGTGAATATAAATACTCTGAATTCCAAGATATGTTTTTGGTAAGTACATCACTATTGTTTGGTAATCTTTTTAAATATTGTCCTTCTTTTGGAAAATTCATTAATTTATTATTTACATATATATCACCTTGATCTATATATACTGAATCACCTGCTAATCCTATGCAACGTTTAACATATTTTTGAAACGGATCTCTAGGGAATTCAAAAATAGTAACATCACCATTTTTAATTTCTCTAAATTTTGGAAGCCTATACCATGGTATATCAAATCCATACCTCGTATAAGGAATACCTATCCATGTTGGTGTTTTCATTCCAAATATAAACTTATTACCAACAAGAACATCCCCTATTAGGATTGTTTTTTCCATAGAACCTGTTGGGACAACATATATTTCAAGCAAACATGTTTTAATAGTAAATGCTACAATAATTAATGTTATTAAGCCCTTAAACTCTTTTATCTTTTTCTTTGAAATTCTCATAATTTAATATGCCATTGCCTTTGCACCTCTTCTACTATCAGAAGCACCATAATATACACCATCTATAATCATAATTGAATTTGCTTCTCCCAAACCTGTGTCTGATCTATAAATAAGATTATGTTCAGCATCTATTAATTTATTAATAACTTCTGTATTTAATGAGTTCTTTTCAATTTGGATTAAATCTGGGAACCATTGTTGATGAAATCTTTTTGATTCTACTGCATCCTTAATTTCCATTTTAAAATCAATAACATTAGATATAACCTGAGAAACTGTAGTGATTATTGTAGAACCACCTGGTGAACCAGTAATTAAAAATGGCAAATTATTATTTGTTGTTACTATTGTGGGTGTCATAGAACTCAACATCCTTTTTTTAGGTTTAATTGAATTTTTTTCACTTCCAATTATACCATACATATTTGGATGACCTGGTTTAATTGAAAAATCATCCATTTCATTATTTAATAAAAACCCCGAATTATCTACAGTAATGCCACTTCCAAACCAACCATTTAAAGTTGTTGTTACACTCACACAATTCCCAAATTTATCAACTATTGAATAATGTGTTGTCTCATCACTTTCATTAGATGATATCTTTATAGATTCATGTAATTGAGTACTTGCTAAAGATAATGTATCATTAATAGTATGAAATATTGAATCTGCATAATCCTGACTAATCAAATAATCAATAGGGATATCAACATAATCGATATCACCTAAATATTTATATCTATCAACGTATGCTCTTTTAGATATTTCTGACATATAATGTACATGTTTATAATCTTGAAACATAATATTCGAAAAATCTAAATTCTCTAATTGATTAAGAATAATTGCTAGTGTTATACCACCAGATGATGAAGGTGGCATTGAGATTACATTAAAATCTCTATATTTAAATTTTATAGGTTCTAACTCCCTTACAGTATAATTAGACAAATCTTCTTTTGATATGATACCATTAGTTCTATTCATACAAGAAATTATATTATCAGCAGTTTGACCTAAATAAAATTCTTTATGTCCATACTTGGTTAGTCTTAATAATGTTTTAGCTAAATCTTCCTGAATCATTAAATCATTAAGAGTATAGTTTTTATTTTGAATAAATATTTTATATGATTCCTTATCTGTACTTAATTTATTAATCAATGAAGAATTATTAAATAAGTAGGAATTATGCTGATCTAATTTAAAACCGTATTTAGCTAATAAAAAAGATGGGTATAATAAATCTTCCCATGGCAAAGTTCCATATTTATCATGGGCATAACCCATCCCAGCAACAGTACCAGGAACACCTACAGATAAGCTACTTGAAGTACTTAGACCTTGAATAACATCTCCATTATCATCTAAAAACATTTTTTCAGTGCTTAGATACGGCGCAGTTTCTCTAAAATCAATTGCAGTAGATGAACCATCAGAAAAATTTATTACCATAAAGCCCCCACCACCTAAATTCCCAGCACTTGGATGAGTAACAGATAAAGCAAAACAAACGCCAATTGCTGCATCAATAGCATTTCCGCCATTCTTCATTATATTAACGCCTATTTCACTTGCTTGAATTTTTGATGAAACAACTAAACCATTACTACCTGAAACATCTGAAGAAATAAATGGGTAAATAAATTGGGTAATTAAAATTATTTTAAATATAATTTTCATTAAATCACTTTTATAATGGGTTTTTTTCCTTTAATAAATTTTACAGAAATTACATCGATTGTGTAATTATTTTTTATATTATTTTCACTAATATAAGAATCTAAAGAATTATCAATGTCTTGTTTCTTTAGATCTTTTGATTTATTATCTAAAACTTTAACAAACTTGTATTTATTCTTTTTATCAACGAGACAATAATTAGTAACTATATTATTAAATTCTATGTTTTGATCATTAACAATAAAGTTGTTTTTTATATATTTGACACCAACTAATTGATGTGCTAAATTCTTAAAACCATTCTCTTTATTTAAATAAAATTCATAGGTAGGCATATTATTTTTTACAATTTTAAAAGATCTTCTATG
>Ga0066851_10001363_pt1 | contig 11776 bp, 10 predicted proteins | sample ETNtaG_7_FD_65493 | JGI IMG/M metagenome (GOLD analysis project Ga0066851, IMG submission 65493) | Marine microbial and viral communities from oxygen minimum zone, Eastern Pacific Ocean - ETNP201406SV65 | ecosystem: Environmental > Aquatic > Marine > Oceanic | place: Pacific Ocean: Eastern... | reverse complement strand
CACTTCGGACATGGCGTCTCCCCACTTGACTGTGGAACCGTGGATGAAATCTTTCATCAAGTTGAAACGGATAACGCTCAATACGGCGTTGTTCCAATTGAAAACTCATCGAATGGTGTTATTGGTACGTCTCTTGATATGTTATATAGTCATGATCTGAACATATGTGGAGAAGTCGAGATCGCTGTAGCTCATCACCTTATGATGCAGGATCAGTCGCAAGAAATTAAGATAATCTATGCACATCAACAAGCGCTCGATCAGTGCCATAGGTGGCTTGCTAACCATTATCCAAACACAGAACTCAGACCTGTGGCATCAAATGCTTTAGGTGCAAGAATGGTTAAAGACGAGCCCAATGCTGCCGCAATCGCCTCTAAAGTTGCTTTAAATATTTATGGACTTCAAAGAGTTGCTAAAAACATTGAAGATAACGCCGGCAATGTCACTCGATTCATAGTCATTGGCAAGGATGAAGTGCCTAAGGGAATGAATAACAAAACCTCCCTGTTGGTTGTCACAAAACATGAGTCTGGCGCTCTTTTTGATTTATTGGAACCTTTTAAAGACCATAATATCAATATGCTTCAATTGGCAAGACACCCTATACCTGGAGTTAAATGGGAATACCTATTTTTTATTGATATAGAAGGGCACCAAGAGGAAGACAATGTTAAGGATGCCATCTCAAAAGTTAAATCTAAAGTCTCTAAACTAGAGATACTTGGTTCATACCCAGTAGCAGTCCTATGAACGCCTGTGAATCAATCCTTGGCTTGAGTCCATATCAAGGAGGAAAGCCAATTGAAGAGCTTGCGAGAGAACTTGGCTTAACAAAAATTTCTAAGCTTGCGTCTAATGAAAATCCTTTAGGTATTAGCAGCAAGGTTAAAAAAGCAATTAAAGAATCACTATCGAGCATCAATCGTTATCCAGACGGTAATTGCTTTGAGCTAAAAAAGGCCATTGCTGCTAAACATAATGTGGCAACCGAAATGATTTCATTGGGCAATGGTTCGAATGAGCTTTTAGAGCTTATTGCAAGAGTTTTTGTTTCAAAAAAAGCTGATGAAGTTATTTTCTCGCAATATGCTTTTGTAGTTTACCCGCTTGTTACTCAAGCCTTGGGAGCTACTGCAGTTGTCTCCCCTGCAAAAAACTTTGGTCACGACTTAAATTCAATGCTTAGCATGATTACAAAAAATACTAGACTTATTTTTGTCGCTAATCCTAACAATCCAACAGGCACACTTCTTACTGATAATGAGATTTATAGCTTTTTAAAACAAGTACCTGAAGACATACCAGTCGTTCTTGATCAGGCCTATTTTGAGTATTTAAATATTCATGATGATACAATTCAATGGCTTAGCGAATTTAGTAATCTAATAATTACTCGAACTTTTTCTAAAGCATACGGTTTAGCGGGTCTTCGAGTTGGATATTCACTTTGTAGTCCATTAATTGCTGACTTTATAAATCGTGTCAGAGAGCCATTCAATGTGAACTACACGGCACAAGTTGCGGCTATTGCAGCCTTGCAAGATGACGACTACTTGTCTGAGTCAATCAAAGTTAACTCCGATGGGTACGAGCAACTGGTTGGGTGTTTTAAAGCACTTCGATTAAACTATATTCCGTCATACGCCAACTTTATCGCGGTTGAGTTTGATGACCCTATGGGTATTTACAATGCTCTTCTTAAGGAGGGGGTAATTGTTCGCCCTGTTGAAATGAGCGGATACCTTAGAATTTCAATTGGCACCTTTGAAGAGAATGAACACCTTATTACTGCGCTTAATAAAATCTTATGCTAAATAAAATTACAATTATAGGTGTTGGACTAATAGGAGGGTCTCTTGCAAAAGCCATCAAAGCTAATAAGTTAGCTACTGTAGTGTGTGGTTATGGCAGAGATCAATTGCGTCTAGAAAAGGCTAAAAAAGGCAATATTATTGATGAGCTATCAACTGATATTGGTGAAGCCATTAAAGGGGCTGATATTGTCGTTATTGCGACCCCAGTTGGTACATTTAAGCAAATTCTTGAAGATATAGAGCCATTAATCTCTGAACAAGTAATTATTAGTGATGTTGGCAGTACGAAAACCAATATTGTAAAAATTGTCAACACTGTTTTAAAGGAAAAATCAAAATGTTTTGTACCTGCTCATCCTATAGCTGGCAAAGAAAAGAGTGGCTTTGAGGTTAGTGTTTCAGATCTATTTGAAGACAAGAAAGTCATCCTTACGCCATTAGAGAATAATGCACCTGAATCCATAAAAGTAATTCATGACATGTGGACTGGAGTTGGTTCTGAGGTGGATTACATGAGCTCTGAATCTCATGATGAGCTGCTCGGTATGACCTCTCATTTACCTCATATGCTTGCTTTTTCACTAGTTAATTATCTTGTTAGTCAAAACCCAACTGCTTCAATCTATGCTGGTGGAGGTTTTAAAGACTTCTCAAGGATTGCCTCGGGAGATGCAGTGATGTGGCGGGATATTTGTCTGCAAAATAAAGATCAAATCATTAATCATATAAAAGGCTACCAGGCAACCCTTAATGACCTTATTGATGCTATTGATGAAGATAACAGTGAAAAGCTGGAAACACTATTTACGACTGCGAAAAATACAAGAGACTCTTGGGTAGGTTAAGATAATCGATGGCTAGCTTTTTAACTTCCAGCTCTAGACCTTTATCAGGATCCATTAGAGTCCCTGGTGATAAATCGATTTCCCATAGATCTATCATGCTCGGCTCTATTGCTTCCGGAACCACAAAGGTCTCTGGGTTTCTTCAAGGTGAAGATAGTCTAGCTACCCTAAATGCCTTTAAGGAAATGGGAGTTTCAATAGAGCAAAATAGCTCTAATGTGACCATTCATGGCGTAGGTATGCACGGTTTAAAAGCGCCAACTAATGCTTTAAATCTTGGAAATTCAGGAACATCAATACGCTTGATGTCGGGCCTTCTAAGTGCGCAATCATTCGACTCAGAGCTTTGCGGTGATGAATCGCTATCCAAAAGACCAATGGGAAGGGTAATCGAACCCCTTCGTCAAATGGGGGCAGATATTTCAGGACTCAATTCAATGCCTCCTCTTTCGATTACTGGCGGAAAGGCTTTGACGGCTATAGAGTACACTTTGCCTGTTGTATCAGCCCAGATTAAGTCCTGCATCTTATTAGCAGGACTCTACAGCAAAGGCTCTACCACGGTTATTGAGAACGGTATATCAAGAGACCATACAGAAAGAATGCTTCAAGGTTTTGGTTATGAAGTTCAAACCTCACCAAATAAAATATCTATTAAAGGTGGAGGATCCTTAAAGGCATGTAATATTGAAGTGCCTAGTGATATCTCTTCGGCTGCTTTTTTTATGGTGGCTGCGTGCATATCTGATAAAGCAGACATTGTTTTAGAAGCGGTCAACATCAATCCGACTAGAACAGGTGTCATTGATATCCTTAAATTGATGGGTGGCAATATTGAGTTGCTAAATGAGAGACTTGACGGGGGTGAATTAATTGCAGATATTAGAGTTCAATCTTCGAATCTTAAGGGTATTCAAATTCCAGAACACCTAGTCCCACTAGCAATTGATGAGTTTCCAGCACTATTTATTGCTGCGAGCTGTGCCCAAGGCGAAACCCTGCTAACAGGTGCAAAAGAGCTCAGAGTCAAAGAGTCAGACCGTATACAAGTCATGGCTGATGGCTTGTCAACGCTGGGTATTAACAACCAAGTTTTAGAAGATGGCATTAGAATTATAGGCGGTGAATTCAAAGAACAAGCCTCACCAATTGAGTCTCACCATGACCATCGAATCTCTATGGCATTTGCCATCGCATCGGTTAGGTCGAGCTCAAATATATCAATTAATGGCGTTGAAAACGTGAAAACATCTTTTCCTAATTTTGTTGAGTTGGCTAATTCAATTGGAATGAGTATTACTGAAAGCGCTTAGATACTAAGTCAAGCATGGCGACCATCAGGTTGTTATAATACGCCCTTTAAAAAAAACTCTATTCTATGTCTATATACGAAGCAGTATTAAAAAACGCAGAGCCATTCTTTGCTTGGGATGTCCTCTCATGGCTGTTTGTTGCAATGATACTTGCAATTGTTATTGTTTTAATTGACTTGGCCTTCTCCAAGACTGATAGAAAGCTCACTTCAAATACTGAAGTTGAAAAGTCAACAATTAGCAAAATCGCCTATTTTTTAATTTTTTTGAAGTTTTCAAAGTCTGAAAAATATAACCACAGACCTAAACTTGTCCAGTGGTCAATCGAGTTATTTCCTGTTTTGCTTTTAGTATTAGTCTTTAGAGGATTTATATTTGAACCTTTTCGTGTCCCATCAAACTCAATGATGCCAACACTTTTAACGGGTGATTTTATTTTAGTGAATAAATTTGATTATGGCTTTAGGCTTCCTATAACAAACACCAAGCTTGTTGAATTTTCGAAACCAAATAGGGGTGATGTCATTGTATTTAGGTACCCAAATTATGAAAAAAACCCTGGCTATTCAGGCGTTGATTTTATTAAACGAATTGTTGCAGGTCCAGGCGATGTCATTTCTTATAAAAATGATCAATTAACTATCAACGGTGATTCAATGGACATTAAGAAAATTGGGCCGTATATTGGCGTTGATTCAGGCAAGCCAATGAACAATTACCAACTTGTTCAAGAGTTTTTAGACTCAATGCCTCATGAAATGCTTCTGAATCCGAAAGGGTACTCAAAAGAACTTCCTGAAATCACTATTCCAGAAAGGCACTACTTTGTTATGGGCGATAATCGAGCACATAGTAGTGACTCAAGATTTTGGGGTTTCGTGCCGGAAGACTTCATTATTGGTCGCGCAATTGGAATCTGGATGCACTGGGATTGGAACTTCAACACGATGCAATTTAGCAGAATCGGTGGATTTGACTAATAGTTAAAAGTGCCCTCAGTTATACATCTAAGGGCACTGAATATTCATTTATTATAAATCTTTAAAGCCTTAAGAACGTTCACAGCTTCGTGGACATAGTAATCTTCGAGTAGAAGGTCTACAAACTCCTGATCGCGCTCAGCGGCAATCTTATCCTGTGACTCTAAAATCTCCTCTGCAGTTAGCTCGGTTGGATCATCTGACTGAACTTCCTCTTCTGATAAATCAGAAGTATCATTAGATTTAATTTCATCCTTATCCTCAGCTGAGAGCGCGTTCTTAAGATCTTTTTCTTGCGAGCTAAAGTCTATTGACTCTTCTTCCTCATCGTCATCTTTCAATGAAATGTTATCGAGCTTAATATCAGGAGATATCCCCTTAGCTTGGATTGATCTGCCGGAAGGAGTGAAATATCTAGCAGTTGTTAATTTAAGGCCGTATCCATCTTGAAGACTCATCATGGACTGGACTGATCCTTTGCCGAAGGACTCTTCACCCATAATGATGGCGCGCTTGTGGTCTTGTAAGGCGCCAGCAACAATCTCAGAGGCTGACGCAGAGCCCACATTCATGAGCACAACTATTGGCGCGCCATTCAAAATATCACCCGGCTTAGTAGGGAAAGACATGTTTGAAGTTGGGGTCCTGCCTTCCGTATAGACAACTATTCCAGGCTCATCAATAAACAAATTAGAGATATCGATTGAAGAATCTAAAAGTCCGCCAGGATTGTTCCTTAGATCAATAATCAGAGAATCAAGATCGCCTTCATTTTTCTCTACCAAATCTCCAATAATTTTCTCAACTACTTCAGCCGTTGGTCTTTGGAATTGAGCAATTCTTAGGTAACCAATACCATCATCCACAAGCAATCCTTTAGCCGATGTAATGGTAATAATTTCTCTCGTAATTTCGACTACAAAAGGAGCGATATCAGGCCGACCAATGGTTAATTTGATTGTTGTTCCTGGAGCGCCTCTCATAAGCTTAACACCTTCCTCAAGGTTGATTTGACTTACGTTTTGGTCACCAATTTGTAAAATGATATCTCCTGCCTTAAGTCCAGCTCTGTATGCAGGCGTGTCATCGATCGGAGAGATAACCTCTATAAAGTCGCCTTTAGTGCCGATTACTATGCCAAGGCCTCCAAATTTGCCCATAGTACTCTCGCTGACCTTGGACTGATCAACAGGCTCCAAAAAGCTAGAATGAGGGTCTAATCCCTCTACGAGTCCTCTAATAGCATTATTAAAAAGTGTCTCGTCATCAATATCATCAACATACATCTGCTTGATTTGTGAAAAAACTGAAGTAAAGGTGTTTAATCCTTCGAAAAATGAAGGTGAATCAAGGGGTGAGTAGTTATCATCATCTGCAACAGATAAGGTTGAAAATAATACAATAAATGCAAATAAGAATGGTTTGAAAAAAGATTTTAGATTAATCATAGGAAGGCCTGAAAGGTCAAAAAAAATAAAATTGTACTAATAAACTTATTATTAAGCATGAAGAAATAATATAGTTTTTATGAAGAACATTTTAACTTTTAATTCATAAAGTTGTATGCTCAACTAAAATTGTCATCATAAATCTTATAATCACAAGTATTACAGGTAAATCGAATGGATAAAATATTAAAAGACTTTAGTTTCATTATCGACCTTAAAGTTGACTGGGGAGATATGGACGCTCTGCAGCATGTAAATAATATTGAGTATTTCAAATATTTTCAAACAGCTCGAATTGCTTACTTTGAAAAAATGAATTCTGGCGACCTATTTGGAGAGTCAAGAATTTCAACGATATTAGGCTCGACCCAATGCAAGTTCATTTATCCACTTTTTTATCCAGATACTATTTCAGTTGGTGTTAGGGTTGATTCAATGGCAGATCAATACTTCACAATGAAATATGAGGTTGTGAGTCATAACCATCAAAGACTGGTAGCTGTAGGCGATGCCAAAGTGGTTGCGTTTGACTATGCCAACAACACAAAAGCCTCAATACCTGATGAGGTAAGAAATACAATCATCGGTTTTGAAAAAACTAATATTGAGATAGTTGACTGAGAGCCTTCCTAATAGGTACTTTTAGGCGGTCTCTTTCCATAGTCTTTTTCACTTAAATATTGAGAAATATGCCCCTGTCTTGTCCACAAAAGCTTATAGTATAAGGATTGTATATCTTCTACAGCCGAGTGCTTCACTGCTTCCAACGATAATAGGTTATCTTTCCATATGACAAGTTTTGGATGCCTCTCTGAAGTAATAATAGGTTTATAAATTTGCTCTAAAAAATCTAGCCTTTGGAATACTGGTGCATAACTCGAATCTACTAAGGAAAACTGCTTTCCATTAAAAAATGGCGAATCTTCTAAACAATTTTCAACTAAATCAAAATCATTCAGCATTAATTCAAGGGTGTCCTTAAATTCACCCTCACTCTCTTTGATAGAAAGCTGAAAAGTATACAAGCTAATATTATTGCAGAACTCAATCCAACTTCTATTTATAGCTTTAATAAGTAAATCTTCGGGATGAAGTTTTGGAGGATAAGCTTCATCAATGTATTCGTTAATGACTGCTGATTCAAAAATTACCATATCTCCAACAATCAAAAGAGGTACTTTCTTGAGTGGCGATATAGCCAAAAACCATTCAGGTGGATTTCCTAAATCGATATACTCTATATCGTAATCAATATCTTTATATTGAAGCGTAATGGCAACTCTCTGAACAAAGGGGCATGCTTTAAAACTAACAAGTTTGGGTATTGTTTGTTTTTTCACTTGTTCTTTTCTTTTTTAAAATAGGGGACTAAAAAAACTAAGCATCCAAATAAAAAGAATGTGCTCCCAAACATTGACCAAAAACTTCCAATGCTAGCAATACAAAATCCGATTGCTGAAACAATAAAAAGAATCCATCCTAATAGATTGATGCTTTCATTTTTCATATATTAAAAATTAGTTTACAAATATAGTTGAAATTATAAGTCCAAATCCTCTTAGATGTGTAAGGTATCATTTTCTTTGTATGAAACCCTTGTGCTTACTATGTCAGATTGGGGTGGTGAGATATTGATTGAATATCAATCATTCTACTTATGAAAAAATTTTAACTTAATGGATAATTACATTCTTCAAAGAAAACAGGCTATTACTGTTTTTTTTGTTTTTGCTTTTGGATATTTTTTATCTTGCTTGTTAAGAGCAATCACAGCTACTCTTTCTCCAGTTTTAACTCTAGAATTTGAGTTAATGGCGGCAGACTTGGGACTGCTTGCTGGAGGTTATTTTTTAGGTTTTGCCTCTATGCAGATTCCCCTTGGATATTTGTTAGATAAGTTTGGACCAAAAAAAATTGTATCGTCATTTCTATTAATTGCGTTTATTGGTACGGGAGCTTTTGCGCTTGCTCAAAGCTTTTCAGGCCTACTTGTTTCCAGGATATTAATTGGAGTTGGAGTGAGTGCTTGTTTAATGGCGCCATTAACTGGTTATAGAATTTGGTTTGCAGAAAATCAACAGCAAAGAACAAATTCTTGGATGTTAATGATAGCTTCGTTAGGATATTTATCGTCAACATTGCCTGTTCAACTTTTGTTACCCACTTTAGGTTGGAGATGGATATTCGGTGGGATTGCAGCATTGATATTAATTAGCATAATTTTAATGTTAACTTTTATTCCAAAGTGGGATCATCAAAAGGATGAATCTTTGGATAACTCAATAAGGCTGGGTTCATTTGTTGATGTTTGGAAAAATAAATTCTTTATCAGTGTTATTCCGATGGGTTTATTTAATTATGGCGGGTTAATTGCGATCCAGACTTTATGGGCAGGACCCTGGATGATTAGAGTTGCAGGATATTCTCCACTTGAAAGTGCTACAGGATTATTTTGGATAAATATTACAATGCTTATTTCATTTTTTTTATGGGGTTATTTTTTACCTAGAATCACAAATCTTGGTTTTAGTGCACTCAAAATATTAAAACTTGGTTTACCCATTAGTTTTTTGGTTATGTTAACGATTATCATTTTAGGATCAAAAGCAGGTGCATTTTATATTACATTATTTATCTTAAGTTCAATCTTCTTATCTGTAATACAGCCAGCTGTAGGTTTATCTTTTCAGAGTCACTTGGCAGGCAAAGCATTTACATCATTTAATTTATTAATCTTCTTAGGAACTTTTATAATGCAGTGGTTTATTGGTCTTGTAATCGATTTAGTTAAAAGTTTTGGCTATACTGAAATAATAGGATTTAAAGCAGCATTTTCAGTTTTCTTGTTTTTAAGTTTAACTTCTTATATATTCTTTTTAATTATTAATAAAAAATCAAAATCTTTTTAATATGAAAAAACCACTCAAAATTACTGAACTTCGGCGTATCAACTAAACATTGCGCTCGTAGCTCAGCTGGATAGAGTGTCGGCCTCCGAAGCCGAATGTCGGGTGTTCGAATCACCTCGAGCGCACCAAATACATAACACTATGAAAAAATTATTCTTACTTCTTGTTCTTTGTTTTGGAGTTTTTGCAGTGCAAGCGGCTACTGAATATGGCACAGCAACGGTATCAAAAGTAATTAGCGTCTATGATGGTGACACATTCAGAGTAGATATAGACTCTTTACCTCCTATTGTTGGCAAAAACATACCCATTCGGCTTAAAGGCGTAGATACTCCAGAAATACAAGGAAAGTGTCAATATGAGAAGAATTTAGCCCTTAAGGCAAGAGATTTTGTCAGAAGCAAACTTGCTAATGCTCAAGAAATTAAATTATACAGACTTCAGAGAGGTAAGTACTTTAGGGTGGTTGCTGAAGTAATGTTAGATGGGGTCAGCTTGGAACAGGAGCTTCTTGATAACGCTTTAGCCTACAAATATAATGGCGGGAAAAAGTCGACTTGGTGTGAATGAATAGTATAAAAAAACTAACAATAATAATATTTTCTTTGATGTTTTCTATTAACTCATACGGTGAGTGGACAAAGATACTTCCGGGCGATAATGCCTCCCTATACATTGACTTTACAACTCTAATAGAGAAAGACGGATATATCAATTGGTGGTATTTAGATACTTGGGATAAAGGGAGTGAAACAACATATGCTCAAGGTGATTGCAACTTAAATGGATTTAGAGTTACAAAAAGAGTTAGATTTTCTCTACCTATGGGTAATGGAGAGGGTGTTGAAAGAGATATCAATGGTGCATGGGAATACTATCAGCCAAATACTGGTTTTGAAATTTTATTAAGTTTTATCTGTCAAATGTCTAGACTTAGCCCTGAAGAACAAAGTGTGCGCATTCAAGACCTAACAAAAAGAAATAAAGCACTAGATAAAAAGAAAAAGGAATACTTAAAAAAGCTTAAAGAAAAAGAAATTTCCCCAGAACTAAAAATTCTAAAATCTTCCTATTTGAAGAATATTCAAGAAAAAATTAAAATGTTTTGGCGCTATCAAGGCGCACAAGATGACTGGAGTTGTGATGTTTTGATTAATCAGGCTACTAATGGCGCTGTAGAAGCTGTAAAAATTCTAGAATGCAGAACAGGTAATAACAACAACTCAGCTATGTCAAAAAGTAAAGCTCAAGCATTTGGTAGCTCAATCAGAAGAGCGGTATTCAAATCATCACCCCTTCCACTACCTCCAAATGAAGTATTATTCAATAGAGAGGTGATTGTCAAATTTCATGTAAATTAATTCACTTCTAATAAAACAACTCCATTACGTATACAGAATTTAGTCATTTATTAATAATCACCTATAATTTACGAATGTATAAAAAAATTTCACTATTATTCCTTTGTTTCTATTCATATCAAAGCTTTGCAGCTGATTGCTCAGATGCATCTGGCACTACTGTTACTATTTCAACAAGTTGTACAGGCGGCTTAAGTTTTTCAGGAGATGTCACTAATTTAACTATTAATTCAGGAATCAAGATTGAGACAAACGGAAAAGGAGCAGTATCAATTGGGGATAACACTGTCACTACCCTTACTAACAATGGAACAATTGAAACTACTTCATCACATTATGGTTTACGTCACACTGGCTCAGGACTCATTACTACACTCATTAACAATGGCTCTATAACTTCAGCTGCACGCTATGGTTTAAGCACTGGTAGTTCTGCCACTATAACAACTATAGAAAATTCAGGAACAATTTCTGCTGGCGCTCATAGCGGATTAAGAAACTATAAGGGTGTGATTGGAACAATCACCAATTCAGGCACTATTTCTGCAGTTAATAATTATGGTTTAACTAATAAAGCTGATGGAACAATTGGAACCATTACCAATACAGGCACAATTTCTGCTGGCGATACAGATAATGATAGTGATTATGGACTTGACAATGGTGGAACAATTGGAACCATTACCAATACAGGCACAATTTCTGCCACAAATAGATATGGCTTATACAATTACGGCACTATTACCACTCTTACAAACACTGGCACCATTTCCGCATCAGGCAATAACATTGGTGTTTATAACTCTAGTACCATCACCACACTCAATAACTCGCAAGGTGCCTCTGGCTCAGCCCTAACCTACGATGGAAAGCTACCAACCAACTACAACGTGATTGTCAACAGCACTTCTGATTTTGGTAAGACAACGTTTAGTAGTGTCTCTGGTACAACCACCTTTGGGGTTCATTCAACTTCAACATTGGCTGAAGGTACATACAGCTCTGTTATTACCGGGTTATCCTCTAGTAATATCTCATCCGGAACCTCTGGAACATATTCAAATTCAAATGCGTGCTCAGATGTTAACGCTACTACTGCAACT
>Ga0066851_10001356_pt1 | contig 11806 bp, 10 predicted proteins | sample ETNtaG_7_FD_65493 | JGI IMG/M metagenome (GOLD analysis project Ga0066851, IMG submission 65493) | Marine microbial and viral communities from oxygen minimum zone, Eastern Pacific Ocean - ETNP201406SV65 | ecosystem: Environmental > Aquatic > Marine > Oceanic | place: Pacific Ocean: Eastern... | reverse complement strand
TGGATTAAATTTTAGTGTTTTGCTATTATTAGATTCAATAATAATTGTATCAGTTATAATTTCAAACCATTCCATATTATCATTTAAATGATATTCATAACTTTGGCTGAGTTTACTTTTATTATTAATTTTCAAACTCAAAGAATCAGTTTCTTCTAATAATAAAATGCCTGAATATTCTATTTCTCCTAAATAAATATTTTGTAAAGAATCAAACATAACACTATAAGCATTTGGATGGATAGAAGGTATGCGAAAAGATCTATAGTTATTATTTGTTACATTGCCTAAAAGTATACTCCAAATAATGTTTTGTAAAGAATCGATTTCGAAAATAGATGGATATTGTTCATTTCTAGAATTTATTAGATAGTTATTATTTTCTAAAAGTTGGACATTTCCCATAGAGCTAGAATAATAAGGAAGCTCATATTCATTGATTATATCACATTCATTATTCTCTAATACCTTTATTTCTAATATTCTAGTAATCCTTTCACTTTGATTAGTATTATTTATTATATGACTTATGTTTCCATTATCAAATAGTAATAAATTTTCATTATCTAAAATTTTAACATCATGTTGCCATGAAAATCCAAGTTCGGTACAAATATTATTGTCACCGACTCCAATCTCCATTGGAAGACCTATTTGCCAAATAATATTTCCAGATGGATAATCAATTTTTAAAATTTTCGAAAGGTGTCTAACTGACAAATATATTACATCATTATTTGAATCAAACCATATTGAATTAGTATGTGTCCAATCGTAGCTTCCACTTTGTAAAGCGTATTCCCATGTGCCACCATACATATCATATTCTTCTTTTGAAAAATAATCTGAAAATTTCCATCGCCATACTTCTTCTCCAAACTTATTTAATTCGACTATATCTTGACTCTTCCAATTTATTTCAAGAGTTTGTCCATCTGCTTCATAGCCTAAGCTTTGAAAATCTTCAGTCCAGTTTCCTAGAGGGATTGGCCCTAAGGTGGCTGTATTATCAAGAACTAAAAAATTACCATTTTCTAATTCTTTACATTCATGCCTATTAAATCTGGTTTCATTTTGGTCACTTGAATTTAAAATTATATTATCAAAATTAGATTTCATTAATACATTATTTCCGTAATATCCATCATTTGGATTATCTGGATATTTAAAGCCATAAAGTTGTGAATATTTATCAACGTGAACTATAAAATTTTTTGTGTTACCACTATTCCAAATTTCTCTACCATATTTATCAAATGCAATACTATTTTCATCATACCAACAACCAAATAAAGTAATCTGGTTTTGTGTTGAATTTTCATCATAAATTTCAACTTCAAAATTATTAGTTTCACTAGATATAGAATTAGATATTGAAAAAGATTTAATATCAATCCATTCATCAGAATGGTCATGTTCAATAGGTTTTACTCTCCAAAAATATTCTTTTTCCCAATCTAAATGAGTTTTATCTATATAAATCAAACTATAAACATTAGTATCTAATAAAACTTCATTAAATGTTATGGTATTTGAAATTTGAAAATTATATTCTATAGCATTAGGTTCTTGTTCCCATTCAAATAGAACATGAATTTTTGATAAGGTGGTTCCATCTTCTGGAGTTAATAAATCTGCTTTTAAAAGAGATATTAACAAAATTAAATAAATTGTAAAATATCTATTATTCATCATTAGATTATTTTATCTATATAATTAACAGAGTTATTAGTGGTATTATTCCAAAAAAAAGTAGTAACAATCTCCAAATATGGAATATACCTGTGAGTAACTTTTTATATTCATCTTCTGTACCTGAATACATTTTTTTAAATACACTATATCCGCTATATACATATGAAATCATTATATGGCTAAAACTCATAAAAATAAAGTTTATTAGTACAAAATATGTTAAAAATTCAATGCTAAACATTACAATTAATATATAACTTGAGTTCTATTGTCTTTAATATTAGCAGTTTCTTTTTGATCTTCTAAAAACAGACTACTTTGAGTATTATTTAGTTTTTCTAGTTCATTTTTTTTATATAAGGATAAATCTAATGAACTAGCATCTGGTTTTTCATTGATTCTAAATATAGCTATACTTTCATTATCAATAGGATTCATAGTCAAATCCAAACCCTTTTCTAAAGTAAGAAGAAATCCTTTTAATTCTGATATTGTAACTAGTGTATTTCTTAAATCAGTGTTTATAAAAGATAAAAGAAAATCATTTATAGTTCCTTTATGATTCCTTATTAAAATATTTTTTGATGCTTCATCATCATTTTCTATCCAATATGATAATGGATCAAAACTATTAATGTCTTCTTCAGATAAATCAGCTAAAAATTCTGAATACTGATCTAGCATAGTTTCAAAATCTTTTTTTGCCAACTCACATTTTTTACTATACATAATTTCTTTTTTTAATTTATCTTTTATTCCAGATTCACTAAGCTCTACATATCCTTCATCTAATTCTTCTTTAACATGGAAAACCCCGATATCATTAAATCCTTTATTATTTTTTCTATCAGAATTAATATTTATTAATTTTATTTCTCCAATATCATTTGTGAACGCAAATTCAATTATTTTTCTACCAGCTCCTATAATATTATAAAATGGAACATTACTACCATCAGAATTTTTTGTTTGTGTTCCTAGTCCACTTCCACTAAGACTAAATTCATTAGATAGTATTACCTCTTTAATTAAAGAAAATGTGTTATTTTTTTCAATAGCCACATCAAATCCATTTCTTCTTGCAGATTTTCTAAATTCTTTGGCTAATTTTTTTATTGAATCTTTTTGAGATTCATTTAATTCTGTCATATTCCATTTAACAAACTCAATGATTCTTCTTTTATCTTTTTTAAGATTATAAGATTCATCATCTTTTATTGTATTGTAATATTCCATTATTTCATCATCAGTAACTTCAATTTCAATATTTGATAATGAATATGTAAGATAATCAAAATTAAATATACCTTGTTCAAGCATTAGCTGATCTTTTAATTCTATTTCTGATAAAGATTGAGTTGAATTAATAATATAATTTAATTTAATATTTGCTAATTGTCTTTTCATTGTTGAAAACCAATTATTCCATCTAGTTGATCCTTGATTTTTTATTTGCAAATCTTGTTGAGGAAAAGTTAATGCAAACGCATCATTTAATTTATTGTATAAGATTCCTTTATCAACTGCAACTTCATAGAGAGGCTGATTAAAAGTAGAATCCACCATAAATAATCCTAATACTTGCAATTCTGTTTTATAAGTTGGATTAAAATTTGGATAATTTTTTATAAATGCTATAATTTCATCCAAATGAGGACTATTTTCATTTGGATCTTCAGAAACTAATTCTAAATCTGATACAAATTGGTTATTCACTTTTTCATTAATAACAGCAGACCATACTTGATTTAAAGCATTAATTGTATCTAATTGTTGGTCTGTTGCACTATAAGGTGAATCTGGACCAAAAGGGTTAGCTCTACTATGGAAAAAATTTGGATTATTATTATAACGCCTAAAATATTCATCTACAGTTATGCTTATGTTTTCATTATCTGAACAAGCTACAAATCTTTCAGGGTCACAATTTTCACTATTTCCTTTATTAGAAGTAGTGCTACTAAAAATAGTACCAAACCCACCCATAGCTAATACAAATAAAACGACTAAACCATATAAAACAGGTGCAGATTGGTCTCTAAGTGTTGACATTTTCATATTTTTACTCCGCTAAATTAAATTATTCTGTGGAGATAAGCGGGGTCGAACCGCTGACCTCTTGAATGCCATTCAAGCGCTCTCCCAACTGAGCTATATCCCCTACATAAATAGAAGGATAATTTATTTTCATTAAATCTTTTAGAAAAGAAAAATAATTTATCTTAAATTTTGAAACTAATTTATTGTTAAAACATAAAATTAATTGATGAGCTTATTTAATACTTACAGAGAATATATAGTTATACTTTTAATTTCTTTAATTTTAGGAATAGTAAGATGGTCTATTATGGATCATAATTTTCCGTTATTTTCAAAGCCAAAAATTGTTTTTGATGAGTTTATTTCATATCAAGATTTTAAAGATATAGTTGATAATAACAGCTATCCAATCATTGATGCGCGTGATTTTTCTTCTTATAATGAGGGTTATATTGGTAATGCTTATAATGTTGATATTGATTTGTTGTATGAATTAGATGAAGAAGTTTTTAATAATATTAATAATATTATAAGTAATCATGGTTATAGTGATAATCAGTTTAATGTTTTAGAAGATAGCTACAGGGTAATTGATACTGGTAATGACAATCAACCTATTATTGTCTATTGCTGGAGTCCAACTTGTGATAGAGCTGAAGAATTAATCAGCATATTAATTGATACTAGTGAATATTTTGGTAAATTTGGAAAATATTTCACCAAAACTGATTTTTCAATTTATAAAGGTGGATGGGATGAGTGGGATTCCATTCAAAAAAAATAATATGATATTGAAAAAAACGGTTAATTTATTTTTATTTATAGCTACTACTTATATAGGTTGGAATTTTATTTCAGCAAGTTTAGATAAAATAGCTGATCCTAGCTCATTTTCAAAAAGTATCACCAATTATGAAATTACACCTTATTGGATTGATAATTTAGTTGCGTTGTTTCTTCCTTGGGTAGAATTAATATGCGGAATTTTGATGTTTGTTGGGCTTTATTATTTTTTTAAGAACAAATCAAATATTATCGATATTCCAAATAATATCATCATACTTATGTTATTATGGTTTATATTCATATTATCTATTGCTGTTTATAGAGGTTTAGATATAGATTGTGGTTGTGGAATTAGTGAGGATAAAACAACTCCCTTTGAAAGATTAATTCAAGATATTTATTTGCTTATAAGCTCAATTATTATAAAATTTAGACTTAAAATAATGAGTTTTTTTAAATAGGAAACATTAATGAAAAAATATATTTTAGTATTTTTATTACTCAGTTTATCAATGATTTTTGGAAATTTTTCATCTAAAGATGGAATTAAGCTAGTTTTAACATCCAATGTCAACGGTGAAACTGATCCGTGTGGTTGAAAAAAGAAACCTATGGGCGGTCTTGCTCGTAAATCAACTATTATTAATGATTTAAAAAAAGAAGGTAATGATGTAATTGTTGCTGATGCAGGTAATTTATTTTTTAAGAAAGATAAAATTTCTAGTGGTATAACAATTGATACTGCAAAAGAAACAGCTAAAATTATAGTTGACTGTTTTAATGCTATTGGTTGTGATGTTTTTTCTCCAGGCTCACATGATTTCGCAGCTGGGTTTGAATTTGTTAAAGATTTAGAGAACAGATCAAATTTTCCATATATATCTGCAAATATCTTTGGTAAAAATGGCGAAAAATTATATGAACCATATATTATTATTGAAAAACAAGGCAAGAAAATAGGTTTTTTAGGGTTGTCTTCAGTTTTTTTAAATGAAAAAGTTACTGTTAAAGATCCTTTCAAAGTAATGAAAAATATAATCAATGATCTAGAATCAAAAACAGATATGATTATTTTATTGTTTAATGCTTCTGAAAAAGATTTAAATAGATTAAAAACTAAAGATTACCCAATTGATTTTACCATTAGGAGTCGTTCTAATTTACCTCCTGCAGTATCCAAAGATGGAGGAAGTTCTTCTATTCCAATTTATAGTATAGGGATGAGAGGGAAATATGTTTTTGAGTTTGATATTAATATTGGTGATAGAACAAGTAGATTCCTTGATATAATGCATTTGGAGTCTCAATTAGAAAAAGCTGAGAAATTTTTATCAAGTTATAATATAGATTTTGAAGAAAGTATAGATTTAGATGCAGAATTTAAAGATGACCCTAAGTCATTAAATCAAATAAAGAAAAATTTAAGAAATAGAGATGATTTAAAAAGTGAGTTAAATAATAAAATTAATTATTTTTCGTTTAAGAAATATTCACTAGATAAGCAAATAAAGGATGATTATAAAATTTTAAATATAATAGATCAAGGTAAAAAAAGAATAAATGATCTTATTGGTCCTGTCCCAGATCCACATAAAGGCCATAATCATTAATAAAAATCTTGATTTAATATTGAAATTGGCATAATATTATCCTCTATTTTTGATAGTAAATTGCGAAAGTAGCTCAGCTGGTAGAGCATCACGTTGCCAACGTGAGGGTCGACGGTTCGAATCCGTTCTTTCGCTCAATGGCCTCTCTTTTTATAGAGGGGCTTTTTTTGGCGTCGTACCCAAGTGGTAAGGGAGCAGTCTGCAAAACTGTCATTCACCAGTTCGAATCTGGTCGACGCCTCAATGCCGAGGTGGTGAAACTGGTAGACACAAGGGACTTAAAATCCCTCGAATATTATATGTTCGTGCCGGTTCGATTCCGGCCCTCGGTACCAAATAAAGTCTCCATTTTTGGAGACTTTATTTTTATAATCAAACAATTTTAATTGTTTTTTTATATCTAATAAATATAAATTTTATCGAACTAAAAATTTTAAAATTAGTATAATATATAATTACATTAAAAAAGATATTATGAATCATTATATTACTAGTATGTTTGGCATTAAAATAATTCTACCATTCCTTTGTATTTATTTTTCTTCATGTGTTTATTTTAATACATTTTATAATGCTGAAAATTCATTTAAACAAGCAAATGAAATAATTGATAATTCTTCTTCATATAATTATGATAGCAATGATATTCCTTCAAGTGCAAAGAAATTACTAAAAGAATCTATATCTAGTAGTAATATTGTTATTTCTGATTATTATGATAGTAAATATGTTGATGATGCTATTTATTATATGGCTAGATCTTATTTTTCTCTTTCTGAGTTTTATAAAGCGGAAAAGTATTTTAACGAATTAATTAATAATTACCCTAATAGCAAATATTATAATGAATCAAGATTATGGTTAGAATACTCTCATCTTAAATTAAACATATTAGATTCAATCCTTATCAAGACTTTAATAATTGAAAATGAATTGGTTTCTAAAAACAACAAAAAAGATAAAGAGTTATTTTTTTTATTATATAATCTTAAAGGTGATTTATTTATTGAAACCAGTGAATTTAATAAAGGATTTAATGAATTTGAGAAGGCTTTAAGTTTTGTTAATTCAAAATCAAAGAAAACAATGCTATATTCTAAACTAGCATACATATCTGAATCAGAAAATATGTTTCAAAAGTCAGCAGATTTTTTAGATAAAATTCAAATTTTTTCTAATAATTCAGAAACTAAAATTGAAGCTTTTAGAAAATGGTTAGAAGTTATGAAAAAACTTAAACGATATGATGAAATCATCTTGAAAGTACAGGATAGCATCAATTCTTCAGATTTTGATACAGAAAAATTAAAAGATGAATTTAATATGGAATTAGCAATTGTATATATGGATAATAAAGAATTTACTAAATCTAAAAATTTATTTAATGATATAATTAATACTTCCAATCAAAAACAGATTAAATGTGAGTCTTATTATTGGTTGGGGCATATTTCATTAATACAAGAATTTGATTTAGAACTTGCAAAAGAATATTTTGATTTAGTTTTAGAAACAATGAGAACATCAGATTTTTCAAAGAAAACAAAAGTGTATTTAAATGAGCTCAAATCATATAATAAAATTTTGGATGAGTATCAATCAAATGATGATATTTCAGATAATACTGAAAAAGAAAATGATAAGCTTTCATCTTCTTCAAATGATTTTATTAATAAAAAGATTGAAAAAGATTCACTTCTTTTTATAATTGCTGAAAAATTATATTTTGATTTTAATCAAACTGAAATGGCTATAAATAAACATAAAGAACTGATAAAAATCTATCCATACTCTAGTTATATTTCAAGATCAGAAAAAATTATAAATCAATTAGAAGGTTCAGCTGAAATTTCATTTTTTAATAATATTGATACTTTAAAATTTTTAAGAGATTCAGCATGGACTATATTTGATTATGATAAAAATGCTTCTGTTAAATTATTTTCTGAAATAGCAACAAAATATAATGACTATCAATCTTATTATAGTTTAGGAATGATATATGAAAATTATTTATATCAACCAGATTTATGTTTGCAATATTATTTAGAAAGTTTTAATAATACTGATGATGAATCTTTTAGAAATGTTTTAAAAAATAAATTACTTTTATTAGAGGAATCAATAAAAAATAGAGTTGATACTTTAAAGCAGAAAGATAATTATATGATTGGATTTAACTTTTTAACAGATAATTTTGATTTAGATTCTGCAAAAATATATTTCGACAATTCAAATAAGCTTAAACAGTCTAAAGAATTAAATGAAATGATTAATAGTTATACAAACAATATTGATAATTTAAATTTCTCTGATTTAAAGGATTCTATTTTAAATATAGATTGGAAACATGAAAAATATACAAGATTAGAGCTTGACTCTATTTTTTTAGATTTAGCAAACACATCTTTTTGGTTTTTTAGAAACACAAAATTAAGTAAAACCTATTTAGATTTAATACTAATAAGTGATTCTTCAAAATATCATGATTCTTTTTATGAATTAGATAATAGAATAAAAAATAATGATTTTGAAATTGATACTTCTGCTAAAAAATTAAATATTCATTTATCAAAATCAAAAAAATATTTTGATTATTATAAAGATATAAATTCTTCAAAAGAAAAATATAAAGATGATTTAGCAAAATATAATAATTTATTAAATTACTTCTTAGAAAATTTTCACGATATTCATGAAGTAGATACTTTAAATGTAAATGATACAAATATAGAAAATATGAAAATTATTAATAATCATATACCTGTTATGAAAGATAATAAAATGATTCCTGTTGATATAGACATTAAAATTAATAATGAATAAAACATCAAAAACAAAACTTCAAATATTATGGTCTATGAAAAAATGGCCTAAAGACTATGTGAATTGGAGGTTAACTACAGCTTATCCGAACGGTTGGAAATATGCTATTAAACATCCTATAATTTTTTTAAAAGATTTATGGAAATTTTTAAATTGGTGTCAAATGATTGATAAGGAGATAAAATAAATATATGCTTAGTTTAAAAATTAAAGATATTACTTTTAAATCTCCCATTATTGCAGCTAGTGGCACTTTTGGATATGGGGATGAAGTCCAAAAAATAGTAGATATGAATAAAATAGGATGCATTATTACAAAATCTATTACAGCTGATGAAAGAGAAGGGAATCCTCATCCAAGGATTCATGAATCAACTTCAGGTATGCTAAATTCCATAGGTCTTTCAAATATTGGTGTGAAAAATTTTTGTGATAAAAAAATATTAAAATTAAATGATTTAAATACTCATTTTATTGTTAGTATAGCAGGTTCTACAATGGAGGATTATATAAAAGTATTAGATACCCTTGAAAAAAGCCAAGGTCAACACGTTGGTTACGAAATTAATGTTTCATGTCCTAACGTAAAGGCAGGAGGTATGGAATTTGGTATTAATAAGGATATGGTATTTCAATTAACATCTGAATTACGTAAAATGACTAAAAAGCTTCTTTTTATTAAATTAAGTCCTAATGTTACAGATATAGAGGATATTGCTCTTTCAGCTGAATCTTCAGGAGCTGATGCAATTAGTGCAGTTAATACATTTTTAGGTATGGCAATTGATTATAAAACTGGAAAATTTTTATTAAGCAGTAAATTTGGTGGTTTATCTGGACCGGCGATTAAACCTTTAGCTCTTTCTAAAATTTATAAAATTTACAACCAAATTAAGATTCCAGTTATAGGTATGGGAGGAATTTCCAAAGTTAGTGATATTGTTGAATTTTTAAGAGTAGGTTCTACAATGATTCAAGTTGGAACTTTAAATTATAGAGATCCATCAATTATATCTAAATTTTACGACCAATTAAAAAGTTTTATGATAGAAAATAAGATTAATGATATAAGTGATTTAATTGGGGATTGTAAGTGACAAAAAAATATATTTATTGTTTAATTTTATTTTTATTAAGTTGTTCTCCTTCACCTAGATACACTTCAGAAAACATAATTTATGGGGTTGCATCTCATTATGGGCATAATGATGGATTTGATGGTCAATTAACAGCTAATGGAGAAATTTTTGATCAACATGGATTAAGTGCAGCGCATAAAACTTTACCATTAAATTCTTGGATTAAAGTTACAAATTTAGATCGTTTGACTAAACCTTCAGCAAAATTAAAAATTAATGATAGAGGTCCTTATGTTGGTAATAGAATTTTGGATTGTTCTTCTGGTGCTGCAAAAAAATTAGGTTTTTTTGAACAGGGAACAGCAAACGTTAAAATTGAAGTAATTAAATGGGGCGATAATAAATATTATAAAAGTCAATGAAAATAGATAATAAAAATAGAAGTTTAGTAAATATAGTGGGTGCGCCATTAATTGTTTTTTCGATTATGTATAATCACTACTCATTTTATACATTAATTTTTTGTATTATCATTTTTTCATTTTATGAATATATCAATTTAATCCAAAGTAAGTCTCAACTAACTTTATCAAAATTGTTTTTAGGTTTTTTATGGATTTCGTCAATTGGTCTTTTTATACCACTTTATCAATCTCCCACTGTTCCTAAGGAGTTTATTTTAATTATTTTTTGTTCTGTATGGATGACTGACTCAGCAGCTTATGTTATGGGAAAAAAATTTGGTAAAAGAAAGATTTTACCTTCGGTAAGTGCTAATAAAACTTGGATTGGAAGTATTGCTGGCTTAATGTTTTCTATTTTATTTTTATTAATCATATATTCTAATTTCGGTAAAATATATTGGCCAAAAGATAATTTTCAATTAATTGATGTTATTTTTATTGGATTTATAACAGGTTTATTTAGCCAATTTGGAGACTTTTTAGAATCTTATTTTAAAAGAAGTTTAGATGTTAAAGATTCAAGTAATTTATTACTTGGTCATGGCGGATTTTTAGACCGTTTTGATTCTATGTATGCCGTAAGCTTTGCGACATATTTTTATTTATTATTGGCTGGTTATTATGGATAAAAAAGATATAAAAGTTATTTTAGCTACAGATTGTGGCTCAACTACTACAAAAGCTATTTTAATTGAACATATTGAAGGTGAATATAGATTAACCTACAGAGGTGAAGCACCTACTACTGTTGAAGCTCCATTTGAAGATGTGACTAGAGGAGTATTGAATGCTATTATTGAATTAGAGGAGCTTTCACAAAAAAATATTTTAGATGGTGAAAAAATTATTTCTCCTTCATTGGATAATAATGGGGTTGATGTATATATATCTACAAGTTCAGCTGGTGGTGGATTACAAATGATGGTTAGTGGTGTTGTTAGAAATATGACTGGAGAAAGTGCGCAAAGAGCAGCTTTGGGTGCTGGTGCAATTGTAATGGATATTTTAGCATCAAATGATAAAAGATTATATCATCAAAAAGTTAAAAGAATTAGAGAATTAAGACCTGATATGGTTTTATTATCTGGAGGAGTAGATGGAGGTACGGTTTCTCATGTTGTAGAACTTGCTGAAATAATTAAAACGGCAAATCCAAAGCCTAGACTTGGAATGAATTACAAATTACCTATTATTTATGCCGGTAATAATAAAGCTCAAGATAACATAAAAGATACTTTAGATGATTCTACAGATTTAATTATGGTACCAAATATTAGGCCTACATTAGAAAAAGAAAATCTAAAGC